>JAEEGL015990489.1_pt1 | contig 10373 bp, 4 predicted proteins | sample 9134231 | NCBI WGS metagenome assembly JAEEGL01 (sample SAMN16246548, study PRJNA631951) | gut metagenome | biome: gut microbiome; feature: rumen; material: fiber-attached | host: Bos | place: Iran: Karaj | collected 2018-10
AGAAAGAATTCCCAAAGACGCCCATTTCTTCGCTTCGCGATTGTTGGTAATCGAAGCGATTGGCAGAGCTTTTTCGTACGGTTCAGCCATTTCAGGATTGTTCTTTGCGATTTCGTGAAGAACCTGAAGCGCGCGATCGTGCAGACCAAGTCGTTGCATGTAGACGGCGATGAGAATCATCGTTTGAGCGTCGTCGCTGAATTCGACAGCCGACATGAGCGTGCGTTCGTATTCGGACTGAGGGCGTCCGGCGCACAATTGAGCCAGAGCCAACGCTTCGTACATCCAGGGTTGAGCCTTGCCAGCGAGCATTGCCTCCTGAAGAGCTATGATAATGTCGTTGTACTTGTTCTCATGTTTGTAATGAAGCATTGTTTTGCGAACCAGGCTGTCATTGACGTCTTTGCGCTGGAAGTAGTTTTTCCAGAAATCCTTTTTATCGATGGAAGCTGGAACGACGATTACAGAACCGTCCGGAGTGAGTTCCGTTTTAACGGCAGGAACCGATTGGGACAAATCGTCTTTCATGTTGAACGCCTGGAAGTTATCGTTTTGAATCGCCTGTTTAGCGGCATTGAGGCGAAGTCGTTCAGCTGGAATGTTGAACTGACCGCCACCGAAATTGTTGTTGTTGCCTCCGCCAGAACCAGTATTGCTCATACTGGTTGTATTGTTGCCCATGCTGGTAAAGACGTTACTCATGTCAGGCATACGCGGCGGCATGACAAGGTCGGCAACCGGGTAAACTTTGGTAATGCACTTTTCTTTCGCCTTGGTTAAGGTTGTAATGTAAAGGCATTCGTTCTCGATAACGTAGGACAGGTTCTGAGCGCTCAGAGCGATTTTCAACGCGGCTTTGAGCGACATGCCGTTTCCATCAACGGAAAGCGTTACTTCTTCCGGAGAGATCATTTCATCTTTGAATGCGGCTTCGTCAATCTGAACGTTGATGTGATGCTGATCGTGAATTTCCTGAATGGCGTCTTTCAAAGGACTTTCCGTCAATTCAATGTTGGTCGGTTCTTTAAGAGCCTTCATGATCTGCTTTTCTTTTTCTCCAGATTGAGCCAAGTCCATGGAGCTGTACTTTGCTCGACGGCTTGCCGTCAGACGCGCCCAAACGGTCGAATCCGGATAGGTAATCGGCGGTTCATCCGGGAACGGCACGGCGGATTTATCGCTTTGATAAAGCGTGTCACAGACTTTGCGCTGCTTGAGCGAGCGAAGTTGAACCTGTTTAACGTAGTTGTCCAGGTTTCTGGTCCACTGAATGCCGGCAATGGCAGTTGGCATGCGGTTATCCAAATCAGACATTTCATTAGCCATGTCAACCATGAGATCCTGCGCCTGCTCGTACTTCTTTTCCTTGCAGGTGGATTCAAATCGCTTTCCCATCTGGTTCATTTTTTCCAATTGGCTCATCATTTGCTCGGCGAGAATCTTTCTGTCCTGAGCTTCAGCCATTCTTCTGGCGGCTTCAGCGTTGCGCTGAGCCATTTGATCGCCGTACTGCTGAGCTTCGCGAATAGCGGCTTCGAGGTTGCGAACCAGTGCGTCGCGGTCAGCCGCTTTGATGTCAGCATTGCGGCGAACAGCTTCACGCATATTCTTCAGGTTTTGAATGGCTCCTTCAGGATCAATTCTCAGCGTGGCGCGAGCGTCGTTGATTGTTCGGGTAACTTCGCCAACCTGCTGCTGCGTAATAGCTCCCATGGAAGAGTCCGCAGAATCCAGCAAGCCAGAGCTGTCCAGCAGGTCGAAATCTGTCGGACCGTCGTCCAGAGCAATTGCCTGACCATTTCCATTTTCCGCAATCAGCTTTTCCAGATTCTGTACATCGGCATTTTGAGGATCCAAATTTTTCAGTTCGTTGACCAGGTTTTGCGCGTCCTGAATATCGCCAGTATTGATAGCCGAGTTTGCCAGACGAGTCAATTCGTTAACTCGATCAAACATGGCGTTTTCAGCTTTGTACATATCTTCTTTGGAAACCAATGGAACCAGACCGTTGGAACCGTTTGCCATTGTAACCAGCTGTTTGATGTAGTCGAATTTTTCAGCGGTGTTTTCAGGTTTGGCAGACCATGACTGAGCGCCGTCTGACGTATTGGCGGTTAAATCGAGCGAGCCGTCTCCAGTGTACGTTCCAACAATCATGGAATCCCGGTCGGTTCGAAGCGGCGGGAAATCCATTGCCGGTTTAAATGATGCCGGCCATTTGACAGACGCCTGATCAGGCCAAACGACGTTGGCAGCGGTTGCGCTGTCCATAGCGGCAACAGTGTCGCTGACGGATTGATTTGCATCGTCAGATGGAACAATTGACATTCCGCCGGTTTTGGCTGCCAGGCAGGAAAGAACTCGAGCGTCTGGATTAGGTCCAATTTGAACGCTGTTAACAGGGAGTTTTTTAGACGCCAGATCTTTGCAAATGGCGTCAAACTGCGCTGGGGAAAGCGTCTTGGCTCGGCTGGTTCCGGAACCAATGAACATAATCGAATTATTGCCAGCGTTAAAAGGCTGGCTGGCAGCGGTTTTCATCGCGGTTTCAATATTCATGGCTCCCAATGGAACGCGATCTTCCAATGCCTTATAGGCGTTTTGGAATTCTTCACTGTCAGGAGATACAAACCCTTTGGTTAATTCAGAGGAATCAACGTCGCTGGCAACAAGACAAACTTTGTCTGTTGCAGGGTTGAGACTGCTGACAAACGTTTTGATCGTATCCAGCTCTTGCTGACGATAATTTGCTGCAATTGACGCAGATGTGTCAGCAACGATAACGATGTTGCGACCAGAAGCGGGCATTTCGGTGGGAGAAGGAGAGACGCTCAACGCGAAGTACTGTTCTCCTGAAGCGGCGTCTTTATATGTGTACATTTCAGCAGACGTCGAAACTGGTTCGTCCAGAATAAGATCTTGCGCCAGAGCCGTTGATGCGATTAATGCGAACGCCAAAACGGCGAGAATCGCAACTGGGTTAATTCGTTTAGTAAGCATGTGTAATACTCCAAAGGGTAGTAGGAAAACGTCAAATTCTTATTGACGAACCTGGTAATTTATTTGAAATACTTTTAATATCTGTTAATCTTTTCAAAGGTTTTGAATGTTATTCATTCTGAAAATGAGCTTTTCTAAAAACTACTCATTTTCATTGTTTGAATTGTTTCGATCTTCCTTATACAAGCCGCTGACGTCTCCGCCAGAATAGTTGCTTTTGGTATAAGGAATTGGACGCGTATCGACTCCGCCCTGAATAACGGATGATCTGTCTGGATTGACGCCCATGTCTTGCAGGAGCTGATCAAGGCTGAGCTGAGGCGTATTAAATTCATGCGCTGCTTTGGTAAAGTTGGTAAAAGTCATTCGTTCTTCTTCACGAGCGCTTTCGTCCGGTCTTCTGCCGATAATCAGGAAGTCTGTCGTTTCTTCCAAACGACGAACCTGTTTGTCTTCATTTTGATAGCCGTCAACAACGGCGCCGTTGGCTTCCAAAAGCTTTACAAGCTGCTCAACGTCGTTAATGCCGTTATTGTCCATATCGATAAAGCCGGCAATGGCAAAATGACGGTCGCCGATAACAGGCGAATAAATTTTATCTCCTGGCAGGATTGGGTCTGAAGGATTGTCAGATGTAACAATACAGTCTGCAGAATGCAATCCGGTAATTTGAGCAACTTGAATGCTTCCTTTCTTCTTTCCGTTTTTCATGTCGGTTTCAGAACGGGAATAAACTGAAAAAGATGCGCTTAAAGGAATGTTGTCTGCGCTTCCGAGGTTAATGGTTGCTTTGCCTTGAGCGGCAGAGATGAACTGAATTTGTCCGTTGGGCTTTTCAGCAACTCGGGTGTCATTTTTCGCCAGTTGCTGACGCGCTTTAATATTTTTACCCATCTGAACTTTTATGTCTTCGTTCGTTTTGGTCAAATCGTTGTTGAGCTTTTTAATAATTGAATCTGTAGACGTTCCAGCTGCTTTGACGAGTTTGTCCAGGTCGTTTTTTTGTTTGTTGAGGTCTGCCTCAATTTCCGCTAAAGCTTTTGCGTAGACGTTTTTGTCTTCCGTGAAAATAGCAGTGTGCTTTTTAACGGAATCCATGGCAATGGAATTGTACTTTGTTCTGTTTTCGTTAAACGCCGTCAGGTCGAGCGTATCTTGCTGGTTGGCATCCAGGGTGAAGTTTTGAACCTGCATCTGATTGAACAGATAAGCCAAAATGCTTGAATAGGACTGGTTGCTTTTAGTGAAGTTTTCCGCATACTTTTTCATAACAGCGGCATGATCGTCGACCAGTTCCTGAACCGTCTTTTTGGTTTCTTCGCCGTCAATTTTTTTCTTGAATTCTTCAAGTTCGTTCTGTTTGACCATCAATTCTCCATTTTTGACAGCCTGAGCGTCAGACAATTCTTGAAGATGCATTAACGTTTCTGCGTTCATTTGATAGAACACATAAAGCGTAACGCCGAGCGAAACCGTGATCAAAAAGAATACGATTAACGCGAAATTCCACCAGAAAGCTGCTTTAAACATTTGGGTCTCTCTCTCAATCCGTATATTTAAACTGTTTTTTCATGAAATTGGTTAAAACTTAACGAGGCATGACTCTGTTTCCTGTGCGGCTTCGGAAGGTGTTGTCTTTGGATCGTGTAACGCCATACGAAGGCTGGGAATTTTGAGGTTGTGCGCCCGATTTGACTTTTGAAAGTTCTCTTGTTTCCAGACGGCTCATTAAATCCTGAAGAGTAATGTCAGGAATACTGTAGCGTTTTGCCTGGGAAACGAATTCTTTGAACGCTGCCGCTTCCTTGGGGTTCTTTTCCGGATCAGGAGGCGTTCCAACTACGTAAAACTGCGTTTCAGCGACAATTTTTCCGTGCATTGTCGTTCCGTCGAGGTAGGCGTCGCAAACGTCGCCGTGCTGCTGAATGTACGTCAAAACTCGATCAATATCGTTTTTGCCATCGCCCGTTACGTCAAGATTTCCACACAAGGCGTATCGAACGTGATCTCCTGGCGTCCAGCCTTTAGTGAATATTTTGTCTCCCATAGTAATCGGATCGCTTGTGGAAAACTCATCTGCATAGCAAAGCGCCTGATTAAAGTTAACCTGGAAAACCTGCAGCGTTCCTTTGGGCTTTGTTGTGCTGGTTGTGGCGTTAGCAGGATAAATGTCGAAAGTTTGTTGATTTCGAAGGTTGTTTCCAGATCCGAGGTTAATAACCGCAACTTTTGTCATGGGGTTATACGACAAAATCAAACCATCGGGACGGCTGATGGATTTGCTCTTTTTGGCTTTTGCGACTCGCTGCAAATCTTCTCGAATGATATCGAGTTCCTTGATGCTTTCGTTGGCTTTAGCGATTTTATTGTTGGCTTCGACAAATTGTTCTTCATTATCTTTGAACAGTTTATCCAATTCGGCGTAAATCTCTTCCTTGGCTTTATTAATTTTATCTCTTTGAGCTGAACTGCTGTCAATTGCGGCGAGGAGCGTTTGCTGATCTTTTTTAGAGGATTCTATAAGGGAAACAAGCTCCTTGTCTTTGGATTGTTCACGGGACAGGTTGACAACCTTGAGTTTTTCCAGTTCCGCCTGACGCTGAGATAAAGTGGCTTTCTGTTCCTGAATTTTACTGAACATTTTGGCGATAATCTTAGCGTAGACTTTATCCGCGTCTTCCAGTTCAAGCCCGGACGTTGGACCGGCGTACTTTTCTATATCTTTATCAATAATGTCGAAAACATAATCTCGCCGCATTGATTCCGGACAGCCAACCAACGTTTTAAGCGTATTAATATCCTTTTGAACGCTGGCGATTTCAGCGTCTTTGGTGGTAAGCTTTTTAACAGCTTCTGGAATTTTGGCTTGATTTTCGTCCCATTGTTGATAAATCAGGTATATACCAACGCCCATACCGATAGACGCCAGAACGAAAAATATAATAAATCCGATGGTAACTGCTTGCTTGCGAAGCTTCATGGATATTCTCCTAGGGGTATAACGGTCAAAACTATCTATCTTAACATTATAATAGATAATTTGTATTTATGCAACTCTTTTACAAGAATTTTTCAAAATACTTTTTTACCAGTAATATATTAAGCTCTTTTTCATAATCTGTCAACCATTTTTTACAGATTTCCTGAAAAAACTCGCTTTTTTATGGGATAGTTACTACGAATGTAGGAAATTTAACGTTTTTTTCTCTGTAAAAGTTCGCTGTAGGTTTGAAGAGTGCGTTCTTCTGCGCGGGTGAGGCTCTCTCTTCCGGTCTGAGAAATTTTTCTCAGAATACGGTCTGCCTCGTCTGCCAGTTCCGCTTCCAGACGAGCGTCTTTTTCTCTTTCAGCATAGTTGCGAGAATCTTCTTCGCTATATAAATCTTTTTTTTGACTGCGAGGCTTGTACAGGAAAGCGTCGTCTTCGTCGTCGTATCGCTCATCTTCATGATAGCGAATTCGAGGAGACGCTTTGAAGTGCATTGCAGTATTGAAATCGCCCAGACACAAGGCTCCCAGTCGGGTAAAATTCCAGTTTAAAAAGTAATACAGAGCCGCAAAAGCCGCTGCGCTGAGGTGAACGGTGTATGCAACGTTGTTGCCCATGATGCCTTCTCCGTGCATGGCTCCGTACATGTCAGACCCCACTAAAAGCAAACCGAAAACCCAGGCTGGCATAGGAATTGGGATAGGGAACAGTACGAGCGTAACTTTCGGGTAGGTAATGGCAAACAGGATTACTGTCGCGGTAACGCCGCCGGACGCGCCCAGCAGACAGTAGGGCGAGTCTGGAGAAAGCGTCCCATTCATCCAGGAGCAGAAAATCCAAAACGCGTTTCCGACAACAATGGCGGCAAGATAGAACCCCAGGAATTGCTTAGGTCCGTATCGATCTTCGACGAATCTGCCCAGGAAGAACAAACCGAGCATGTTGCCGATTAAATGCCAGGCGCTTTCAGAGGAATGAGCGAATCCGCATGTAATAAACTTCCAATACAGCCACGGTTTATAAACGTCCGAATGGTGCAGAGTAAGTGTTTCTGTAATCGTTCCGGAATCTTGAACCCGATAAATGCGGTTTGTGCCAGGATCTCTGACGTCGTATGTTTTCGGCGGCGTAATAAAGGCGTTTGCCAGCCATAAAACAACGTTCAGGATAATAATCTTGTAAACGATTTTCATTGGCTCCCGTTTCGGAGCGTAGGATTCTCGGTAGTAGTCTCGGTCTTGGTAGCCCATAATAATTAGCAATTAGTAATTAGCAATTAGTAATTAGCGCAAAAACGCTTCTCTCGCAACTCAATTATATATTATAACAAAAATATGGGGATTGCAAGCGGACGCGAATTCGATATAATAAAGTTTGGAGAAATTAATATGATAAATTGTAAAAATTTTGATTCCTTTATACGTTTACGCGGCGTTCGTGAGAATTGTTTGGATAATTTAGACGTCGATTTTCCGATTGGGGGGCTGACGGTTGTCTGTGGTCCGTCCGGGTCGGGGAAGACGACGCTGGTGATTAATACTCTCTTTGCGGAGAGTCAGCGGCGATTTATCGAGACGGTCGGAACGCGTCGACGGGGCAAGTTCAGCCTTTGGAAGCGTCCGGATTTGGATTCGATTGAAAATCTGCCGCCAGCGGCGACGGCATCAGAAAAAGTTGACTTAAATCAAACGCTGGCTCAGCTTTGCGGCATGGACGACGCCTTGGCTCTGGCGTTTTCCCGCTATGCCGTCCCGATTTGCCCGCATTGCGGGATTGAAGTCCCCTCCGGCGGAGCTGCATCGGCTGCGGAATACTTTGAAAGTTTTTATGAGAATTGTCGCGCTCAGATTGCTTTTGTTCCTTCGGCTGCAATATCAGAATACGCTCAGCGCGGGTTTACCCGTTGGCTGATTGAACGCGATTCTAAAGTGGAAATGGTCGACGCGAACGAGCTAGCTCAACTCGCAACTCGCAACTCGCAACTCGCAACTCCGTACGTTCTTGCTGACCGTTTGGCGTTCAAGCCCGGCGACAGCCGAACGAAGGAGTCGTTTGAACTGGCGTTTGGGGAATCGGGCGGGAAAGCGGTTGTGTTTATTGAAACGCCGGAGGGAACGGTTAAACGGTATGCAGGGCAGGGGAGAACGTGCCCTCAATGCGGACAGGAATTTTCCGACAGCGCGGTTGAACGATTTTATCTTTCGGAACTGCCGAAAGAGCCTTCCGAACGAGACAAAATCCTGGCGTATCAGCTCGATGGGAAGAATCTGCTGGAATGGTACGAGCTGTCAGCAGACCAGATTCTGGAGAGTTGCGAGAAGGAACTCATAAAATCAACTCCTCACTCCTCACTCCTAACTCCTAACTCAAAAATCTCGCGGGCTTTGCAAGCCGCCGGTCTTGGGTATATGTCTTTCTCCCGCAAGGCGGAAACGATGTCGGGCGGGCAGATTCGCCGGGCGGAGATGGCGGCGATGTTTGCAGGCGATTTGGTCAATATGCTCTACGTTTTTGACGAGCCAATGGACGGGGTTCCGCCGGAAAATCGCCCTGCGCTGCTTTCCGCTTTGCTCCGTTTGCGCGACAGAGGGAACTCTGTTGTTGTTGCTGATAACAACGCTTCACTCATTCAGGCGGCGGACTGCGTAGTTCAATTAGCAATTAGCAATGAGCAATTAGCAATTAGTAATGTAGAGGCGCCCCAGTGTAGTCGCCCGTCCGAATTGCGAATTACTAATTCCGAATTAAATATCGCCCCTATAATTGGTAAAATTACTGCTATTACAGGACGCGCTGGGGCTGGCAAATCGATTTTACTGGCTCAGCTGGCAGGAAAGCCGGTTCCACCTGATTTGAAACGAACTGTAACAGGTCAGGACGCGTTTGAGGACGTGATTCTTGTAGAACGGAAGCTGGAACGTAAGCCGCCGCGGGGCTGCGTGGCGATGTATCTGGGAATTTGGGATTCCGTTCGCGCGGAATTGGCGTCAACGCCGGAATCTCAGGCGAGAGGGTTTGCCCCCGGCGATTTCAGTCTGATGAGCGGGAAAGGGCGGTGCCCTCAATGCAAAGGCGAGGGCGTTTTGACAATTGATCTGGAATACCTGCCGGAAATTGAAATGGTCTGCAGTGAGTGTATGGGAGAACGCTTTCAGAAAGAATACTTACAGCCCCGATTTCGCGGTCTGAATGCGGCGGAAATTCTTCGTCTTACTGTTCGAGACGCGTTTTCGTTTTTCCGAAACATTCGCAGCGTTCAGCTTCCCCTGACGTCGCTGATTGACATCGGTTTGGAACGTCTGGAACTGGGACAGCCGATCAAGACGCTTTCTGCCGGAGAGAGAAGCCGGCTGGATTTGGCGAAGGCTCTTCAGAAAATTTACAAGCAGAAAACCCTTTTTCTGCTGGACGAACCCTCTGCCGGTCTGCACGATTCTGAACTGGACAAACTCATAGAAACGTTTCGCCGTCTGACTGCCTACGGTCATACGGTTGTCATGATAGAAAACAATCCCTGGATGATTCAGCAAAGCGACGTAGAATTGCGATTGGGATAAAAACTCAGGGAAAAAAAGAAACGAGAGCTTTTCACGCCCTCGTTTCTCGCTTTAATCTTCTAAAATCTGATTTTTGACTAGAACGTCATCATGACGTCAAAGCCGATGGTGAACTGGTCGGGTCGTTTGTTGAGCGGCTGGTTCTTCCAAGCGCCGGTCGCGCGGTCGTATCGCAGTTCCGGTCGGACGTACAGATTCTGATTTCCCGCCGGATGCCAGTTCAGACCAAGGGCGTAGGATGTAACTTCGGTATCGTCAGCGCCTCCGTAGTAATCTGTATTTTTCATCCATTCCGCTCGGAATCCGGCTTTCCAGCAGCAGTTGAGCGTGTAATACAGGTGTTCGCCAATGATGAGCGCTCGAGTGCCGTTTTGTGAGTAGGCCGCCTGTCCGAAGTCGACATAGTTCACGGTTGTAACGGATTCCAGACAATTGTTGAGATGAACGTCAAAAACAACGCTGTGGGCTGAACCAACGCCTTTAATGTGTCCCCAGTTATACACTCCCCAATATCCGAACACGCCTGCCATGTCAGCCGTTCCAGCCAGGAACGCGTATTTGATTGACGCCATCGGGTTGATGTGGTACGTGAACGAACCGGTAAGCAAGCCTTCGCCGAATCTGCTGTTGTCGAATCCGTTGCCCCAGCCGTTGACCCAGCCGAGGGTCAGGTCGAGGTTTTGGAATCCGTTATAGGAAGCCAAAACGCCGGTTTGGCTGACGGGGGACGCGGCGCAGGTCAAACCTTTCGTATAGAAAAATCTGCTCGGTGCGGTTGCGCCTTCGTAGCCCAACCGACCATAAAAATGACCGATTTTAACATACCA
>JAEEGL017028714.1_pt1 | contig 10373 bp, 3 predicted proteins | sample 9134231 | NCBI WGS metagenome assembly JAEEGL01 (sample SAMN16246548, study PRJNA631951) | gut metagenome | biome: gut microbiome; feature: rumen; material: fiber-attached | host: Bos | place: Iran: Karaj | collected 2018-10
TATAGAAATTCCCTTAAATAAGATTTTGTGCGAGGTCACACACAATATTATTTAACCACAAATCAGCAATATTAACAATAATTTCTTACATTTTTTTGGATTTATAGAGAATAAATACAAAACCGCCGGCAACAAGAGCCAAAGCAGGAATTATCCTGAATCTTTTAAGATACAGCCAGTTCTTGAAATGTTCCCCAAAAGAAAGCTCCGGTTCTGGTGCTGCAGCCATGGCTTCAAACACATTTTCCGCAGTAAGTATCTCTGCTTCGGAAATACTCTCTCCCGTTCCGCATATGGCAAAGGGCGAAAGATGATATGTGCCGAATCTGACGTATTTAGCGCCTTCCACATTAACAATGTCAGGCTTGATTTCTTCGAGTTGTCCGTTGCGATCTACGGTCAAAACAGTTACCTGTTGCGATGCGCCGATTTCCGCAGGCATAGGAATTGCAACGGAAAGTTTAACATGTCCAAGCTTTGTAATGGTGATACCGCTCTTGTCTGTAAGTTCTATTTCATAATTAACTCTCGGCGAGAAAGATCTGTCTGAAATAAACTCAGATGCTCTGTTTAATGCAGAATCCAATATCGTGGATTCGACGGTCTTTGATATGTAAAGGTAGTACGGAATATTTGCTCCCTCAAGAGTTGCAAGAACTCCTTCCTCTCCGCTTACATTCACGCCCACTTCCCCTTCACTCACGGATACCGCCGTGCTGTCTGATTTATATGCGCCGGATCTGAAAGCTTCGTTTGAAAGTCTCTCGGCTGTATTCTCATGTTTGATAACAGGAGTAATGCTTCCATTTCTGCTGATGACGCATCTGTCATCAAAGGCGTTAAGCCCCAATTCCGTAAGGGTCTCGGGTAGTAGCACTTCTTTTATTCCGGTCTGATAGAAGGCACGATCAAGTATATTTTCGGTAATTGTCTCATCCAGATTGATCTGAGTCAGATTTTTGCATCCGCAGAATGCCTCTTCTCCAATACTGGTAAGGCTTCCAGGGACGATAACAGTTGTAATTTCATCGTGATCTTTGAAGCATTCTGCAGCTATAATGCGTACATCTTCGGGTAGGGTCACAATATCCGCATTACCGCGATATGCAACCAGCACTCCACCGCTTACAAGGAAGTCTCCGTCTCCGGATACTCCGGCTTCAAAATCATTCAGCCACTTGGTGAACTTAAATGCCTTGGGCTCCACCTTATTAACAGTCTGGGGCAGAGTGATATATCCAAGGTCATCACAGTGATAAAAGGCTCCGTAGCTAATGGTCTCAAGTCCTTCCGGCAAAACTATGGAAGAAAGTGAACTTCTGGCATAGGAGAACTGTCCTATCTCCTTGATGGATTCGGGAAGAGTCACATAGCTTAGCTTATCGCTGCAATAATATGCCTGATCGGCAATAACAGTTCCGTCTACGATGGTATATTTGGGAAGGATTCCCTCGGGAAGTCCCATATCCGCATTTTCATCTATTCCGGTTCCGGATCCTGTTCCGTTTCCGTCGCCTGTGGTGTTATCAACCACGTTTCCGTTATTATTGTTATTTCCAAAATATACTGTGGGGCTAGAGCTGTTCATGAATACAACAGCTCTGTTTCCAACCACATGAACGCTGGAAAGATCGTTTATGACATTCTCGGTGATAATTACAGAATTGTCGGCATTATCATCATCCGAACTATCACCACTATTGGAATCTGCGTTTCCGGATTCTGATGAATCACCATTGGCATCTCCATCCTCACCATCGGTTCCGCCCTCTCCTATTTCCTCTATAGCCACCGGTTCGGGATCGTAGATCACCACATCCTCATACTCAGGGAATTCCTGCTGGCGGATATAGAAGTCCTGCGCATATTTCCAGGGGTATGAACCTTCAGCCGCATGAATGACAAGCTTATAGCATCCGTCAAACGCGGTATCGTGAATATCCATGGTCTCGAAAGGAATGGTGATATCTGTCAGATTGATATCATCCTCAAAGGCATAGATTCCTATTCTCTTAATATTCGAAGGAATATTTGCGGAAGCCAGACTCTTACAGTTTGCAAAAACAAAGTCACCTATCTCTGAAAGTCCGGCTCCGATGGAAACTATTGAAAGGGAGCCGCAGTTCCAGAATGCGTAGGGTTCTATTGTTTTTACCGAATCAGGAATAACAACACTAACAATAGTGCTGTTGTCTCTGAATGCATCTGTTGCGATTGTAGTAACTGTGCTCGGGATCACTACACTTGAAGATGATCCGTTGTATTTGGTAAGTACACCCTCTGAGTTAATAACAAAATCAGAGACGGCCATCGACGATGTCGTAGTAGCCGCCTCCGCACCGAAAGCCGGAAGCTGCATTACTACAACGGATAGTATTAACATTATAGCTCCGAGCAGCTTTCGTATTTTTTTCATATTACCTCTTATTTAGCGATAGCTTTCTTCTTTCTTCTGTCGGTCCATACGAAGAAGAACACACCGATGGCTGCAAGGCCTATAGCCAGGAACCACTTGGGTTTGATTCCGTCACCGGTCTTGGGTGTCATATCGTTAGGTCCGCTGTTATCTCCCAGAGCACCGATGGTTTCGGTATTCACGTAGATAACATAGGGTGAGAAGTGTGTACAGGTAAATGTTACACAAGCAACGCCGTTAATGGTCGTAAACTTAGGACTGAGAACATCCAACTGATTGTTTATAACTGCAGCAACCTTGTTGTTTCCTGCATAAGGGATCATGGAATCCGGTATGGGAAGTGTGATGGTTACTGTAAGTCCGGTGGTATCGGTAATCTTCTTATCTCCGGATGCATCATAAAGTGATATATCCATAGGGAAGTACATGATCTTCGTGATATCACCGTACTCTGCCTGAAGTGCTTTCAGAACTGCTTCCGATGCAGCACTGGATTCAGAGATCTTGATGGTGAAGTTGTCGGAAGATCCGTTGACAACCGCCGATACAACGCCGGTATTGGAAAGTCCGTTCTTGTCTATAACAACGGTAGTTCCGCCGCTTACCTTGTTTCCGGTAGGTGTTGCTGCGTTGCCGCTGCCGTTTCCGTTGCTGCCACCATTGCCGTTATTGTTAGTGTTTCCGTTATTATTTGTGCTGCTGTTATTGTTATTTGAAGTCTTGGTAATATAGTTAGCAGTTACGGTAACATTTTCGGAAGGCATGGTAACAACAGTTGCTGAAAGTCCCTTGGATGCAATGGATGCACTGTCGGGAGATATAGTCCAGCTGCCGAACTGAAGTCCTTTTTCGGGCTCGTTTGCAACGATGATTGCCTGAGTACCCTCTTTATAGGTACCGGATCCGGATCCGTTAACTACTGTAAGTGTATAGTACTTACCAGTTTCTTCGCCGTTTCCGTTTCCATTCTCTTCATTGTTGTTTCCACCCTCTCCCGCTACCATGGTGAATCTGGTGTTCTTGACGATTTCGGTAGTGGTAGGTGAAGGTGACCATACGCACTTGGAATAGCCCCAAGGCATCATAAGGTCGGGAGCAAAGGTACCGGTCTCGATCTCAAGCTGTTGGTAAAGGGTCACACCATCGGTATAGTAGTAGGAAACCGTATAGGTATCGGACGAATCTGTTCCCTCCGAAGGAACCAGGATAAAGTTTCTGGTGGCATCCATTTCTGTCTCTGAAGGGTTGGGAGACCACTCATATCCCTTGGTATATCCTTCGGGCTTAACGATGTTATATGCCTTATCTCCCTTCTTGATGGCAACCTTTGTGAAAAGGTCAACTCCATTGGGATAATAGTAATATGCATAGAACATTTCGCCCTTTTTAACAGCTTCCTCTATCGGATCGTAGGATCCGCTGTTTCCGCCATTATCACCGTTTCCGCCGTTTTCTCCGTTTCCGCCATTTTCTCCGTTATTATTACTTTCGGCAGTAAATGTACCGATGATGAGCATATCGGACGTAACATTCGAATAACTTGCTCCCACGGGAGCGATAATACCTGCAGTCCATCCGTCAAAGGTATATCCGCTGAATGAAGGATATCCCATTTTATTTAATTTTGCTGTTACATCAGAACCAGCCTCAACATTATCAACTGTATCCCAATCAACATAACCGTTGGTTGTGGGATCCTTGTACTGCAGGGTAATGGTGTAAGGTCCGTTATAGCTGGAGTACAAAGGTCTGAAGGTTACATCACGGGTGATGGGATCTGCTGTGGTGATGCTTCCGTCAGGCATCCAGCCGGAATTGTATTTTGTCCTTCCGTCAGAGGAATCAACTATATCATCAAGCTTGGGGATGTCGATCTGTGCACTTGCCAAAGTAGTTCCATCCTTGATGGTGTATGTCTTTGCCACCGCACCGGAATTATCCAGGAATGTTACGGTGTGCATTGTAGCATCGGCAAGAGTGTAGTGAGCATAGAAGTTGATATCATTCTCAACTACATAGGCATCAATATCTGCATTGGAGTATACAGTTCTTTCGGTGGTCTCCCATCCATCCATAGTGTATTCATTACCGTTTGCATCTGTATATTTCTGCACTACGGAATAAATAGCCATTGCGGAAGAAGGTGACTGTCCATCCTCTATGGTCTGACTGCTTACAAGTTTTGTAACAACCTTTGCGTCTTCATCGTATCCGTAGAAGTTTACGATATACTCTGCAGGAGTAAGGTCTACTTCTGCGTTGTACTCGTATCTTACGGCATAGGTATAAAGGTGTGAATCCTCCGGTGCATATACAGTAACCTTCTTGTTGTTTGAAGTATTGGTACTGTCTGTGTAAGTGGTGGAATTAATTATGATCTTGTCAAGGAACTCAGCGGGAGGATAATAAATGCTGTTGCTGCCGCTGACTTCGTTTACGGTCGAATCCTCAAATACATACTTTCCGACTGTGGTACATTTATCGGGAAGAATTGCCCTGGTCATGCTCTTTGAATTGTGGAAAGCATGATCGGGAATTTCGATTATCTGTGACTTTGAAAGGTCAACTACACTTATAGAAGATGTGTTGAAGGAATCCTCATCAATCTTTGTAAGTGAACTTATAGCAGCATCGGATCTGATGGATGTATTTCTGGCAGGAAGCACTTCCACAAGTTCAGTGGGCACTCCGCTAGTAAGTCCGTAAATAACCTGAGTATCACAGGTATAGTAAGGGCTGTTGTTGAAATTCACATCATTCAGAACCGAAGCACCAACAAACGGTGCCAGTCCAAGATCGGATACATTTGCAGCTATAGAAGCGTTTGCCAGCTTCGGACATCCGCCGAATGCGTAATCTCCTATCTCCGTTGTGTCGGGAGAATTGATGATAACGCTGGTCAGATTGTCGCATCCATAGAAGGCGTAGTCATCTATCTTGTCCGCTCCACCAAATATGGTAAGAGTGGAAAGCTTATCGCAGTTTGCAAAATCGCTGTTCTCGGGATCTACGGAATACCAACTTCCCTGTGCATCCTTTGATGCATTCACTTGAGGCTCACCTGTAGCACCATCTAAAACAAGAGACGCCTCAATACTGTCAACATCCATGATCACAAGTCCGAACTGTGTGATAGTGGATGTAGGACCGATCTTTCCGTAGTAAGGATCAGAGGTGTTGGTAGGTGCAGTTCCCTGAGTCTTATTATAGAACAGTCCATCCTTGATACGGTTGATACCTGTAGGAATGGTAAGGCTGCTGGCTGCATCTCTGAACTTGATCTGATCCTCGGTCATCTGAATCGAAGGATTAGTCATGTTGGCGTATGCATATGTAGCAGCTTCGATCTGAGCAGCTGTCAGGTAAGGAAGATCCTTGTAATAGTCTAGGCAGGCTATTGTAGGGAAATCCACCAACTCACTGAAATAGTTATCATCGATAGTGTCGCCGTCGGTATCCTCTCCCGCATATCTTACGGTGATGAAGGTAGGCCAGCCCGAACAGAACTCTATATACGATGTAGCCTGAGATCCGTTGTTGTAGGTTCCGTTTTGGCTCATTGCGTACTGATAAGGAGTTGAGTTCTCATCAATATTTCCGATAAATGTCAGTTTAACCGTCGGTGTGTTGTCTGCATTGGTTGCAGCCTTGTTGTTTGCAAGTCCTGAGCAGGCTGTAATACCTGTCATGTGAGCTCCCGAGAAGTCCTGAGTCTTGAAAGCATCCTGTCCGATCTGAACGGAATCATTGTCAAATACTACATACTGAACATTGTGACATCCTCTGAAGGCGCCCTCACCAATGGATACGATGGTGCCGGGGATGGTAATTCTCTTAAGCGAGCACTTGTTGTTGAATGCATTGGCTGCGATCGAAGCAATGTGATAAGGTCCGATGTGCGCAGGGAACGAAAGTGATTCAACATTTCCCTCGAAGTTGACAGGGAACTGAAGCTCGTTATTAACGTTTACCTGGTAGGTAACATATCCGCCACCGTCTTCCTGAACCTTAAGCTCATAAATATCCGGTGAAAGTGGATTGTAATACTGTGCATCAATATAATGGAATGCGAAACACTTTGTCTTGCAAAGATCATGTATATTGGAACTGCTAAAGCCTTCAAAGTAGAAGGTTCCGCCTACGGTATTATTGTTTTCACCCTGCTGCTCTTTAAATGTATCGTAGGTAAAGCCGCCGGTCTTGTTGGTGGAATCTGAATAAGGCTCTTCTACAAATGTAAGTTCCTCATTTCTGACGGATACTTTCTGCAGTGATACACATCCATAGAACTCTGAAAGGAGCAGTCCGTTAAATACGGTAGGATGCTGAGGAGTGCTGCCCTTTGCATTCCAAGGAAATACAAGTTCGGAAACAGACTGGCAATCCTTGAATGCATCTATTCCGATATAAGCAAGCGCACAGTCGGAACCGTCTGATCCGCCGCACAGATCAAGGTTAGTGATCTTAACGCATCCCTCGAAGCAGGAATCACCAATGGTTGTTACACTGGTAGGAAGAATAACCGATCTGAGGGAACGGCAGTTATAGAACGCATTCTGTCCGATTCTCTTCAAGTTGGTACCCTGTCCTGCCGCGGTGAAGGTTACGGATGAAAGCTGGTAGCAATCCGAGAATGCTCCGGGTCCGATAACCTGAAGTCCGTTACTGCCGGAAAGGTCAAGGGATGTAAGTCCGCTGCATCCGTAGAAAGCATTATCTCCGATACCTACGAGAGTACCCTGAATTACAAGGGTGGAAATATTGGCGTTGTTTGCAAAGATTCCCTTGTTGGGATCATCCTTTGCATCTCCGCCGTATCTCTTTGTAGGATCAGTATTGTTGGGATCGTATTTCCAGACACCGTTCGCATCTCTGGCAGCATACTGGTTACTGATATAAGCAACCTTTGCCTCCTTGATACGGTGGTACTGCTGGTTGTTCTGGCACTGAATATAAATCTCACCATAGGTGGGGTCATCATTGGTCACGCTGTGAGCGGGGCCGTCACCTGTGGGATGGTCTTTGTCATAGTATAATTCGTAATCCGTGTAATCCTTCCACTCATCTATAGTGTCAAGATAACAGGGAACATAAGTGGTGTTATAAGTTGCATCATGATGAACTGTCTTTGAAACATGAAGTTCTCTTAAAGAGGTAGGATCGCCGGTAAAGGTCACATCGGATACAGCATTCTTGAAAATATACTGTCCCGCATGATCAGGATCTTCTATGCGGTAGAATCTGTTTACTGTAGTAATTGATTCTGAGTACGCTGTAGCGCTGTCTGTAAAAAGTATTCTACCCTGATCATCTGTATAAACGGCACCGGCAGGATCCTCCACAACCTCATCATAAGCTTCCTGATTAAGCACAGCCTTGGGATAGAAAAGGAAGTTTCCGTTCTCACCTACAGCTGCAAGCTGACCGTTTGTGGAGTTTGTATTGTACTGAGAGAAAGCGTCGAATGTATTGGGAATGGTCAGAGTACCGTTATCAAGGCTAAGGGTTCCGTATCCTACGATAACCGCAACATACTGGTTGTTGTTATCCATTACATAAGCGAACTCGAAAGCCTTACTTTCATCGGTATATATCCTGGTAGAGGAATTGATCTGAGGAATGTTCTTCGAGTCACTGGTATCGGAATCGTTTACCTTTACGCTATACTTGTCCTCGTAAAATCCTGCATAAGTACCCAGAGTATGTATATCCGAATCAGCGGTGGTTGCATTTACGTCACCACCCTGTCTGCTTCCCGCAGGTATTGCAGCAACGGCAACAGCGGACGCGAGGAATATTCCTCCGAGCGTCCGTCTTACTTGCTTCTTTAATCTGAGCCTTGGCTTCTTTGTGGTCGAACTTGCCATAATTTTACTCCTCATCAGTTATCAAGCAAAATCTGTAGTTTTTCAAAATATAAATCCAAAAAGGACATGAACAAATTAATCCAACTAGTATATCGGTTTAGTCTTTCAAAAACATTAGTGCCTGCGGAAAAATAATTATATTTTCTATTTAATTTTCTTTGCAACCACTACAAATCTTCCGTCTTTTTCCTGATAATCGCAGGTGGAAAGGGTCAACAGCCTGTCTCCGTAACTGGCAGTAACCCCGGTGTCATACAGGGACATGTTCGCCATCTCCTGCATATAGGAATCAAATTCCACCTCGCTGTATGCATCTATAAACTGATAATACTTAAAGGCAATCTCGTTTTCCGAAAATACATGGGAGCGGAAAACATACATTACCTGGTAGGTTCCGTACTCATAAAGAGTATCGAAATAAATGTATTTATGATTCTCGTAATAACTCTCGTCCTGATACTTTTCCAGAAGACCGAACATGTTGCCGCTTCTCATATGATGACCGTATAGGATAAGATTGGTGCTGGGATTTATGATATCGCAGTTTGTGTCAAGGAAAATAGTGCCGTTCCTGTCTTTATTCTGATTAAGATCATGATCGAGATAATACTCGTTGTCGGTGGTCTGTGTAACGGGAAAACCATCCTTTGCCGCATCAACCACAGGGTCCATCTTAAGCCAACCGATAAGTTTTGAGTTTACCGCCAGCATCTCCTGAAATTCAGGAAGAACATCCGGTATCTCCCTCTCTCCGTCATAATTGATATGAACCTCGGAATCACCATTTAAATTCGGATTGTTAAATATGGTCTCGTCCCCATGCTTATCACGAATGGTGCTGAGCATCTGATAGCTGGTGGACTTTTTGTAATCCGAAACAGATACAAAAATAAAAACTCCGATACTGATAGTAGCCAGCGCTGCCACAACAATGGTGATCACCTTGCGGCGCTTTTCTTTTTTCTTCAGGATCTTGCGGGCAAGCTCTTCAATCTCTTTATCTTCCACGGAAGTGTTTCTTGAACCGATCCGCTCGCGAGTCGCACCGGAAGAGGATGAACCTGCAGATGCGCCTTGTGTCCGCGCACCTGCAGATTGGTTTGCCCTGCTGTAAGTACTTCCGGAAGTTGTTTTGGCTGTATTCTTTTTTCCTTCTTCCGTGATATAAATCTTACCGGGCATAACTATCCTTACTTACAAACAATATTTACGATCTTTCCGGGAACATAGATCTCTTTGATGATGTTTCCGGTGATCTTCTCTGCGGCTGCTTCCTTTGCCTGTGCGATTATCGCATCCTTGTCTCCGTCCTTGGGAGCCTGGATGGTGGCACGAAGCTTACCGTTTACCTGTACTGCGATGGTCACTGTGGACTCAACGCACTTTTCGTCGGAATACTCGGGCCATGTAGCCTTATAAAGTCTTCCTTCGTAACCATTGGATTCCCAAAGTTCTTCCGTGATATGAGGAGCAACGGGCGAAAGAAGTCTAAGGAGTGTACCGAATTCAGCTCTGTTAACGCTGCCCTTCTTGTAGAAGTCATTGATGAGAGCCATCATTGCAGCTATAGCGGTGTTGTATTTGAGGGTCTCAAAATCGTTTGAAACCTTTTTGATGGTCTGGTGCATCTTAGCTTCAAGATCGGATGAATACTCATCACCATCGGTTAATATCTCCTGAAGCTTCCATACTCTCTCAAGGAATCTTCTGCAGCCCTTAACACCGTCTTCGCTCCAGCTTGCAGCCTGATCGAAGGCACCGATGAACATTTCGTAGGTACGAAGTGTGTCTGCGCCGTAATCCTGTACGATATCGTCGGGATTTACAACGTTACCGCGGGATTTACTCATCTTCTCACCGTTCTCACCAAGGATCATGCCGTGGCTGGTACGCTTAGCATAGGGCTCCTTTGTGGTGACAACGCCCTGATCGTAAAGGAATCTGTGCCAGAATCTGGAATACAGAAGGTGAAGTGTTGTATGCTCCATTCCTCCGTTGTACCAGTCAACGGGAAGCCAGTATTTAAGTGCTTCCTTGCTGGCAAGTGCATCCTTGTTGGTAGGATCTGTATATCTGAGGAAGTACCATGA
>JAEEGL017048466.1_pt1 | contig 10373 bp, 11 predicted proteins | sample 9134231 | NCBI WGS metagenome assembly JAEEGL01 (sample SAMN16246548, study PRJNA631951) | gut metagenome | biome: gut microbiome; feature: rumen; material: fiber-attached | host: Bos | place: Iran: Karaj | collected 2018-10
AATTGACTGTGCAAAGTGAACCTTTCCTATATTATCCGGTCCTAAAACACGTGAAGAATATGGGAATGTTATGAGCGGGAAAAATAATGTGAGTACGGTTTTAAATGTATTTAAGAAAGCATTTGCTTTTAAGGATTTTTGGGACATGTGATAATTATACTCCTAATTCAGCATATTTTCTATTATTTCTGAAGCCCAGAATTTTTTTTAATTCGTAAAATTTTTTAAAAATAAAATACCTTATTAAAACGATTACCAGACAAGCAGCAAAAATCCAGATCTTGACGGCAGAATAAAGACTTTTGTTTTTTGTAAAGGTCAGCAAGTTTTTCCTTATCATAAACTGCACCATAAAAAACTACATGCTCTTTCAATGTCGGAAATTCTGAATAGAAATCATTTATTTTTTTATTGAAGTCATCTTCTATAGGACCTGCGAAATAAAACTTCCAGTTTTTGAAATCAATATTCTCCAATGCTTCAAGGAGAATATTACTGTTTTTTACGACAAGTCCGATTGTTCCGACCGTAAGGAAAACGTTTTCCTTTTGTACATCTGTCTTGCCAATCGGATTTTCAAAGCCATTCGGAACAAGAAAAAGCTTGGTTTCGAAAATAGGATTACGCTTGATAATCTCGTAATTCTGTGTAGTTTCAACCGAAATAACATCTGCATAATTTACAAGTTTATAAAACAATTTTTGTTTGAATGTCTTAGGAATAACAGTCAAAGTTTCCGTAATTTCTGTATTTGCGTCAAGCTTCAAGTAAGTTTTTCGCTTAGGCATAAAAACTTTGACTAAAAAAGAAAGTCCAAGGCTAAAACGCGTAACATTGAACATCATTATATGAGTCAGTTCTTTATTTCTCAGAAGATACACAAAACTGTTCCACACGCATTTTAATTCGAAGCTTTTTGAATGTTGAAATGAATCGTAATCTACTCTTGGTTCATAAAAAAGATTTTTGACGGCAATATCATCGAGTTTATATTCTGTTTTGTCGTCTGTTCCGATTTTTACAATCTCAGCAGAATCAAAAGATTCTTTTTTCAGATAAAGTGAAAAAGTCCAACATTTTTTTAAATGAACTGCGCTGGAGCCACCGCGTATGTAGAAAAGAACAAGAGAAGCCTTTAAATATTTACCGTATTTAAACCTATGTTTAAAATACAGGTGTTTTCGTATGGTAAATAATGAGAAAAAAAGGTAAAATAAATAAACTAATTGAGGGATTTAAACGTACCTTTTTTTCCCTCATATTTTTAATTCAACCACGGGTTATTAATATGAAAATATTTGCAATAATGCTTGTGAAAAACGAAGCTGATATCGTAGGATCTGTTCTTAAAGATGCTCAAAAATGGGCAGATAAAATATTTATTCTTGATAATGGTTCAACAGATGGAACATGGGAGATAATTCAGTCATTAAAAAACGATATTATTACACCATGGAAACAGTACTTCGGTCAGTATCATAACGGACTAAGAGCAGAAGTTTTTAACGAATTTAAGCATTTAAGTAAACCTGATGACTGGTGGTGTTTTAAGCTTGATGCAGATGAGTTTTATGTTGATAACCCTCGTGAATTCCTTCCGACAATTCCTAAAAATTGCCAGATGGTCGGAAAAGCTTCCATAGATTACTGCATAACAAAAGAAGACGCTAAAGAATATGTTTTTGAAGAAGACTTTGAAAAAGACAAGGATAAAATCAAATACTTTCATAAAACACTATGGTGTGAAGGACGATTTTTCAGATACCGAAAGGGGTTAAAGTGGACCTGCGATCCTAAAAATCATTATCCTGAACATATAGGTGTGCAGGCAGATAAATTAATTTTGGTGCGTCATTATCAGTACCGAAGTCCCCAGCAGTTAGAAAAACGTACCAGACTTAGAATGGAAACTGACGTTTATAAAAAAGGTACTTCATGGCGTTACCCTGTTGAAACCTGGCAGGAAGCTGTAGATTTATTAATGAAAAATCGACATGAATGTAACTATGATGATGGCAATATAGAAAAAATCCGCTCACTTGAAGTAGACTACGGAAAATTCTACCAAAGCCCGCTTAAAAAATTCGTTAAACGTGTTCTAATTGCACTGGGGGTCTATAATTAGCTAAATACAAGGTAAATATCATGAAAAAATTTAATAATAAACATTATGACATACTTATTGTTGGTTCCGGTCTATTTGGAGCAACTTTTGCATATCTTGCAAAACAAAAGGGGAAGCATTGCCTTGTTATCGATAAAAGGCCTCATTTAGGTGGGAATTTATATTGTGAAGACTATAAGGGTATTCATATTCATAAATATGGTGCGCATATTTTTCATACAAGCAATAAAAAAGTCTGGAATTTTGTCAACACTCTAACTCCATTTAATCGTTATACAAATAGTCCATTAGCAAACTATAAAGGTGTACTTTATAATTTACCCTTTAATATGAACACTTTTTATCAAATGTGGAAAGTAAAAACACCTTCTGAGGCTATAAAAAAAATTGAAGAACAAAAAAAAGCTGCAAATAAAATATTAAAAGGTAAAGAACCTGCGAACCTTGAAGAACAAGCTATTTCACTTGTCGGTCAAGATATATATGAAAAACTTATAAAAGGTTATACAGAAAAACAATGGGGAAGAAAATGTACTGACCTTCCTGCATTTATTATAAAAAGACTTCCACTGAGATTTACTTTTGACAATAACTATTTCAATGATTTATATCAGGGCATACCAATAGGTGGCTACAACACATTATTTGATAAATTATTAGAAGGAATAGATACAAAAGTTAATACAGATTTTTTTTCAAACAGAGATTATTTTGAAAAAATTGCGGATAGGATCATTTTTACCGGTAAAATCGATGAATTTTATAATTTTCAATTTGGAAAACTTGAATACCGAACAGTACATTTTGAAAATGAAATATTAAATGAACAAAATTTTCAAGGAAATGCGGTTATTAATTATACTGAAAATACTGTTCCTTACACACGCATAATAGAACACAAGCATTTTGAACCTGAAAACGCTGTATATTCAAATAACATTACAGTTATTTCTCGTGAATATTCAAAAGAATGGCAAGAAGGTATGGAACCTTTTTATCCAGTAAACGATACAAAAAACAATGAGCTTTATAAACAATATAAATCATTAGCAGACAAAGAAAAGAAAGTTATTTTTGGTGGGCGACTAGCTGATTATAAATACTATGATATGGATGATGTTATAGAGGAGGTTTTTAAGAAATATGAAAAATATAATTGATTCTTCAAAAATTAAAATATTAATTTGCTGTCATAAATCATGTGAACTGCCCAAGGATGATTTATTTCTTCCTATTCAAGTAGGAGCCTCTATTTCTACTAATATGCTGGATATTCAAAGAGACGATGAGTTAAATGGACTCCCATGTGATAACATAAGCAAAAAAAATAAAAGTTATTGTGAATTAACTGCTCTATATTGGGCCTGGAAAAATATTAAGACTTTATACCCGGATTTAGAATATATCGGAATAAATCATTATCGACGTTATTTCAATTTTGATCATAAGAATAATCTTAAATCAGTTTTTAATATAGCCGAATCGGAATGCAAAAATTATAAAATAAACTATAAGGTACTTAATAAAATTATTAATAAAAATAAAACTGTTATAGCAAGAAAAAAAATATACCCATATTCTCTTGAAACTAATTATTGTGTTTGTCATTACTCTGATGACTTTCGAACTTTTGAAAAAATAATACTAGAGCTACATCCTGAATATTTGAATGCCTTCAATAAGGTGCTAAAGAAAAACAATTCTTTAGCACCTTATAACATGACTGTTATAAGGTGGAATGATTTTGATAAATATTGCAACTGGCTGTTTCCTATTCTTTCAGAAGTTGAAAAACGAATAGATATTTCACATTATAATGATGTACAAAAACGTATTTTTGGCTATATTTCTGAACGCCTATTTAACGTTTGGCTTCAACATAATAAATTAAAAATAGTTGAATATCCAATAAATTTTTACACAGATATAAAGCAAACATCATTATTAAAACAAATTATAAGCGATATAAGAAATTATCTTGCTTTTAAAATTGTTTGTTTTAAATAAATATGTAATTTTTAAAATCCCATCACAATCTGCTCAACTTTAGTAATATCAGTCTCGTGCAAAAGGTGATAGCTTTGCAAAAGACGTTCAAGCGGATAGTTCTGTAAGATTTTTGAGAACGGAATATTGTTCTTCCATTGACAGTATGCAAGTACAAAACCTGCCCAGTATTCAGTCTGCGGGTAAAACGGTTCTTCTACTGCTTTTTTTATTTCTTCAGTCAGAGCCTTTTGAGGCAGTGCAATCATTGCAAGTTCAAAACCGGATTTTCCGCATAAAAAGTCAGGATTTCCGATTTCAATCTGCCGTGGAATTTGTGAATCCAAAAATATTTTTTGTGTCTCTTCTGGTGAAAGTTTTAAATTCCAGAGCAAAAACTGAAAAAAGAATCCTAAGTTTTTCTGTACGTCTGACAGATAGGATTCATCATAAGCGTATATCATTCAGTAACTCCGGTTTGCGTGCAATGTCTATAAGATAAATGCCGTCTTCAATTTTCTGATGTCTGAGGCTTTCGAGATAATCTGTTCGTGCTTTTGTATCACGTTCTTTATATTTTGAAAAATAAATATTTGAATCAGCAGGCTCTGCCTTTAAAAATTGAATGCTCTTAAAGGCTTTTTCTGATTTTAAAACAATCTGAACGCCAAGACTTCCAAGTTTCATTGATGAAGCAAGCGACTGTACAGGAATAATATTTTCAAGGAAATCACTCGCAAAAGAAAAATATGAATCGTTTGCACGATAGCCTTTAATAATGTCATAATCGTTATATTCAATTTTGAAATTTTCGATAAGAAAATCAAGATTCTGTTTTCCGAGCGGCGATTTTGGTGAAAAAACTCTATTCTGCATCAAAATTGAAAGCCAGTGAAGTATAGAAAATTTATCTTCTGACAAATCAAGCACCGAAAGTTCATCTGTTTCTAATTCATAACAGTTTGCAAAACCATCCTGATTTTTCTGGCACGCCCACTCCTTTGCCAGTTCAACATTTTCCGTGCAGTAAAATCCAAGACCATAATCATTATGAGCATTTCCAAAACCGAATTGAGGAGTTTGTATTATTTTTTCTGAACCATGAAATATTTGCATAAGATACCTAATAATTATACAATAGATTTTAGATTTTTTATAGTGTGGTAATCCAATGACACTCCTATACGACCTTACAGCAACTCAACCATCTCCGGAAAGCCGTTTTCATGGCGGCGGTGCTTATGGCGAAGTTCTTTTTTTTAAGCTGCTCGAATATTTAGACAAGTTCACCCTAATCTGCTACTATGACAGCAAAAATTATATCAATCCGGATATTTTAGAGCGTATAAAAACAAACTCAATAAAACTTTACGACATAAATGAAAAAAGCGTTAAGCAGATTGTTACCGAAGGGAAAATTGACCGGCTCTACTCTGCAATGCTTAACTTGAACCAGAATATCCCGCTGGGGCAGATCGAAGTGTATACTACTGTTCACGGACTTCGCACTCTAGAAATGCCTTTTGACCCGATAATGCTTGAATATGCTTCTTCATTAAAAGAAAAAATTAAATACCGCCTTTTTATGGGGCCGGCTAAAAACTATTATCTAAAAAAACTACGAGCCATAAATGGAAGGCTTGTTACAGACAGCCGAATACAGGTAATTACGATTTCAAACCATTCATCAGCTTCAATAAAGAGTTTTTACCCGGGAACTGCTGGCAGTAACATTCCTGTATTCGCCTCTCCTACTTTTGACCAGCTCGACAATTACAAAACGGTTACAGACGAAAAACAGCTTGAGTCTTCAGAACTTTTAAAATTCGGCATTGAAGAAAAAAAGTATTTTTTAATTACAAGTGCTGCACGCTGGGCAAAAAATGCACTGCGCGCTGTATGGGCATTTGATTCACTTTTTACTGAAGGGACTGCAAAAAACTACAAAGTTGTCGTAACAGGCGTTACAAACAGAAAGATTTTTACAAAAAAACTTAAGAACCAGGAAAACTTTGTTTTTCTGGACTATGTTGAACGCAATTTTCTGGATCTGCTCACACAAAAAGCATACGCATTTATCTATCCGTCATTAAACGAAGGGTTTGGCTATCCTCCTGTTGAATCTATGAAATACGAAGTGCCGGTTGCCGCCAGTGGAACCACTTCAATTCCAGAAGTCTGCGGGGAAGCGGCAGTCTACTTTGACCCGTATTCTGTTACAGAAATTAAAAACCGTATTGTACAGCTTTTAGAAAAGCCAATTTATGACGGACTTGCGCAGAAATCAAAACAGCGCTACAAAGAAGTTTCAGCAAAGCAAAAAGCCGACTTAAAAAAACTGGCTGAATATGTTATAATGTAAGTTATAAGTAGACTTACCTACACGCTCATAAACAAAGAAACTCCCCTCTGTGACTTCATCATCGAGGGTGAAGGCGAACTTGAATTTTGCAAAGTTGTAAAGGAATATCGTCCCCGCCCCTTCTGGTGTGATGATATAGATTCTTGGTGCGCAAACAGAAGTTCAGCAAAGTACCGTTCTCATGTAAATAAAATCTTAGAAATGTGCGGCGGAAAAATAAAAAGCGGTTTTATTGCACTTACTCACTGTCTTTCACTTACTGATACTTTATGGGTCAAATCTGACCATAAAAATGTAACATGGCAGAAGGTAAATCTTTACGAAAACAATTTTGATCAAGTTGTATCAAAGTTATCATTCGATGCGCAAGCCGCAGAAAGCGGCGAGTTAAATAAATTCCTCTCATGCAAGCGAAGCGAAGGAGCAAGAAACACCTGCTTAGAGCCTTATAGAGCAAAATGGGAGTTTTAATTCTTCTTTTTTGAAGAATTAAATACAATAATCAAGTATAACTCTTCTTTTTTGAAGAGTTATACAACTCCACCTGCTTCTTCATAACTCTGTAAATCACCGATGTCGTGCCGCTTTCCTCCCATAAGCCACGCATGGACCGGGCGCTCTGCGCAGAACCAGGAAATAAAGTCTCCCGGTGCATCTGTTCCGCAGATTAATGAGCCGTCAGAGTGCGGTGTACAGGCTTTTTTTATGTACGGAAGGTCTTCTTTTGTGTAAATATAAAAAGGTGGAACTGCCCAGTTACTCATCGGTTCGGCTGGTTTTTCCTGCATTTTCAGGACGCGGTCATTTCCGTCAATTACTGCAACACCTGTTTTCTGTAATTTTGTTTTTTCTGCTTCAAAGTGCCGCATTATGCAGGCTGTTTTTTTTGTTTTCTGATATTCAACAAAGCGTTTAAGAGAAAAATCAAGAAGATTGTCCCCTGCTAAAACTAAAATTTCTTCTTCAATTTTACAGTTTTCGATTGCAAAAAGAATGTCTTTTACAGCACCAAGGCGGTTCTCATTTTCTGTGGAACCGTCATCAAGCACTGTCACCTTTTTAGAAAAGGTACGCGAGTTCTTCCAGTTTTCTAAATGCTCAATAAACTTATGATTTGAAATGATGATATGCTCATTGATTTCTTCAAAGTTATCTATATCGTCAATGAGGCGGTCTAAAATTGTAGAAGGCCCGATTTTTAAAAGGGGCTTGGGAAAGTTTTGTGTAAGCGGATAAAGGCGTGTTGCGTATCCAGCTGCTAAAATTATTGATTTCATTTTTTTCCTTTTTTTACTAAAAGTTAATTGTCAATTCCGTCGGCAGTCTTACAGAAAGTAATTTTAAACTGACTTTCCAAATCCGGGAAAATTTTTAAATATTCTTTTTTTATAAAAGCAGTAATTTCCTCTTTTTTTGAAGGATCTACGAGGGCCATGGCACAGCCGTTAAAACCTGCCCCGCTAAATCTTCCGCCGTAAATACCTGGGCACTTTTTCATTATTTCGTGTAAGGCCTTTAATTCATCTGAACCTGTTTCATATTTATTGATTGAACTGTCTCCGCTTTCAAACATCAGCCTACCAAATTCAACCAGATCACCTTTCTGCCATGCTTTTACGCCCTGTTTTACACGTTCATTTTCTTCATAAAAATGTTCTGCGCGTTTTTTCCAGTTACGTGGAAGTTTGTCTTTATAATGATTCCAGATTCCAACAGGAACTTCGCGAAGATGTGTATCATTGAATTTTCCGTATTCCATGTGTGCAAAGTCTTTAAGTGCGTAAGCGGCCGCCTTGCATTCATCTACACGCATATTGTATTTACTTCCGGCAAGTTTTCTTTCCATTCCTGAAAAAACAACTGCTATTTCAAAATCAGGCATCTGTGAAGGAACATGATAAAGTTTCTGGCTGTCTGACTGGGTATCAAGAAAAAAAAGATGGTCTTTTCGGCAGTATACTTCACAGCTCTGGTCAAGTTTACCGACATTTACCCCGATGTAATCCCTTTCAACAGCAATTGCAAGGTTAATAAGTTCAGGATTACTCAAAGTGATTTTATTCACCTTGGCAAGCGCTTTCAGATATGTAAGGATTACGCTGGCTGAAGAAGAAAGGCCTCCTCCCAAAAGACTGCCTGAAATAAATCCCTTAACACCTTTTGAAAGAAAATATGTTTTTTTTAAAACAAAAATGCAGCCGAAAACAAAATCTGCCCAGGTATATTCCCTTTCGTAAGGTTCATTGATATTGCCTTCAGCAGCTCCGTCAAAATTCTCAGAATATACTTCTACAGAACCGTCATCTGTTGCAATATAGTCAAAATTAGTTCCTTCATTTAGTGCAAACCCTGTTACCAATCCAAGCTGATGGTCTACATGAGCACCAAGCGGGCAGACGCGGTAAGGACAAAAAGAATGCATAATATCATGAGAATCATTTGCATTATTTTTTAAATTACTAAAAATTTGTTCTAGTTTTTCTTTGGACATAAATTAATTATAACACTATAATTTAAATCATGAAATACCTTTATGTTTTAACTTCTACCCCGAAAGATTTATATTATGAACAGGCATTGATGTCCGCATATTCACTCAGAAATCATATGCCGGATGCAGAAATTATCGTTCTTGTAGACAATAAAACAAACGCCGCATTTAACGAAGAAAACAAAAGGACAGCCTTAAAAAAATATGCCAGTCAGATTATAAGCATAGATTTTGAAGATTCTGTTCCCAATGTTGACCGTTCACGTCTAATTAAAACATCAATTCCAGAATATGTTGATGGGTCATTCCTATACATTGACTGCGACACAATCATCTGTGACGATTTAAGTGAAATTGAAAAAGAAGACGCAGTAACAGGCGGAGTTTTAGACGGACACGTAATGCTTAATGAGCATATTCACAAAAAATATTTTCTGGCGCGGGACAAAAAACTCGGTTTTTCCGGCACAAAAGCGCTCAGTGCAAACATAAACGGCGGCCTTATTCTTGCAAAGGCAGACACTCCACAACACCAGGAACAGACAAAAGAACTTTTCAGGCAGTGGAATGAAATATGGAAATATTCCGCCTACGAAAAACATGACAAACATGACCAGTCTGCCCTTAACGAAGCTAATTTCCGAACCGGCCTTAAAATGAAATTTTTGGACGGAAAATGGAACTGCCAGCCGAGCCACGGAGGACTTGCTTTCTTAAAAGAAGCAAAAATAATCCATTACTACTCAAGTGAATTTTCAGGAAAAAATTATATCCCGTATTACAAGCTTGCAGATAAAGAACTACAGATGCGCATAAAAGAAGCAGGCGATATTCCCGAAGACATTAAAGCAATGATAGATGAACCTAAGTTCCAGTTTAACAGCGTACACCTGATAAATGATTCCCGCATTGTAAGTATAATGCAGTCTCCCCTCACCTTTACCCTTGCAGACATAAAGGCTCATCTTCCCAGACTCTTTTCGGCAATGGAGGCTATATGCTCTGTTATCCGTTCACTGGCAAAAAAAATCAAAGGAAAGTAATTCCAGGTGGGAAAGTATAGTCGCTTTTGATTTCTTTTGTGTTCAGTTGTAACTTCCTCTGTTTTGCACTATCATTGGGTCATGGATAATTTATTCTACAATCTTATTCTTTTTCCTCTAACCCAAATCATAGAACTTACATTCAGTTTCTGTTATAAGCTTTTTCACAATACCGGGCTTTCGCTCTTCGGTGTCAGTTTTACAGTAAGTATGCTTACGCTGCCGCTTTACATTGTCGCTGAACACTGGCAGGAAGTTGAACGTAACAAGCAGTTACAGATGAAACCAAAAGTTGATCGAATCAAAAGAGCTTTCAAAGGCACTGAACAATACATGATTCTTTCAACATATTACAAGCAGTCTCAC
>JAEEGL017408256.1_pt1 | contig 10373 bp, 12 predicted proteins | sample 9134231 | NCBI WGS metagenome assembly JAEEGL01 (sample SAMN16246548, study PRJNA631951) | gut metagenome | biome: gut microbiome; feature: rumen; material: fiber-attached | host: Bos | place: Iran: Karaj | collected 2018-10
AGCAAACGTTAAGCTATTCTCAGCCGAGCGATTTTGTTTAGTATCCAAATTGTTGAGATTTTTCGTTTCGAGAACTACTCAACAATTGTATTCAGTGAATGTAAACATTAAAAAAGAAAACACATGACACAAGTAACTTTTGAAGAATTATTGGATGCCGGTTGTCATTTTGGCCATCTCAAGAGAAAATGGAATCCGGCCATGGCTCCTTATATCTTCATGGAGCGCAATGGTATCCATATCATTGACCTGTACAAGACCCAGGCCAAGATCGACGAAGCTTCAGCTGCTGTTTGCCAACTCGCCAAATCGGGCAAGAAGATCCTTTTCGTCGCCACTAAGAAACAAGCCAAGGACGTTGTCGCGGAACTCGTCCAAAAAGTCAACATGCCTTACGTGACCGAGCGCTGGCCCGGCGGCATGCTCACTAACTTCGCCACCATCCGCAAGGCCGTTCGTAAAATGACCAGTATCGACAAGATGATGGTCAGCGACGCCTACAAGAGCCTCTCAAAGCGTGAGAAACTCCAAATCGAACGTGAACGCGAAAAGCTCGAAAAGAACCTCGGTTCCATCAGCGACTTGAGCCGTCTGCCTTCAGCCGTGTTCGTCGTTGACATCATGAAGGAACACATCGCCGTCGCTGAAGCCCGCAAGCTTAACATCCCGGTCTTCGCCATCGTCGATACCAACACCAACCCGAATCTCGTGGACTTCCCCATCCCTGCCAATGACGACGCCAGCAAGTCAATCGCCCTCATCGTCGGTAAGATGGTCGATGCTATCGAAGAAGGCCTCAACGAACGCAAACTCAACAAGGAAAACAACGTCGAGGAACCTGAAGAAGTCATCGAAGAGGATGTCGTTGAGACTGAAGAAGAAGAGAACAAGGATGAACGTAAGCCGCGCAACCGCCGCCCACGTAAACCTGTCGCCAAAAATTAAATTGATTAAGAATTAAAAAGTTAGAAGCAAGAAGAAAGGAGCCTTAAGAATTCTTACTTCTTACTTCTTTCTTCTGACTTCATAAAAAGGAACAAAAATGAATATTACCGCTTCTCAAGTCAATGAACTGAGACAAATGACTGGCGCCGGCATGATGGACTGCAAGAAAGCCCTCGTCGAAACCGACGGTGACATCCAAGCTGCTATCGACATCCTTCGCAAGAAGGGTATGGCCAAAGCCGCCAAGCGTGCCGACCGCAACGCTTCAGAAGGCTGCGTCCTCTCCAAGAGCACTGAAGACCACAAGTACGCCGCTATCATCATGGTGAACTGCGAGACTGACTTCGTGGCCAACAATGCCGACTTCGTGAAGTTCACGAAAGACGTGCTCGACATGGCTGTCGCCAACCGCGTGAAGGACATCGACACATTGAAGACTATGGAACTCAACGGCCAGACTGTTGAAGCCCTTGTCGCCAACCAAAGCGCCGTGACGGGTGAAAAGACCGAACTCGGTGCTTTCAAAGTCCTCGAAGGCGCTTACGTGGCCAACTACAACCACCCTGGCAACCGCCTCGCCACCATCGTTGAAATGAACAAGGATTTCAACGGCATCGAGGAAGTGAGCCATGAAGTGGCTATGCACGTCGCCGCTATGAACCCGATGGCTGTCAGCGAAGAATCCATCCCGCAAGAGGTGAAGGATCGTGAACTGTCAGTCGCCATCGACAAGACCAAGGACGAACTTATCGGTAAGGAAGTCGAGAAAGCCCTCCGTAAGGTCGGTATCAACCCCAACCATGTTGACAGCGATGACCACATCGACTCCAACATCACCAAGGGTTACATCACCGCCGAGCAGGGTGCTCAAGCCCGTGAGATCAAGGCTACCGTTCCCGGTACCGTGAAACTCAACGATGGCATGATCCAAAACATCGCCAAGGGCCGTCTGAGCAAGTTCTTCAAGGAGAACTGCCTCCTCAACCAGGTCTCTCTGGTTGCCGATCCTAAGACTGTCGGTCAATACATCCAGGATGCCGACAAGGAAGCCACCGTTAAGGCTTTCTATCGTGTGAAGCTGGGTGAATGATCATTGTGGTCGCAATGGTAATAAAAAGGATGGCCGGAAGGTCATCCTTTTTTGTTGGTCGCAATGGAATAGGCGTATCGTCTCTCCTCGTTGACATGCGTTTCTACCGTCTCGTCGCCATTCAACAACTCATGTAGATTATTTGTTATGCCAGTGCCTCGTAATTTGAAAACCGCCTCTTTTTTGGTCCAAAATTCCGTGAATGTGCGTATTGGATCGCTGCTCTCGCTGATGATGCGGCGTTCTTCCTCATTCATGGTGTAACGCACTAACGTGTCGCTGACATTGCGGTAACTTTCGATGTCGATGCCCACTGTCTCATCGCTTACCGCCACAGCGATGCCGTTTTTGCAATGGCTGATGTTGAAATGGATTTCGGGATAATCAATTAAAAATGGTTTTCCGTGTTCGTTATAGCCGAAGCGGAACGGGTGGGAGAGACCTTTATCCTCCAGTATCTCGCGGAGCATGACGTATGATTTCAAACAAGCGAATTGCCCGAAGAGATGCTTGTAGCGCAATGCTTCCTTGCGACGGTTGTCGGAGACCAACGGGAGGAGACGGTTGATTTCCTCCGGTGTGATTTGGGTCATTTCATCGAAAATTTTAACAACCATTGATTTATGTGGAACCCCTTCAGGGTTCAAATATTTATTATCAAAATTTTTTCTACCGAGCTTGAACCCCTAAAGGGGTTCTTCTACCATAACATCTCTAACCCGCCCAAGTCTTTCCACCGACATCTGTTCCCTAAAGGGGTTCTTCTACCATAACACCTCTAACCTTTCACTTATTTAGCGCTTCGGCGCCACCAACAATATCTATTAATTCTGTTGTGATTACATTTTGTCTGGCTTTGTTGTATTTGGTCCTCAATTCTTGGAGCAAAGCGTTGGCATTGTCGCTGGCGATGTGCATGGCGGTCATACGTGCTCCGTGTTCTGCCGTGAAGGTGTCGAGCATGATGGCATAGAATTTGGTGCGGATCACTTTGGGGACCAAAGCATTGATGAAGGCTTCTTTCGACGGTTCTACAAGATAGTCGAAGGTCTTACCTGGCTCAAGTGTGTCGGTGGCCAAGGGCAGTACGGTTTCGCACTGCGGCACTTGCACACCGGCGTTCTTGTGGTGGTTATAGACCATCACCACTTGGTCGATGCCGTGGTTTAAAAACTGTTGCACCATGATATCGCTGAGTTGGGCGGCCATGTCGAACGACAGCTTTTCTGCCAATCCTTTGTGGGCTTCAGTTACCTTAACGCCGTTTCTCACTGCGTATTCATTGATTTTCTTTCCATAAAGGAGCACCTCCACGTTGTCAGCTCCAAGGCGGTTAACATATTCATCGTAAGTCTTTTTAAAGAGCTTGATGATGTTGGAGTTATATACGCCGCAAAGGCCGGAGCTGGAGGAGAAAGCGATGATGGCGACACGTCTCACTTCGCGTTGTTCCGCTAACGGGATATTCACTTCCTCTTCCAAAGAGCTGAGGTAGTTCGACAGTGCCTCGCTGAGCTTGTTCCGATAGGGGAGAAAGCTCAATGTGGCGCTTTCCGACTTCTTCAGCTTGGCTGCCGACACCATCTTCATGGCATTGGTGATCTTCTCCGTGGAGGCCACGGAAGCGATGCGGGCTCTTATTTCTTTCAGTGAAGGCATTAGAATTTAGAATTGAGAATTAAGAATTTGAGAGTCCTTCTCGAAATTCTAAATTCTTAGTTAATACTTCGCTTTCTTCTTTAAGGATGTTTTTGATTTCGTCGTTCACGATACCTTGTTTCAGCTGGTCAAGGATGTCTTTGTGCTTGACTTCCAATAGGTTGATGTATTGTTTTTCAAACTCATGGACTTTGTCGGTTGGGATGCCGCTGAGGAGGCCATTGGTGCCACAGAAGATGACGGCCACTTGTTGCTCCACGGGCATGGGGTTGTATTGGGGTTGTTTGAGGAGCTCTACGTTTTTACGGCCTTTGTCGAGGATGGCGAGAGTGGCGGCATCGAGTTCGGCGCCGAAGCGTGAGAAGGCTTCCATCTCGCGGAACTGTGCTTGGTCGAGTTTGAGTGTGCCGGCGATCTTTTTCATCGACTTGATTTGGGCGTTACCGCCGACACGCGACACGGAAATGCCCACGTTGATGGCGGGACGTATGCCAGCGTTGAACAAGCTGGATTCCAAGAAGATTTGTCCGTCGGTGATGGAGATGACGTTGGTGGGGATGTAGGCTGACACGTCGCCGGCTTGGGTCTCGATGATGGGCAGTGCCGTCATGGAGCCGCCGCCTTTGACGATGTCGCGCATCGAGTCGGGCAGGTCATTCATTTGGCGAGCCACGTCGTCGTTTTTGATGATTTTGGCGGCGCGTTCGAGCAGACGGCTGTGTAGGTAGAAGATGTCGCCAGGGTAAGCCTCGCGTCCCGGGGGACGGCGGAGGATGAGTGACACCTCACGGTAGGCTACAGCTTGTTTGGAGAGGTCGTCATAGACCACTAAGGCGTGACGGCCTGAGTCACGGAAGTATTCCGCGATGGCGGCGCCGGCGTATGGCGCATAGAACTGCATGGCGGCGGGATCGGAGGCGGTGGCACTCACCACGATGGTGTAATCCATGGCGCCGTGGTCCTGCAAGTTTTTCACCAAGTTGGCCACGGTGGAGCCTTTCTGTCCTATGGCGACATAGATGCAATAGACGGGATTGCCGTTTTTGTAATTCTCCTTTTGGTTGATGATGGTGTCGATGGCGATAGCGGTCTTGCCTGTCTGACGGTCGCCGATGATGAGCTCACGCTGTCCGCGTCCGATGGGTATCATGGCGTCGATGGCTTTGAGTCCGGTCTGGAGCGGCTCGTTGACGGGCTGGCGGAAGATGACCCCCGGGGCTTTGCGCTCTAAGGGCATCTCGTAGGTCTTGCCTTGGATGGGGCCTTTGCCGTCAATGGGGCGGCCCAAACCGTCCACCACGCGGCCTAACATGCCCTCACCAGCAAGCACTGAGGCGATGCGCTGTGTGCGCCGCACGGTCTCGCCTTCCTTGATGCCCTCGGTGGAACCAAGCAACACCACACCGACATTGTCTTCCTCCAAATTGAGCACCACACCCATAGTGCCATTCTCGAACTGCACCAGCTCGTTGGCCTGCACATGGTCAAGACCATAAACATGCGCCACGCCGTCGCTCACCTGTAACACCTTGCCTATCTCTTCAAACTGGGCACGGTTGCTCAAGTTCTCCAGTTGCATCTTCAAGATGCTCGATATTTCACTTGCTTTCATTGTGTCTAATAATTATCCGTTCTCCGTTTTTAGTTTCTCCAGTCGTCCTTTGATGCTTGCATCCATGCGGTCATGCTCGATGTCGAGCATGAAGCCGCCAATGAGCATGGGATCTGTCTTGACGTGCATCTCCACACCACAGTGGAAGGTGCGTTCCACGTATGTCCGTATTTTCTCCAAGGCATTGTCGTCGAGTTCGGCGGCGATGGTGACGTTTGCACGGAGCAGATGTTTCTCCTTGCGATACATCTCTTGGTATTTCAGCGCGATCAGGAAGATCTTGCTCTCGCGTTTCTTTTCGGTCACAAAGTCAATGAACCTGGTGAGACAAGGGTGGATGGGCTCGCCGATGGCTGTTCTGAGGAGTTTTATCTTCTCTTCGCCGGGGATCATGGGGTTGGAGAGCACTTCGTTGAACTGGCCGATAGCCATGCTGTAGTTGTCTGTCAGTCGCATGAGCTGTTCATAGACCTCCGTCTCGCAATGCTGTTCGTTGGCATTGTTCAGCAAGGCTCTTGCGTAGCGTACCGAAATCTTTCCGTTATCCATCTGTTAGGCTTCTATCCGTTGGTTGTTGTCTTTCAAGATTTCCTCGATGTACCGGCTCTGTGCGTCTTTGTCGTTGAGTTCGCGTTGGAGCAGCTTCTCGGCGATCTCGACGGAGAGAGTGATGACTTCGGCTTTGATCTGTGCCATGGCTTCGGCCTGTTCTTTTTGAATTTTCAGATGGGCGTCGGCCATGACTTTCTCGGCTTCGGCGAGGGCTTGCGCTTTCGCTTCTTCGATGAGTTGTTTCTTCAGCTCCTGGCTCTCGTTCATGATGCGGATTTGCTCGGCTTGCGACTCGACTAAGGCTTTTTCCTTGGCGGCCTCAATGCCGGCCAGCGCGTCGTTGGCCTCTTTTGCTGCCATCAACGAGTCGCTGATATGCTGGTTGCGTTTCGTCACTGCCCCCATGATCATGGGCCATCCGACTTTCGCCAGAATGAACAGGACAATGAGGAAGCCGACCAGCATCCAGATCATCAAACCGCTTTCCGGAAGAAATAATCCCATAGTTTATTCACTTAAGAACAACGGCCAAGATACACACGACAACGGCAAACAGCGTGGCGCCTTCGACGAGTGCGCCGGCGATGATCATGCTGGAACGGACGTTGCCTGCAGCCTCGGGCTGACGGGCGATAGCTTCCATGGCGGACTTACCAATGCCACCGATACCCCAGGCGGCTCCGATAACTGCAATGGCGGCAGCGATAGCCGCGATACCATTCACGTAAGATCCTTTTTCAAGTAAGATTGCTAAGATGTTTAACATGGTTTGTTGATTTAAAGATTTAATTATTTAAAGATTTAAAGATTCAATTATTTAAAGATTCAACTGTTAACTGCTAACTAATTTTCCTCTCCTTCTTGCGCCATACCAATAAATATAGAACTCAACATGGTGAACACGTAGGCTTGGATGTAGGCCACAAGGCATTCCAGAGCGGTCATGAACACCATCATAAAGATGGAGATGATGGATGTGGCGATGCCCATACCGGCACCGTACATCCCGCCGATAATGAAGATCAGAGCCATGAGGACCATGATGACGATGTGGCCCGCCAGAATGTTGGCGAAAAGACGAATCATCAAGGCGAAGGGCTTGGTGAGGGTTGATACAAGCTCGATAATAGGCATCAAGGGGATGGGAAACTTCAAAAACAGCGGCACGTCGGGCCAAAGGATGTCTTTCCAATAATGACGGTTGCCGAAGACGTTGACCGCCACGTAAGTGCAAAGGGCCAACACCAAGGTAATCGAAAGGTTGCCCGTGACATTGGAGCCAAAGGGAAAGAAAGGGATGAGTCCGAAGAGGTTGCAGAAAAAGATGAAGAAGAACACCGTTAATAGATAAGGAGCGAACTTCGGCACTTTGCTCTTCGGGATGGAAGGACTGATGATGCCGTCAAGCACCATGTAGGTGAGCCACTCCACCAGGCCTTGGTATTTAGTGGGCGTGCCTTCGGGATCTTTCTTGTATTTTTTTGCCGCAGGCAGGAAGAAAGCCAACATGAAGCCGCATACGAGGAAGATGCCGAAAGCGTTGCGCGTGAACGAGAGGTCGAAAGGACGTTTCGCCTCTCCGGCGGCGTTGAGTTCCATCAACTTGCCTGGGTATCGCTCGTCGGTCATAGGGGCGATGTAGAAGCCTTGGTAGGTCTCGCCTTCTTTTAGCTCACAGACGTGTTTTGATGAGAAACAGTGCCATCCCGTCTCTTTGCTGTGCGCGATAATAGGGAGCCATACGCTGATAGGCTTGCCTTTAATCTCGCCGATATGGAAGCAATAGCCGTCGCCCGTGTGTCCGAAGATGAATGACATCATGTCGATTTCCTCTTTTTCAGCAGCGTTGGCGAAACCAGCGAGGAAGAGCATCAGCAGGAGGAGTGATGTTCGATATAGCGATATACAATATTTCGATTTTGGGTTCATTTTGCGTGATGCTTCAGGTAGTGCATGAAACTATAGGTCTCGATGATGAGTCCCAGGAGGTAAGCTATGGCAGTGATAATCACGAAGGGGACGGCTCCTTGCTTGACAAAGACGATGTAAAGCACCAAAATAGCGATGGTCAAGAGCATCTTGATGCCTTTGTAGATGTAGAACCAGCCTTGTTTGCTCACTTGCACGTCGAGGTTTTTCTTCATCATGGTGCAGAACAAGGCACCTAATAGCATATAGAGGTTGGGTGCCATGACCATCCAATTGGTCCACCATTCTTTCTGGCTGAAGAAACATAGTAGGATGCCCACCATCACCACGTCCACAATCAGGAACAATGCCAAATAATATGTAATGTTACTCTTCTTCACTTCTTACTTCTTACTTCTGTCTTCTTACTTCTGTCTTCTGTCTTCTCCACACAAATGATAATTACATTGTCGTGTTGTTCGCAAAATCCGCCTTTGATGGCGAATTCTTTGATGTCGTTATTGGTCTCTTTCAGGATTATTTTGCCAGCTTCAAGGATGGCTACGATGGGAGCATGGTGCTCCAGCATGGTGAAAGGCCCCTGTTGGCTGGGAACAGTCACTGAGGTGGCTTCGCCTTTAAAAATGCTTTTTTCCGGTGTAATAATCTCAACTTTCATTCTTACTTCTGGCTTCTGGCTTCTTTTAAAAGCTCTTCTCCCTTGGCTATGGCGTCGTCGATGGTGCCGACGAGGTTGAAGGCTGCTTCGGGGTACTGATCCACTTCACCGTCCATAATCATATTGAAGCCCCGGATGGTTTCTTCGATGGGGACCATCACGCCTTTCATGCCGGTGAATTGTTCGGCCACGTGGAAGGGTTGGGAGAGGAAACGTTGCACACGTCGGGCGCGGTGGACGACGATCTTGTCCTCTTCGGAGAGCTCTTCCATGCCGAGGATGGCGATGATGTCTTGCAGTTCTTTGTTGCGTTGCAGCAGTTGGATGACACGTTGTGCGGTGTTATAGTGCTCTTGCCCGATGATGTTGGGGTCCATGATGCGCGAGGTGGAGTCGAGGGGATCGACGGCGGGGTAGATGCCTAACTCAGCGATCTTACGGCTTAAGACGGTGGTGGCGTCGAGGTGGGAGAAGGTGGTGGCGGGGGCTGGGTCGGTGAGGTCGTCGGCGGGGACGTAGATGGCCTGCACGGAGGTGATGGACGCGTTTTTGGTGGAGGTGATGCGTTCCTGCATCTGTCCCATCTCGGTGGCCAGCGTAGGCTGATAGCCCACGGCGGAGGGCATACGGCCCAGCAGAGCCGACACCTCGGAGCCTGCTTGGGTGAAACGGAAAATGTTGTCGATGAAGAGCAGGATTTCGCTCACAGCGTCGTCAAGCTCGTCGCGGAACGACTCGGCGACGGTGAGGCCTGACAGGGCGACGGAGACACGTGCTCCAGGAGGCTCGTTCATCTGGCCGAACACCAGTGTCGCTTGTGAAGTGGCAAGGGCTTCCTTGTCGATTTTGGGAAGGTCCCAGTCGCCTTCTTCCATTGATTTGCGGAATTCGTCGCCGTATTTAATGATGCCGGACTCGATCATTTCGCGAAGCAGGTCGTTGCCCTCGCGGGTGCGCTCGCCGACACCGGTGAACACCGAGTAGCCGTTGTGGCCTTTGGCGATGTTGTTGATGAGTTCCATGATGAGCACGGTCTTGCCCACGCCAGCGCCTCCGAAGAGGCCGATTTTACCGCCTTTGAGGTAGGGCTCCAGCAGGTCGATGACCTTGATGCCGGTAAAGAGCACTTCCTTTGAAGTGGCAAGATCCTCGAATTTGGGTGGCTCGCGGTGGATGGGATATTCCATGCTGCGGTCGAGGGCGCCGATGCCGTCGATGGCGTCGCCGGTGACGTTGAGCAAACGGCCTTTGATTTGCTTTCCGATGGGGATGGAGATGGGTTTCCCTGTGAGGGTGACTTCCATGCCGCGCATGAGGCCGTCGGTGGAGTCCATGGCGATGGTGCGCACGGAGTCTTCCCCGATATGTTGCTGGCATTCCAAAACAAGGGTTTTACCGTTGGGGCGTGTCACTTGGAGAGCGTCATGTATTTTTGGCAGGTCAGTTTCGCCGCCATCAAAATAGACATCAACCACTGGACCGATGATTTGGGTGATGTGTCCTATGATTTGTTTTGACATCGTTAATTTGCTATTCTGTTTTCAAAACAGCAAAGATAATCATCTTTTTTTATTTGGCAATTTAGAAGCTGTTTTGATTTTTTGTTTAAAGTTTATATTTTTTCTTTTTCGGCTTCTTTGAGGGTCTTTTTGGTCTGATTTTTCGTTTCGCTCGCTTCGATAGCCCGCTATCGTCGTTCGCTTAACAGAAAAATCATCCTCAAAAATCCCTCTCAAATTAGCTCGAAAAAAATCAAATCAGCTTCTTATAATGGGGTAAAAAAAATAGAGCCGCAATTTTGCGGCTCTATTGGAGAATTGACGTTATAATGTATAACGTGCTTGATAGGAATTACTCTTTGCGGCGTTTTGCGGCTGCGTAGGCAGCGCCGAAGCCGATGAGCAGGAGAGCGCCACTACCGATAGGAG
>JAEEGL011332736.1_pt1 | contig 10372 bp, 3 predicted proteins | sample 9134231 | NCBI WGS metagenome assembly JAEEGL01 (sample SAMN16246548, study PRJNA631951) | gut metagenome | biome: gut microbiome; feature: rumen; material: fiber-attached | host: Bos | place: Iran: Karaj | collected 2018-10
CCCAAAAAACCAAGTCCGATACCTGCTCCCAAAAAAGCAAGTCCCAGAATAAGTCCTACCGCATGCATTGTTTCAGCTAAAATTGAATCCATATTCTCCTCCGATTAAAAAAATTATTTATTCACCCAACGCGTAAAGCGTCAAATAACATTATTTAAGTGACGAATTGGCTTCGGGAAGGAAACTCTTAACATTAGTTCCCTGGTAAACAGCCGTTTCGAATTTGAGACTGATAGGTTTATCCTTAACACCCGTAGCCTGAGGCACCGTAAATGACAACGAGCCCGAATCACCGCCATTTGCTGCTTTTACTTCATCAACCGCAGCAGTTGCGGAAGCTGTTGAACCGTTATTAAAGTATACTCCGATAACGGCACCGTCCGTTAACTGATAACCGTCATAACTCTTTACGGTATAATCAACCGTTACGGTGTAATTACTGGTGTTGTCAACCTGAGAAGCCGATACTTTGTTAATCTCGATATATGCGATATCAGCCTTTGTTGTAACTTTGGTGACATCCTGAGTGATCGTCTCGAGATTCGTTGAACCCGTTGAGTCCTTCTTGTATGCCTGATAACCCATCTCAAGTTTATATGCTTTTCCGGGTTCAAGACCTGTAATAGTATAATCGGTGCCCGTTTTGTCAAGATGAACGGTTTCCTTTAAAGAACCTGCCGCAACATCATAAACATTTAAAAATACATCAACATAATCGTTGGTAAGGTCGTTTACGAAATATTCGACATCGATGCTGGCAACATTGGGTGTAGCCTTTTTAAGCGAGATCCATTTTGTAGCGGAGATTGAAGCGTCGGAACCTTCGCCGCCGTCACCGCCGTCGCCACCGTCGCCGCCCATACCGCCGTTACCGCCTTGTCCGCCGATACCGCCGGTGCCTCCTGCACCGCCCATACCGCCGTCACCGCCGTAACCGCCTGAGCCACCGAAGCCGCCTGAACCACCGGCGCCACCGGTACCACCGTTACCGCCTTGTCCACCTTGTCCGCCGGCACCGCCGGTACCACCGTTACCACCCATGATGGTGATAACTTCTGGATTGGAGGCAACAAGTTTGGCGTCGGATTCTTCAGCTATACCTTCCGAATATACCAAGGGTCTTCCGGTATAAAGGTTACTGCTTCCGATAACGTTCTTTAAACTTACAACATTGCCGTCTTTTGCCATCAATTCACTGCTCACATCAAAATATAAGCCGTCACTTTCAAGCATTATGGGCTGTAATACATTTACGTAATAATCATCATTCATGACCATGGCGGTTCCGCCCTTATGGATGTTTACCGCAACATAATCACTTGACTTGATGCTACCGTCCGTTGAATTGATCTCACGTCCGGTCATAACATACATTCTGTCACGAAGTTTGTAGATCTTCGGAGTACTGACATCATCGATAACATTAACATCTTTAAGAGTGTCAACGGTACCGTCATCATTTATACGATACGAATCTCCGTACAATGTCATTGTCTGCTCATTGTTGTCATAAATGATGGTGTTTTTGCCAAGGCAATATACTTCGTTGTCGGTAGTCTTCAAATAGTACTTATGATCCCATTTCTTCTTGACAACGGCATCTTCCGACATGTCCACATATTCGTTGTCTTCGGTGTATACGGTGGAGCCTGCATTCACCTTGTAGGATTCGTCGCGATTTTTAACGACAAATCCCACTGCGGTGGAAAAAACTGCAAGTCCTGCCACAAGCATGATACCGAATACATTAAATGACATTGTGTTTTGTTTGGTTAATCTTCTCACAACTGTTTCCTCTGAAATTTGATTCTCGGTTATTTACATAATGATTTGCACGATTAAGGAGTTACGGCCGTAGGTGTTACGCTGACGTTAACCTGACCGAGAACTCTGTCGGTGCTTGATCTTAATTGCATCTGTATCCTGTAGGCATTACCTGCAACGATATTGGATGAAGACCAGTCTTTTGTGATCTGAACATGGTTGTTTGTCTTATCCGCATCGGTAACGGGAGCAGTTGCAGTCAAAATCTCCGAACCTGTACTTATATCAAATACCGTATAGAACACGTTTGTAACATCATCAAAGTTACTGAGGTTACGAAGATCGATCGTCAAAACATCGGTTGTCGCACTTGCTCCGGGTTCGGCCGTTGCCGAAACACCTGCACTTGATAACGTATTGGTTACGATATATACATCATTTTCCGGAGCTGTATTATTAAATGAACCGTTATTGTTAAGATCTGCTTTGGCAACTATCCTTACTATGTAAGTACCTATCGGAACATTGGAAAACGTAACAACATCTCTGTGTACAAAATCAGGATAAACTTCTACTTCTCCGCCGTTCGTTAAACCGGTCATCAAGCCTGCCTGTGCCGTTATTTCATCCTCATTCTCATCGATAAGTGTCATATCATAAAGCCTTACCGTGTAACTGCTCATGATCGACTTCATTTCGTCCGTAGGCTGAATCGAAACTCTCAGGTCAGTACCCGAAGCGGTCAGTTCAGTGTAGAACGAAGGTGCATCAAGTCTGTTCGGCATTGTAAATGTGGTATATGAGGTACCACGAGAACCGCCTGAAGGTCCGTCACCATCCGGATATAGGCTCCAATCATATGCATCAGCAATTATCTTTATGGTATATACACCACCCAGAGCCAGCGGACTTCCTCCGTTTGCCGAAGGATTGAAATATGCTTTAACCGCATTGTTTAGTGCCGGATTCGAATGGTAGTACTTATATGTACTTGTACCTATCGGCATGATAAGGCCGGAAGCTACATTATTGGAATTGTTGGGGTCACTTCCCGGAACGATCGCATACTGCAATCTTATTCCGGAACCGTCATCACCATCGACATTAAAACTGATGCTTGCATACTTATCGCCATAAGCGGAGAAGGTAAACTCGGGCTGATAGATGTTTATCTTAATATCGGCTTTTGTGGTGATTGAATACATAACATTCGCCTTACCGGCATCAATACTGAAAAGAGGAACCTCGGTTGTGCCGTCGGCGGCATATACATAGAACAAAACGCCGTAATCGGTTGTGGGGGTAAGATTTCTCAATCTGAGGAATACTTTTCCGTCCTGTGCACTGATATATGTATTATTCTTAAATTCGGTTGTTCCGTAATCATATACACCGTTACCGGGATTGGGAGCAGCCACCACATTGTAATAAGTAATCTCAGATCCCGAAGTACCTTCCGTCTTCTTTTCAAGATACATCAATGTATTGCCGCCACCGGCTTTATTGTATACCTTTGCATAAATCTGCGTCGTTGTTGCACCCACAAGTGACATGTCAAGAGTTGCAGTCATGGCACCGGGTGATATTTTGTTTGCCTTAACGGCAGCGGTAACCGTATTCTGAGTGAAGCTGTAAGTTTTTTCTTTATTGGATTCACTCGTATAAATATCGATTCCGCCTTCCTTATAAGCGAGCTTATCAACAGTATAATAATTGTCTCCACTGTGAAGACCGGTCTCGTCAAAGGAAAGTCCTCCGACACCTATCTGATCGGGCTGAGTATCGGTTCCTGTACCTGTTTCTATGGGCGAAGCAAAGAAACGCGCCGAAAACGAAGCAGTTGATTTCTGGGCGGGTACAACAGTCTTTGTAAGACCTAAACCTTTCGAATTTCCGGGTACAAATATGGATCCGAGTACAGAAGCGCCCGATTCTTTTGTAACACCCCAACCGGTTGCATTTCTGGTACGATAATTTGATGTTCCATCGGTTCCGTTAATGTTCTTAAAAGCATAAACACTTTCCTTCTGATTGTCGGAACTTCCAAGATAAAACGATTTGCCATTAAAATCATCAAATACTGAAGTAAATTCTCCTCTTCCCGAAACATATTCGCTGAAGCCAAAATCATTTCTCGAGTAATAACCGGTGATAAAGAACTCAACTTCATCTCCCGCCATAGCTGCAAGAGGAGCCTGATCAATATATGCGAATCCGTAAGGAGTTGTACCATCAAGATCTCTGTATGCGATATAAACAGGATCATATATTACGGTACCTTTTGACGTGTTAGTCTTATCCGTCACGGCAATTCTGAATGCCGCAAATTTATCAAGATCTGATCCGTTAAAGGTAAGCTTATATCTGTAGTTACCTTCATTAAGTATGGACTTTAATCTTCCGGTTCCAAGTGTACCGCCGGAAACAAGATCCCCGACATAATCATTCTGTGTGGATACCGCACCTCGTAAATAAATATTCGTGTCGGAAACTGTCTGAAGTTTCTTGTGTAACAAAGGCTTTGAAGCAATATAACTGTTTCCTGTTGCAGATTCAAGTGTCTTAAAGGGAATTGCAACACGATAATATTTATTGTCTTCAAGTGAAGCTACAGTGTAAGCCGCAAAATCTGTGGTATACGTTGCCTCATGCAATTTTGTTGTAAGAGTGGCAAATCCCGTAATATCGGAAATAACCGTTGTGGTAGCGTTTGCAAAATTGGCAAATGCAGTATCTTTCTTGATGTACAATGTAGCGTCACCCGAACCATCAACTATGATGGCATTATCGGGGTCGATAATCCTGTAATTCCATACTTCTGCAGTATCGGAACTTGAAACAGGATATCTTTCAACCGCAGGCATCTGCTTTTCAAGTTCAATTACCGAAGATCTGTAAAGCGGAAGTGCTGTACCGGCATATACACAATCAGGATACCAGTGATCTCCGCTTGTTCCGTGATTTGTAATACTGTAATCGGTGAATACTCTGTATGAGATCACATATCTCTTGCCTCTCTTAATTACATCTTCACCCGTAGCCGAAGTTGTATCAGCTTTCTTCCAGTCAATACTATAATCCGATGTAGATAATGTGCCTTTAAAGTAAAGCTCAGTCTCTCCTACCGAACGCTCATTACCTGCATTTTCATGGGTACCGGTAAGTACAAGGTTCAATTTTACGACTGTAGGATCCGCCAGAGCAAAATTATCATTGGAATCCTTGTTCAATAATTTTCCGGTTGCATCAATAAATGTTCCGTCCACAGCAGGAACACCGCCTGCTGCGGGAACATACTCATCAAGATCGCTTACTACTTCGTAAATGTTATATTCAACTTTCTTAACGTCCGCGTAACTGTAGTTTGCGGAGAAACGCAAACCAACAATCGTATCTGCAGATACACCAGGTTCTTCATAGCCGTTGGCAGCTGCAGAATTGGTAAGCGGAGTAACAGTAATGGAATCGTTGGGCCTGTCTGAACGCACATGTGTCTTTTCAACTGAGAACGCGATCAAGTCTTTGCCCTCAACGAAAGGAATGTCATTTCCGGTCTTTCCGTCAAAATACTGACCGGTTTCAGTTCCGGTATAGTCGCTTGCGGAAACTACTTTAATTTTGAATACACCGCCCGAAAACAGTCGAGAATCCATATTGTCGATACCGAATGATTCGGGAATAACATTGTAACTTGTAGTATCATTTGTTACGGAATCTTTTAATAAGAGACCTCTTGTTCCGTCTGATCCGAGAGTTGTATCAGGGTTTTCCTCACCGTCTTCGAAATTCTTTTGATAAGTCTGGAAATCCGAAGTGCGTTCCAACGTTGATTGTGTATCAACGAGTTTAGCCGAACCACCGAGCTGAACCTCTTTAACACCATCAAAATGGAATAACTGAAGTTCAACAGTTTCGAGTGTGCTTATTGAATAGTTCGCACCGTTAAGTTCCTCGGTGTTTCCGGATGTGGATGCAACCGAAGGAGCAACATATACTCCATAATTAAATGCTGCCGATGTGGCCGGTCTCTTCTTACTGAGAAGTACAAGTGGTTTATAATCGCCCGTAACAGCTCGTAAACCGGCGAGATATGATTTTTTCTCAGCGCCTTCAATAGTATGGCTTCCGTCAGTGTCCTGAGGACCCAATACTCTTATTGTATAGGTGGAGTTTTTATGAAGGCCTATCTGTTCGTAAGGAATAAGCCAATACGTAGTGTTTGATTTATTAATGATCGGGTCATCTTTATTGGTAATCTCGATCGTATAAACATCATGATATTCACCTGATATTTCAATGACGAGCGGATTCGTGCCGTCAATAAACCTAAGAACCTGAGTGGTGCTTAAGTCTGAATTATCATTATCGATAATCTTTATATAACCCTTTATGCCATCTGCCGTAGGATCATATTTTTTTGTAGCATCGCTTTGAGCGATAAATTCAACGGAAAGAGTTCCACCTGTTGTTGAAAGTGATGCCTGATCTGAGAAGAGTGTTGTAAGCTCTGCGTCCTTTTCGTTGTCGTTGAACAAAACAACGACTCTTGCTCGATATGCGGCATTATCTTCATTCGGTATACTGAACGTCGTTCCGGTATACTCGTTCATCTCCTTAACATAAGTGGGAGTAACTTCATTTAAGGATGTCGCAGCAGAAATATCCGCTGATTTGTAAAGTTCAACGCGATATCCGGTAATGCCCTGGTCAATATCTGCCAAAGCATTCATGTCAACTGTATAGGAATGATTCTTGTTATTGGCAACAAGATTGGGCTTCATTTCCGATACATAAACAATGGGATTGCCTGCGGTCTTATACTGAACAGCATCATAGGGATACTGTTTGAGAGTGGTAAGTTCCACTTCGCTTCCATCTGTTTTTACAAGCTGACCGCCTGAAGTAACGTTTGCGAGCTCTGCATAATATTTTGTGTTGCTCTTTACGTCAGTAAATCCGGGATCTCTACCGTTGTTGCCCGGTGCGGGAGCAGTGTCATTCATCATGAATGTTGCACCCGTATTAGTGCCATCAAAAGTTGCTATATCCTGACGTGTATTATTTTCATCGTAATAGTAGAAACGAACACTGTAGCTGTCAACAGATCCGGTTACACGTGTAATCGCTGCGATCTCGGTATCCGTAACATGATCTTTTGCAATAGCAATACCGACGGGTTCAGTCTTGAAAACCTTTTGGAAAAGGATACCATGCTGCATAGTTCCCTGATCATCTACTTCATAATCACCTTCAACCATCAAGACGTATTCTGTGTCAGCAGTAAGATCGGTAAAGTTCAGGTTTGCTGTGCCACTTTCAAGCGCACTACCCATGGATTCAGCCGTAGCAGAACCATATGATGCTGTAACTTCCTTCATGGTTTTCTTGTCAAATAATCTGACGGTGGCTGTACCGGGGATAAGAGAGTTATCCGAGTCGTCAAGGTTGACAAGCATTTCTGCGGAACCTGACTTAACATTATAAGCTCCGGCTGCAGTGGATGCATCGCCTGCGTCTACGGTTATAGTAGGACGAGCCTTAAGGTCTGCGGAAACAATGGTACTGGCACTTGCTGCGGTCTCTGCGTCTTTACCGTCAAGGCCTTCTGCACCGTCGTATCCCATGATACCGGTATCACCTTCAACGCCGTCGCCGCCCGAACCGCCTGCGGTACCGGATGTACCTTCGGCACCCTCGTCACCTTCGGAACCCTGTTCACCTTCAGCGCCCTCTTCACCTTCGATACCCTGCTCTCCGTCGGTACCGTCGGTACCATTGGCACCGTCTTTACCGTTAATTACGTTAAAGGTAGGAATCGTGGGCTGATCTGTGATATTTTCATCAACATCAATGTAGGAATCATCGTCGATAGCCATGTCATCAAGCGAGAACACAGGCTCACCGTCAACTATGAATTCTTTTCCAACGAGATTAAGCTCAGTACCGTTCTGGGTCATGAGCTTCGAATCTGCCGCAACGGTCTGATATGTGCCGGACTGATGTGTAAGTCTGACAATACCGTTGTCTACATATGTAAGTTGTACATAATCGGAGAAATTAACATCGTTACCGCCGATGTTTAATGTGATGTTAGGTGAAACGAGCATGTAGTCCGTATCGGAGATCTTCCAGATGAACTCTGTTATGTTCATTGCTTCACCACGGCTTGTCATTTCGTATGAATTACCGTTTTTAATAAGAACTGTGTTTTGTGTAAGACTGTAATATCCGTAATTGGAGTCATTAATTTCAGATACGTCCATAAGAACGCCCTTTGTGAAGGCGCCGAGAGAACCATCATTATAATGGATGAAGTGCTGAGAATCGATTGTCTGGTTGTCGCCTGTTGACGACTTAAATACAATTTGGGAACCGTACTTCTCTTTATATTTAGCACCTGCCGAGAAATAATATTGAGTGTCGACATTATCGGTCACATACTCTTCGTCCGAAGGATCGAGTATGTAGCCGTCCGAAATAAACTCTTTTGTACCTTGAGCGTTTTTGGCTACGGATAAACCTCCCAGACCGAGTCCGAGTGCCATAACTGCCGCTAAGATGATCGTAATTCCTCTCTTCATGTTAAATGACTCCTTTTGTAACTTTTGATTCTTTTTATAAGTTGATAAGTAAATTACATGAGCAAAACATAGTTATACGAGAAGCAGCACAACGAATCTCTTGCAGGCATTTTCTGCCTGCAATAAGTACTACTCCTCTACAGTATAAAACCTCTATTGGCATAGTGCCACCTTCAAAGGTTGCTTTTTAATGTCATATCTTGCTTTTAAGTAATATTTTTAGGGGTGTTCAGCGATGATTTTTACGAAAATTATGTGTCAGAACTTTTTGGTGAAAACCATACTTTTGCTTGCCAAATCAAAATCCCTAAAAAAACTTTTACCACGGGTTTCCAAAAATTACAAGTAAATTTTCGTAACCAATGTGGATTTTTTTTACTTAATCGTTTTAGGATGTTAAGTCCTATCCGAGTTTAAGTTCCATTCCATCAACGTCCTGAGCGAACTCGATGGCGTCATCTCTTGAGATCTTTCCCGCATAATAAAGCTGTGTAAGGGCTTCGTCCATAGTGATCATACCGGACTTTCGGTTGGTCTGCATTACGCTTGTCAGCTGATGCGATTTGCCTTCACGGATAAGATTTCTTACAGCATGATTGGCATGCATTACCTCAAATGCCGCAACGCGTCCTTTTCCGTCCACCGTAGGAATGAGCTGCTGAGATATTACCGCTTCCAAAACGTTTGAAAGCTGGATACGTATCTGCTGCTGCTGATGCGGCGGAAATACATCTATTACACGGTCAACGGTCGAAGCAGCGCCGATCGTATGAAGTGTCGAAAGAACCAGGTGTCCGGTCTCTGCTGCCGTGATCGCAACCGATATAGTCTCAAGATCTCTCATCTCTCCCACGAGGATGACATCGGGATCTTCACGAAGAGCCGATCTTAATGCATTCGCATAGGAGTTTGAATCTATTCCTATCTCGCGCTGATTGACCATGCTCATCTCATGATGATGAAGATACTCAATGGGATCTTCAAGAGTGATAACATGTGCGTCTCTTGTTTTATTTATCTTATCTATAATGGAAGCGAGGGTCGTTGATTTACCGGAGCCTGTGGGGCCTGTTACAAGGACAAGGCCTCTTTTTCTTTGCGATAACTCTATTATACTGTCCGGTATGCCGAGAACTTCGGGTTCGGGAATGGTCGTATCCACTATACGGAACGCAAGTGCGACCGAACCTCTCTGATGATATGCGTTTACTCTGTATCTTCCGAGGTTTGGAATAGAGAAAGACATATCGTATTCGCCTTTCTCCTTAAACTTCGTAAGCTGCTGGTCGTTCATTATCTGGTCTGCCAACGCTTCGGTGTCGGGCGGCATGAGTCTTTCATATTCCATGCCAATAAGGTCGCCGTTGACACGCATCCTGGGCGGTATTCCAACCGTCATATGCACATCGCTTGCGCCCGCCATTTTTGCCGTTGACAGGATTTCCTGTAGCGAGATCAAATTTTCTTCCCCCTTTTGACTTATTCATGTCAAAATTATTAAAAATTTATTAAATATCAACTTTTATTTTACCGACTGATTTCTTTTATGTCAACGCAAAATGTATATTTGCGTAATGTTTCGTAAATCGATCATTTGCCCGTATAATCGCGGTCTACGGTGATCACCGAGAACAGTTTCGGATCGTACTCTTGGATTTTATTGAAAATTTCCGCTTTTATCTCATCATCCGACTTCTTCAGCGAATAAGAAGCCACCACGTCAAACATCATATTGGTGTGGGTGTTTCCTTTTACCACTCTGAAATCATGAAAATTTACGATACCGTCCATATTTGAAAGTATCTCTTTTACTTTTACTTTTAAAGAATCGACATACTCGTCTCCGACAGAGACCGGGTCCATATGAATGGTCGCATGACAGTTAAGGCGTGCCCCCAGTGCGTATTCCGCGCGGTCGATAACGTCATGAAGGTCAAGTACGTTTCCGTCTGCGGGAACCTCCGCATGAAGAGTTATCATGACACGGCCCGGACCGTAATCGTGAACTATAAGATCGTGTATGCCCA
>JAEEGL011841239.1_pt1 | contig 10372 bp, 6 predicted proteins | sample 9134231 | NCBI WGS metagenome assembly JAEEGL01 (sample SAMN16246548, study PRJNA631951) | gut metagenome | biome: gut microbiome; feature: rumen; material: fiber-attached | host: Bos | place: Iran: Karaj | collected 2018-10
AGGCCGGAGATAAGCTCATCGTTGCAAGCGATGAGGTCGGCATAGCGTTGCTGCCTGTGGAATTCTTCGAAAGGAAGATCAGGGAGTACACCGGGCAGTCATCTGATGAATGACACGGAGATCTACAATAACCTCAAGTCAATCATTGTAATGACCAACGACCGAGTGTCCGTTGTCGTACCGGCATGATCGTCTGGATACCATAATATAGAGACCGTGCCGTCTTTGATATCATGACAGTTGAGAAGAAATCCGTGATCTCGATCTGGAACGCGAAGACCGTCTTCCTGATAGCCGTGTTCCTCGTGATCTTCGGAGCGCTAGGAGCATTCCTCGGGTACGTCGGCAGCCTTGTCTCTCCCGACATACAGTGGTGGCACGGGACCCTGCTCCTGTTCGCCATCGCCGCCATCGTCATCCTCATATCGATGTCCAGTACCAAGAACGATGTCCACAAGAATGCCGAGATGATCAGACAGAACGGCCAGAACGAAAAGCTGAAGGCTATGGTGGAAGAATTGGCCGCCAAGGCCGGCATCAATACGCCCGCGGTCGTCGTGCTCGCCAACAAGGTGCCCAACGCATACACCTGCGGAACGCCCGAGGAATCCTACATCGTCGTCCACGACTCGCTCCTGAGAATGCTCGACGATGAGGAGATGAAAGGTGTGCTGGCACATGAGGTCTCACACGTCAAGAACAACGATATTCCGACCACGATACTGGCAACCCGCCTCGGGAACGTCACATCGGCCTTCTCGAAATATCTCGGAGTGGGCCTTCTGGTGACGGGGGTGACGATGATGGGTGCCATAGGGGCGGCCGGATCGTCCAGGAACAATGACAGCGCGGCAAGCATGATCCTCCTGGCCGTAGCGGTGCTGGGGATGGCACTTGCCGCCATCGGTGCGGTGCTGTGCATATTCTACCCCCTGGCGTACATCGTCAAGATGGCCATCAGCAGGGACAGGGAGTATGAGGCGGACAAGGGCGCAGCCATGCTGACGGGCAACCCCATGGGCCTTGCCAACGCACTCTACAAGCTGAAGTTCGACAGATATCCCCCGCAGCCCAGCGAGGCTGCATACGCAGACCTCATGATCGTCAACAATGCCGTTCAGAAGAACTTCGTCGAGAACCTGCTGAACACGCACCCTCCCCTGGAGAGCAGGATCAAGCGCCTGGAGGCCATGGCCGGCAGCAGCCAGCTGCATTCCGGAACCGTACCGGCCCCGAGGACCAACCCTGCGGATGTGCCCCCGATGGCGGCGGGCATCGGTACACCCGAACCCCGTCTGGTCCATGAGGAGGAACCGTTCAATGTCTGGGAGACGGAAGAGGTAAAAAGACAGGTACGCGAAAAATGCACCAGGCTGTACAAGGAATACGAATCGACCGTACAGAGTCAGGTGAACAGCGGTACCATAAGGAACGGACTCAGGGAGCTGGAAAGGACCCACGATCCGAGCCTGTCCAATGTCATCTCATTGATGTATTTCTTCGGGACCAACGCCTGTCCTCAGGATTACGCCCTGGCCAAGAAGTACAGGGTTCGCGACAACGATGCACATCTGGATGAACTTGAACTCGCGCTCGCATACGGGACGGGAACCGGAGAGAGGTTCGATGCCAAGAGGGCCATGTATCATCTGAAGAAGTACGCCACCAACGGTTCTGTATCCCTCGAGATAACCTACCAGGGAAAAGTCATCTTCCAGTGATTGCTAAAAATGAGAAAAGCAAGAGGCGGACCTGGGTCCGCCGTTTTCAAGTGTTTCACTCCGGCGGATCCAGAGGATCTACGGCCCATATGGCGTACATCGTGCTGCCGTATGAGACGTAGTATGCGGTGCCGGGCCCGTAAGCGTACTGCGGGTCGCAGCCTGCAAGGTCGCTCCATCCCTTGAAGATGTAGTGCTCCCTGGTGAACTGCTGCGGCTTGAGGTATCCGCACTGTTTTCCGGAGATGTTCGCGTATGTCTCCGTAACATCGTCGCCGGTCCCGCCGTTGGGTTTGTAAGTCACCGTGATGACATCATCCGTCCAGACAAGGTTCACGTTCACGGTGGTGCCGTTGAATGCGACGATCACGAGCTCGGTTTCATCCTTCTCTGCATAGTAGACTTCCTTGCCGTCGAACTTCTGATACTTGGCGTGTGTCACATCCCATGTGTACGTTCCGTCGCCGTTGGGCGTCATCTTGCCCTCGGCCATCATCGCGTAGATCTTCTCGTAGGAGACGTCCATGGTCTCGACCTTCAGGCTGCATGCCGCCTTCCCTTCCGGTGCCTTCACTTCATAGAAATCATAGAAGCGGAAGAACTTCCCGTCGGGATACAGACTCGTGTATTTGATGAACCTGTCGTATGTGCCAGGTGTACCGCCGTCACCGATGATGTGGATCGTGAATCCGTCCTCATCCCCGATGCTCTTGTTCTTCTCCGAGGCCCCGTACATGGTTATGACCCCGGCGCTCGCCACGACGGCGGCGAGTGCCAATACGAGCATTATGTTCAGTTTGTCCATCTTATCCTCCCCTTTCCTCAAGGGCGATATGACCATGCGACGCATTCAACCATAATAATTGATGGGGTCGGAACCGCACGGAGATACCGTTGGAACATGTGTTTTCCTTCACGGATATCAGCTTGCTCTACTACCTCTGTTTTTATTTATTTGATAGATTACGGGTGCATGAACTCCCCGGGCAGGAAGGTGCTGACCGCTATCGCCGTCATCGCCTTGTTATCCACATGCTTGATCTTCGTTCCGTCATCATCGGCCACCGACTACACATACGGCCAATACGGCGCTGCGAATAAGCTCACATACGCCCAGATCGATGCGAAGATCGCCGAAGTCACGGGGGACGACATCCAGCATTGGGTCCAGAAACTGTCCGATGATATGGAACATTATGACATCAAGAAGTTCGAACCGGACCTGCACACCGAGATCTCCATAACAAGGGACACGTCGGTGAAAGGGCACGAATTCACCGTGGTCGATCACGTCTCGGGTTACATGGAGGCAAAAGCGGACGTCATGATCGAAGGCAACTTCCCCGGAGCGGGGACCTACGATGCGAAGGACGGGGAGAGTGCGATCGGCCTCTTCCTCAGGATATTCAAGGAGCACGGAACGGCAAAGGTCACCGACCACATCTTCAACCTCAACATCCAGATGTACATCGATGTCAACCTGGAATCCACGATCGACATGGACACGGGAGAGATAGTCTACTCCTATGTCACCGTGAAATTCCTGATGTACGACAAGGAGGACCGCGACGTAGACATCTTCATCGAATACGACGAAGACGGTGAACCGGAATTCCTGTCCGTGTCCTATGACAGGGAACAGACCGACAGCACATTCTATGCCGACTTCGAGATCGGATTCTCGATCGAGGGACTGAAGGCATATTCCAGCACGGAGGCCGAATGGACCGTGACGCCGGTCATAACGGAACATGTCTACAAGTCCGCGGTCTCATCGGACCTGGCGGACAGCCTCTGGATCAAGGCCGTCGATGCTGCCGACGGCGAGGTGGGCGAAGTACAGCTGCCCAAACTCATCCTCAAACTCCTGGGTTCCGGAGGAAGGATGATGGACATCTTCCAGACCATCAAATCACTCACGAGCTCGGACATCCCCGACATGGCGTTCACGGGAACGATGAAGGCGTCCGAGTACGTGGACTCACATTCCTACGAATACTGCAAACTTGAATCGCTGAAGGAGGGCGGACCCACCTTCATGCTCTCGACCGGCGCATATTCCCTCAACATGGGCCGCCTGGTCAACAACCTGCCCAGTTACATCATATCCGACGGTGTCAAGGTCGCTGTCAATATCGTGTTCGCGGCCATCGGATGGAACGACATCCAGGTCCAGGACATCTCGGATGACACGGAGACACAGGCGAAATGCTCTGGCATCAACGATTACGTCAGCGGGAAGATCGGTGTCGTGGAGGAAGGGAAATACTCCGTGCCCACCGAATACATCATAGCCGCAGGAGCCGGGATCGGAATCTCCATACTTGTCGGAATACTCATCTGGAGGCGCGTACTGTGATGGGGATGACCGAAGCGCAGCTCAAACGCGCCGTATCGATGTGGGGAATAGCGATGTGCCTGCTGGCGGCGGCCATCGGATGGGTCTTCATGAGATTCGGATCGGCATGGTCCATCGCTGACCTTCCGGAATCCGATTATGTCACGATGATCGTTCCGGCATACGTCGTCACCGAGGTCGCATTGATCCCCGTCGGCGGAAAGCTGGTCGACAGATACGGATGCAGGCCCGTCCTCGGGATCGCGCCCTTCATCTACATCGTCGCATCGATGCTGTGCATCGTATCGCCCACCGTGGAATGCCTGATCGTCTTCAGGTTCATCCAGGGTATCGGTGCGGGACTCATCCTTGCGGTGGCATTCACCGCCGCGACCAAGTTCTACGACATGGACAAGAGGGCCAAATGCAACGAACTCATGACGGGTGCGTTCGCCATCGGATCCCTGTTCGGAACATGCACCGGATACTTCCTAACGGACAACATCAACTGGAGGGCGGGATTCGTCGTGTTCTCCGCGTTGATGCTCATAGGATTCATCATAGCCTGGAAGTTCCTCCCGGAGGAGGAGATCAAAGGCGGAAAGACCGACATAACGGGTCTCGTACTCGTTGCCTCCGTCTTCGGAATAGCTACGGCATACACGCAGATGGTGACCGTCAATTTCGAACTGATAAGCCTGCCGTCGCTGATCTTCGTCATCGTGATAATCGTGCTCACCATCCTGTTGATGCGCCACTCATACCGTTCCGACGATCCGCCGGTCCCGGTTCACAACAGGTACTTCCACATCGTGATGACGGTACTGATGTTCATGTTCAGCCTGTGCGGTCTCGGACTCATCACATACTTCTTCAAGCTGTACCTCACATACTACGAGTTCGACATCTACAAGGCGAGCACGATGTTCCTCGTGATGCTCGCAGGCGCGGCGATAACGTCGATGCTCAGCAGCCGTTTCATCTACAAGACGGGAGCAAGGCCGTGGATCGTCACCGGTTCTGCCGTGGTCACCATAGCGCTCATGCTCACGAACCTGATCGCCGGCAAGGGAGTCATCTGGATGGCCGTGTCGCTGTTCATATTCGGATTCGGTCTCGGATGCATCGTCACGGAGATCCTCTGCGCCATGCAGTCCATCATGCCCAAGGAGGATTCGGGACTGCACACCGGCAACCTGATGGCCATCCGTATGGTCGGAATCATGGTGGGAAGCGCACTGATCGGTTCGTACATCAACACGGTACTGGACCAGAACAGGGGCCACACACCGGTCGACCTGTCGGCATCGGATAACCTTGTGCAGACGTTTTCAGGCATGGTAAGGGAGGTGCTGGACTACGTCGCCAACACTCTGGCAGACGGTTTCCTCACCACCGCCGTGGTGCTCGCGATGGTCACATCACTCCTTACGGTGCTGGCACATACCATCGGAAAGGATGATGTCGAGGCCATAGAGGAGAACAAGGAATCGCCTGAACTCGAAACGATCGAGCTGGAATGATCCCGCCGCTGAATGATTCCGCAGAAAAAAGGAAAGGGTTTATTCCGCCCCGGAGGGCGGATTGATCATTCCAGGACGATCTCGGCCTTGCTTCCCTTCAGTCCGTCGTCCACGTGGGTGACGAGGATCTTCCTGTCGATCTCGGCCTTCAGGGCGCCCACGTGAGAGATTATTCCGATGAGGGTACTGCCGTCAGACAGTTCGTGCAGCACGCCGAGCGCCTGATTGAGCGATTCGGAATCCAGCGAACCGAATCCCTCGTCCACGAACAGGGTATCGATATGGATGCCTCCGTTCATGGACTGGACCGCATCCGAGAGGCCCAGCGCCAGGGACAGTGCGGCCTTGAACGATTCTCCGCCCGACAGCGTGTCCGACGGACGGCTCTTGTCCGTGTACCTGTCATAGACATCGATATCCAGACCTATCTTTGAATTTCCGTCCTTCTCAGGCTTGCGTATCCTGAGCTCGAACCTTCCTCCGGTCATCTTGCTCAATCTCACGTTGGCGAATGCCAGGACCCTCCTGAAATACAATGCCTGGACGTAGGTCTCGAATGTCTGCCTCAGGCCCTGGTTGCCTGAGACCGCATCGTTAAGTTTCGTAAGATCGATGGACTCTTCGCCCAGACTCTTGTATGACCTCTCGGCGCTTTCGATCTGCCTGCGGGTGTTCGCATTGCGTTCGATGCGTACCTTTACAGCTGTGATCTCATCTTGTTTGGCATTGCATTCTCCTTCCTTGACGGACAGTGCCTCACTGAGGGACTCTAGGTTCACCTTCTCCCTGCCGTCCGTATCCTCCGTCAGCTGCCTGACAATGGCCTGAGTCTGCGTGTAATTCTCGCGGAACTCACGGACCTTGTCCGTCATGTCTTCCAATGACGGCTCCAGATCCAGAAGAACTTTCAATTCCTCCGCGGTCATTCCGAATGATGAGAGCATGCTCTCGTACTCGCCCTTCTTCTTTTCCAATCCCGTCTGGATCTCGGATATCTGTCCCGAAAGCGAAGTGATCTCCCCTGTCAGGGTATTCTTCTCCTCGGTGGTCTGTCTTAGCGCATCCTCAGCAGCCTTGATGGCCGTGTCGATTTCGCTCTTCCTGTTCCTGTTCTTGATTATCTCCTTCTCCAGATCATCCAGGGAACCGTATTCCAGCTTGGACTTCTTCTCGTTCAGGGTGGCCTCATCGGTATTCAGGGCCGTAGTGGCTGCGGTCAGTTCGTCCCTGGCCTCCTCCAGCTCTGCATCGATACCTTCCTTTCTCTTGTCGATGGAGGGGAACTCCTTGTTGATGTCCTCGATCCTCTTCACGATCGGCTGAAGCTCTTTCCTTCTGTCCGCAAGACCGGATTTCTCACCGGCTAATGATGATGATAATTCTGTCAGCTCATTCCTGCAGCTCTCGATATCCTTGCACGTCAGACCGAAGTCTTCCGACATCCTGTTCTTGATGTTCTTCGATGCGGAACCGAGTTTGGTCACGAGTTCGGTCTTCTTTGTATTGAGTTCGTTGTATCTTGATTCGAGAACGGTCTGTTCTGCCCTGACGACTTCGATGTTCTCCTGAGTCGGTGCATCGCCTTGCAGTGTTGCAAGACGTACATGATGGACCGAACCGCAGACTGGGCAGGGATCGCCTTCCTTCAGGTCATGTGCCAGACGTCCGGCGGATGCCGATAAGAAAAGGTCCTCCATCCTCTTGACCTCATCGCGTCCGCGGGCCAGTGCACCGAACGCTTCATCGGCCTTTTTGGTCGTTTCATCCGCTGCAAGCAGTTCCGAGTCATATTCGGAGATCTCCTTGTTCAGGGTCTTGATCAGATCTTCCTTCTTCTCGATCTCAGCTATCTCAGCGTTGACCGCCTGCAGTTCCTCACCGGTCTTTCCATTCTCGGCAAGGTATTCCCTGTACTCTTTGATCTTCGCTTCCAGTTTCGCCTTGTTATCCAGCTTCTCCTGAAGAGCCTTCTCTGCCTGAGCCTTCTTGGTTCTGATTACACTGACCTTCTTACCGAGTTCGTCGATCTCCTGGTATGTAGCCCTGGAACCCTCCATGTTGGATATCGAAACCGCAAGTCTGTCGGATTCGGGTTTGTCCTTCTGGGCCTTCTCCAGTGTTTCCTTCTGGATGCTGATTTTGTCCTCAGCATCCTTCATCTCAGAGTTCTTCTCTTTCAGTTTTGCACCCTTTTCCCTGAGTTCGCCCTCGAGTCTGTCGCGTTCGCCGATGATCGGCTTGAACTTGGTGATCGCTGCCCTCGCATCCCTGATGCGCTGATCGATCGCATCAATCTCTGGTTTCTCAGCATCCTTCTGTTCCAGAATCTTCTTCTGTTTCTCGAGATCGTCGAACTTCTTGTTGATCATCTCAGCCTTTGACTTCTCTCCGGCAATGACCAGTCTCTGTCCGTCCAGTTCTGAATATTCCCTTCCGAGCGCATCCAGCCTGCCTCTGTCGAACGCCTCCTGACCGGAAAGTGTCTCATACAGCTCGGCAAGATAGACAAAGGATTTCCTCGCCTCGTATTCCGCCCTGTAGGGGCTGTCCTCCGGGATCTCCACCAATGCGATGGATTCCTCGACCTTGCTCTTGGCATCATTGACCTTGCTCTGCACTGCTTTCGCTCTTGTATCGAGGTCCCTCTGGAATTTATCGATGCATTCCGTGGAGAAGATCGTACGCATGGTGCTGGTACGTTCCTTGGTATCCTCAGTGAGCAGTTTGATGAATTCGTTCTGGGCGAGCATCGATACCTGTTTCCACTGGTCGTAGCTGATCCTCAGTATCTCGGCCAGTTTGGCATTCGCCTGTTTCTGCGAAAGGGTCTGACTGCCGAATGTCAGTGTGACCTCTTCGGAATCGCTGGTGAAACCGCTGCCTCTCTGCTTCGCTCTCATCTGCTGCGGGTATCTCCTGACCGTGTATCTCTGACCGTCATGGGTGAACTCGAGTTCCACGTATGTCCTCTCGCTGTCCTTTGCGAAGTGGCTGCGGAAGTCCTTGGGTTCCCTTCCGCCGTTGAGTTTTCCGTACAGCGCGAACGTTATCGCATCGAAGATCGTGGTCTTTCCCGCACCGGTATCACCCGTGATCAGGAACAGTCCCTTTCCGCCGAACTTGTCGAAATCCACCTGCTGTACGCTGCCGTACGGTCCGAAGGCGACCATCGTGAGCTTGTGCGGCCTCACAGTACCACCCCGTTCGCCTCGAAGAGATCCTCGATTATCTTCCTCTGGGAATCGGTCAGCTCCTGCCCGGTCTTGTTGCGGAAGAACTTGGAGAACTCCTCCTTTGCATCCAGATCGTCCATCTTTGCTACTATGTCTTCAGGAATGTCCAGCTGATCGGTCCCGATGAAATCCAGAGACAACACATTGGGGTACACTTCCCTGAGCTGCGACAATGCATTGTTCGCAGTGCCTATGATCTCCGCAGCGATGAAATCGCCCTTGTCAGGATCTTCCTTGCCTCTTGCTATGATTTCTTCCAGAGTTCCTCTGACGAATCTGACGTCCCTCAGGGGTTTGAGAGGCACGGTATACCACGACACTGAATCATTGACCTCCAGGATCGTCACGAACTTGTCCCTCTCCCTCTTCGACATCGCATACTTCAGAGGTGCGCCGCAGTACCTGACCTTCTCGGAACCAATGTTCATCGGCGAATGGATATGACCCAGCGCGACGTAATCGAAACCTTCGTACACCGATGCGCTGACGATCTCGACGCCCCCTATGTGAGAGTATTCTGAATCGGACATCTCGGGGATCGTCGTACCGCTGGATACCATCTGGTGCGAGACCATGATCTTTTTGTTGGGGGAAGGTTCCGAATGTCTGATGACGCATGAGATCGCATCCTCGTAGGATTCGATCTTCTCGTCAGGATACAATGACCTGACGTGCTGAGGCTTGATGAACGGAAGGAGATAGACATCGACGGTCTGACCGTTCTTCGTGAACTGATACCTGTCGGCTTTGCCCGAGAAGGTACCGGAGATGTATATCTGGTTGGACCTCAGGATCTCGGACAGGTAGTTGACCTTCTCCATCGAGTCGTGGTTGCCGCTTATCATGAAGATTGCAATGCCTTTCTTCGACAGTTCCGTGAGGAAATCCCCCAGCATCCTCGTCGATTCGTTGGAGATGTTGGTCCCGTCGTCGAAGACATCCCCTGCGATAAGGACACCGTCCACGCCTTCCTCTGCGGCGATCCTGATTATCTCTTTCAGTATGTGCTTCTGGTCCTCTTCCAGGGACTTCTCCTTCATCCTGCGCCCTATGTGCAGATCTGAAATATGTGCGAACTTCATCTTATCCCTCCTTCATCATTTCTTCTTCGGCCGTGTTTATCTAGTTTTCGTCTTCGAAGAACTCGATCTCCCCGATCTCCTTTCCGCAGAACGGGCACTTGTCCAGCTGGGTCGGGGAATCATCCATGTACCCCATGTTATCGAGTACATTCTCGATGTTCTCGTAGAGACCTTCGTGCTCCGCTGTCAGCTCCTTCAGGATGTCGGGCATGCTCGAGAACAGCCCGATCTCCTGTGTCATGCAGTCGCACATGGATGCAGTGACAAGGCCGTTGATGACGGCGTCCTTCATCCTGTCGCAGCAGACCGTCCTGAACAGCAGATTGTCACTGTAAAGGGTCACCTTTCCTGTGACGCCCTCTTCAAGCATCTCACACTGACGGTCGAGGATCATCCTGTTGAGCCTTTCGATGGTTTCTTCCATGCCTTCGGATCCGTCCATGAATATGAGGTGCCACGCGATGTTGTATGCAAG
>JAEEGL012495093.1_pt1 | contig 10372 bp, 6 predicted proteins | sample 9134231 | NCBI WGS metagenome assembly JAEEGL01 (sample SAMN16246548, study PRJNA631951) | gut metagenome | biome: gut microbiome; feature: rumen; material: fiber-attached | host: Bos | place: Iran: Karaj | collected 2018-10
ATGGATATGTTCGAAAGTGCCGCTCATGGAATCTTTTCCGCCGATGGAGGGAAGACCGAGGTCCCGCTGCATCTTCAGGGTTCCGAGCAGGGCGGCGAAAGGCTTGCCCCATGTATGCGGATCCTCCGTCATGCGCTCGAAATACTCCTGGTAGGAAAAACGCATCTTCGAGTAATCCGCACCGGCGGCTACGACTTTCGCGCAGGCGTCGACGACGGCGTAAGCCGCACTGTGATAAGGACTCCAGAGAGCGAGGTCGGGATCATAGCCGTAGGCCATGACGCTGGCCGTGCGGGTCATTCCTCCGGTCGGGATCTTCTGGACGGACACCTGCGTCTCCGTCATCTGGCGCTTTCCGCCGTACGGCATCAGGACCGTGGAGCGGCCGATCGTAGAGTCGAACATCTCGACAAGTCCTTTCTGGGAAGCGACGTTCGGGGAACCCATCAGGGATTCCATCCGCTCTTTCAGGCTCTTCCCGGCAGGCTTCCTGTCGAACGGGTCGCGGTCTTCCACGGAAGAGACGGCCACCTTGGCGTAATGGGGGGCGCCGGCGCTGTCGATGAAAGAGCGGGCGAGGTCGCAGACGGTCTCGCCATGGAAAAACATCCGCATCCGCGCCCTTCCGGTCACATCCGCCACATGGGTCACTTCGATATTGTCGGCCGCGCAAAGGGCCATGAATTTCTCCTTGTCGGCGGCTTCCACGACGACGGCCATCCGTTCCTGGGACTCACTGATGGCCAGTTCGGTCGCGTTCAGGCCGGAATATTTGGTCGGGACCCGGTCGAGATAGATGTCGAGTCCTCCGGCCAGTTCGCCGATGGCGACACTCACGCCGCCGGCTCCGAAATCGTTCGATTTCTTGATGAGGCGGGTCACCTCGGGCCTGCGGAACAGGCGCTGGAGCTGCCTTTCTTCGGGCGGGTTGCCCTTCTGCACCTCACTGCCGCAGGTTTCAAGGGAGGCCTCGGTATGTTCCTTGGACGAGCCCGTGGCTCCTCCGATACCGTCCCGTCCGGTCCGTCCACCCAGCAGGAGGATGACATCCCCGGGTGCGGGGGTTTCCCGGCGGACGTCGGAAGCTTTCACGGCTCCGACGACGGCTCCGATTTCCATCCGCTTGGCGGTATATCCTTCGGAATAGATCTCCCGAACGTGGGTCGTCGCCAGACCGATCTGGTTGCCGTAACTGGAATAGCCGCCGGCCGCCTTCCGGCTGATCATGCGCTGGGGCAGTTTGCCGGGAAGGGTGTCGGCCACCGGGGCTAGGATATCCCCGGCACCGGTGACGCGGAGCGCCTGGTAGACATAAGCGCGGCCGGAGAGAGGGTCGCGGATCGCGCCGCCGAGACAGGTCGCTGCACCGCCGAATGGCTCGATTTCCGTCGGGTGGTTATGGGTTTCGTTCTTGAATTGGAGCAGCCATTTCTCCGGCTTCCCGTCGACGTCGACATTGATGAAAATGCTGCAGGCGTTGTTCTCTTCGCTCTGCTCCATGTCGTCCAGTTTCCCGCGGCTGCGGAGCCATCGGGCGCCGATCGTGGCCAGTTCCATCAGGCACAGCGGCTTTCCTTCCCTTCCGAGGTCTTCCCTCATCTTCCGGAGCATTCCGAGCGATTCGCCGAACTCTTCTTTCATGAAAGAGTCGTCTATCGTGATCTCCTCGATGACGGACGTGAAGGTCGTATGGCGGCAGTGGTCGCTCCAGTAGGTATCCAGGATGCGGAGTTCGGTCTCGGAAGGGTCCCTGCCTTCCTTGCGGAAATACCGGACCACTTCCCTGAGGTCATCCGTATTCATCGCGAGCCCGTGCTCCTTGCAGAAGGAAGCGTACCGGCTCTCGTCCATCGCGGTGAAACCGGTCAGGTCTTCAAGCGGCTTGACGTCCGCCTGCTCGCCCCAGGCGAGGACGGAAAGGTCCTTCGGACGGCATTCGACGGGGTTGATGAAATAATGGCGGATCCGCCCGAGGGTCTCTTCCGTAACCTCGTCGTCGAAGACCAGGAGCCGGGAGCTCTTGATCCGGACGTCGGCTGCGGGATCGATCAGATGGACACAGTCCACGGCGGAGGAGGCCCGCTGGTCGAACTGTCCCGGAATATACTCCACGGCGATGTATTTCCGTCCCGTCAGGTCCATCTCTTCCCGGACGGTATCCGTCGCGACCTCGCCGAAGACGCGGAACTTGCACGCTTCGACAAGTTCATCGGAGAACCCGAACAGGTCGTAGACATTGATCAGCCTGAGGGATCTCAGGCCCAGGGAAAGATTTTCATTGAACTCCGAAAGCAGGCTGGCCGCTTCGACCCGGAACTGCCTTTTCTTTTCAACAAATAACCGCTTGCTGTTCATTTTCGTAAAATTGATGCCCACCTGCACATAAGCGGAGGTGGGCATTCTGTCAAATCACTGTATTCAATACTTTGTCGCTCTGTTTCTTGCGGAATTCCGACAGGGCCGCAGCAAGTTCAGGGTGCTGGAGGGCGAGGATGGAGACCGCGTACAGGGCGGCGTTCCGGGACCCGTCGATCGCCATCGTCGCGACGGGAATGCCGGAGGGCATCTGCACGATCGACAGCAGGGAGTCCAGGCCGCCGAGAGCCTTGGACCGCACCGGTATTCCGATAACCGGAAGGGTGGTCAGGGCCGCTATGACGCCGGGGAGATGGGCGGCTCCGCCCGCACCGGCGATGATGATGTCCACTCCCCTTTCCCGGGCCGTCGAAACATATTCCGCAAGCGGGCCGGGATTCCGGTGGGCGCTGAGAACCTTTTTCTCGTACGGGACTCCGAACTCTTCCAGGGTGGTGCAGGCAGGCAACATGACATCCCAGTCACTGGCGCTGCCCATGATGATGGATACCTTCATATATTAAGCGAAAAACAGTTTGGACAAAGTCATCGGCTCGATATATTCGCCGTCTTTGTAGACGCGCATGTTGCCGGAAGCGATCTCGTCGATCAGCATGACGTTTCCGTCCGCATCGTATCCGAACTCGAACTTGATGTCATAGAGAACGAGGCCTTTGGCCAGGAGGTCGTCTGCAACCACCTTCGTAATCCGGCGGGTCATCTCCTTGATCTCGTCGTACTGGCGCTCCGTCATGACACCGAGAACGACCAGACCGTCCTTCGTCACGAGGGGATCACCCTTCTCATCGTTCTTGAAGGTCATTTCGACATAGGCGGGAAGGTCCGTGCCGGGAGCGATATACTCCCCGTAGCGGCGGATGAAACTCCCGACCGCCTTGTAGCGGCAGATCACTTCGAGACCGTGGCCGAAAACCTTAGCGGGCAGAACTTCCATTGTCGTATCCGCAAGATTGGCTTTGACGAAATGGGTCCGGATGCCGGCGGCGTTGAGTTTTTCGAAGAAATGGATGGACATCCTGAGATTCACGTCCCCGACCCCTTCGATCGTCAGGCCGATGGAATTCTCGCCCGGGTCGAACACGCCGTCCTTGCCGGTACAGTCATCTTTGAACTTGAGGAGGTAATGGCCGTTGTCGAGTGCATAGACATCCTTGGTCTTTCCGGAATAGATTCGTTTCATATCGCTGGATTTAATGAAATTCTACTAACAACGGGATGCAAATTTACGATGAATATCCGACAGCGGCAAATCAATTTGAAAATCTTTTCCGAAAATTATCAACAGCTTTGCTGTTAATATTTTTTGCGAGAATTATTTGGTGAATTGGACGAAATAACCTTACCTTTGCGAAAATTGTGTCCAGATGATCCGAGTCTTCAGAATCCAGCCTTTGTGCTCCGCAAGTTCCGACGAAATCCTCGTTTCATCTGTTATTTGTTTTTAATCCAGACAGCCTTCAGGGTTGTCTTTTTTTTGGGATGATGACGCAGACGCTGCTGCTTAGGGGCGGACTCGTTGTGACGGGTTCCGGAAGCCGGAAGGAGGATATCCTGGTCCGGGACGGACGCATCGCCCTGACGGGTCCGGGCATCTCCGCTCCCGCGGGTGCAGAAATCCTCGATCTGACCGGGAAGACGGTCGTTCCCGCCTTCGCCGATCTCCATGTCCACTTCCGGGAGCCGGGATATTCTTATAAGGAGACGATCCGGACCGGGAGCCTTGCCGCCGCCCGCGGCGGATATACCCTTGTCTGCACGATGCCGAATCTGAACCCCGTCCCGGACTCGCCCGAAACGCTTGCCCTCGAACAGGAGATCATCGACAGGGACGCCGTCATCACGGTGCTCCCCTACTGTGCGATCACAAAGGGACGGAAAGGGCTTGAAACGGTTGATTTCAAGTCGCTCAAGGGTCGCTGCGTCGCTTTTTCCGACGACGGGAGCGGGGTCCAGTCCGACGGGATGATGCGGAAAGCCATGGAGGCCGCAGCAAAGGAAGGGGTCATCATCGCCGCCCACTGCGAAGACAACACCCTCCTGAGGGGCGGATACATCCACGACGGAAGATACGCATCCCTGCACGGTCACCGGGGAATCTGCTCCGAGAGCGAATGGAAACAGATTGCGAGAGACCTGGAACTCGCGGGGGAAACAGGCTGCCGCTACCATGTCTGCCATATCTCGACGAAAGAAAGCGTAGCAATCATCCGGGAGGCTAAACGGCGCGGGGTCCCCGTCACCTGCGAAACGGCTCCCCACTATCTGACCCTCTGCGAAGACGATCTCCGCGAGGAAGGACGTTTCAAGATGAACCCGCCCCTCAGGAGCGCCGAAGACCGCTCGGCCCTGATCGAAGGACTGATCGACGGGACGATCGACGCCATCGCCACGGACCATGCTCCGCATTCGGCCGAAGAAAAATCCCTCGGTCTGGAAAAAAGCGCGATGGGGATCGTCGGCCTCGAGACCTCCTTCCCGGTCCTCTATACCTCGCTTGTCAAGACCGGCATTCTCGGCCCGGAAAGGCTCATAGAGGCCATGAGCGAAGCCCCGAGGAGGATTTTCGGGCTCGGAGGAGGACTCGCCCCCGGCTGTCCTGCCGACATCGCCGTCATCGATACGGAGCACCCGTTCACGATCGACAGCCGGACCTTCCTCTCGAAGGGGAAAGCCACTCCGTTCGACGGTTGGAACGTATATGGAAAAATCATCCTGACCCTCAGGGGCGGGGTGACGGTATATAAAGAAATAGGTTAACATGAAAAGACCGGAAAAGAAACTTGTGTTGGAAAACGGCCGGGAGTTCTACGGAACCGGGTTCGGAGCGGACTGCCGCAAGGTCTGCGAAATCGTTTTCAACACGTCCGTAGTCGGGTATCAGGAGATCCTCTCCGATCCGTCTTACGCTGAACAGATTGTCGTGATGACCTATCCCCTCATCGGGAACTACGGGATCACGGACGAGGATTTCGAGTCCAGGACGCCTTCGATCGGCGGCCTTGTCGTACGGGAATGCTGCGACACTCCGAGCAATTTCCGCTATACAAAGACCCTGGAAGAGGAATTGGAGGAGCACGGAATCCCTTGCCTGAGCGGCATCGACACCCGGCTGCTGACGAAGGTGATCCGCGATTCGGGCCGGCCGATGGCGGCTATCGTCGAGGCCGGGATGCCGAAGGAGGAAGCCCTCGCCCTGATCGCCTCCACCCGCCGTCCGGACGATCTCGTCGCACGGGTCAGTTGCAGGAAAAGATGGGTTACGCGCACCTCGAACCACAGGTTCCATGTCGTCGCCGTCGACTGCGGAATCAAGTACAGCATCATCCGGATCCTGAACGGACTGGGATGCAACGTGACGATCGTCCCCTTCTCGACTCCGGCGAAAGATATCCTCGCTTTCAATCCGGACGGCGTCCTTCTGTCGAACGGACCTTCTTCCGCCCTGGAAGTACCGGAAGTCCTTTCCCTTCTGAATGAGTTGAAGGGGAAGCTCCCCATCCTCGGGATCGGACTCGGGCAGGAAGCGATCGGCCTTTCCTACGGAGCCGTCCTCGAGCCGATCGGCTGCGGCTTCCACGGGGACCATCCGGTGCGTGACCTTTCGTCCGGCAGGATCAACATCGCCGTGCTCAACCAGAGTTATGCCTTCAGGACGGTCGAAGGGACCGCGCTGAAAGCAACCCACGCCCTCGTTCCCGAAGGATTCGTCGTCGGATTCGAAAACCGTGAAGACCGGGTTTTCGGCGTCCAGTTCCACCTGGAATCCGCCCCCGGCCCGACGGACAACCGGTATTTGTTTGACAGGTTTATCCAAATGATGGAGGAAATGCCCCATGCCTAGAAGAACCGACATCAAGAAAGTCATGGTCATCGGCTCCGGTCCGATCGTCATCGGCCAGGCCGCGGAATTCGATTACGCGGGAACGCAGGCCTGCCTTGCGCTCAAGGAAGAAGGATACCAGGTCATCCTGGTCAATTCCAATCCGGCTACGATCATGACCGACACCAATATCGCCGACAAGGTCTATATGGAGCCGCTCAAGCTCGACTACATCGCCAAGATCATCCGCTATGAGCGCCCGGACGCCCTCGTCCCGGGACTCGGCGGACAGACCGGACTGAACCTGGCCGTCCAACTGGCCAAGAAAGGCATCCTCGAGGAGTGCGGCGTCGAAATCCTCGGCACCTCCTTCCAGAATATCGAGAAGGCGGAAGACCGGGAACTGTTCAAGGAACTCTGCATTTCCATCGGCGAGCCGGTCATCCCGTCCGAAATCTGCTACAGTGTCGAGGAAGGGGTCGCCGCGGCAGAAAAGATCGGCTACCCGGTCGTCCTCCGGCCCGCCTTCACCCTTGGCGGAACTGGCGGCGGCTTCGCCGACGACGAAGAGCAGCTCCGCGACATGATGCGGAACGCACTCTTCCTCTCACCGGTCCACGAGGTGCTCGTCGAAAAGAGCATCAAGGGATACAAGGAGATCGAGTTCGAGGTCATGCGCGACCGCAACGACACGGCCATCGCCATCTGCTCGATGGAGAATATCGACCCCGTCGGCATCCACACGGGCGATTCCATGGTCGTCGCCCCGGCCCAGACCCTGACGGACAAGGAATACCAGATGCTGCGGGACAGCGCCCTCAAGCTGATCCGCGCCCTCGATATCGAAGGCGGATGCAACATCCAGTTCGCCCTGGACCCGCTCTCTTTCAAGTACTATATCATCGAGGTCAATCCACGGGTTTCCCGGTCTTCCGCCCTTGCTTCGAAGGCCAGCGGATTCCCGATCGCCCGGGTGACCGCCAAGATCGCCGCCGGACTGACCCTGGACGAAATCACCATCGCCGGGGCTCCTGCCTGTTGCGAACCCGCCATCGACTATGTCGTCACCAAGGTGGCCCGTTTCCCCTTCGACAAGTTCAGCGAAGCCTCCAACGAACTCGGCACCCAGATGAAGGCGACCGGTGAAGTGATGAGCATCGGGCGGACCCTCGAAGAAAGCATCCTCAAGGCGATGCGCTCCCTCGAAACCGGCTGCTGCCATATCCACAAGAAGAAATTCGATTCCTGGACCGAGGAAGAACTGCTATCCTATATCAGCAAGCCGACGGACGACCGGATCCACGCCATCGCCCAGCTCCTGCGCCTGAGGATCGACCTTTCCCGGATCTATGACCGGACCAAGATCGACATGCTCTTCCTCGAGAAGATCTACAACATCATCCGGATGGAAAGGCGCGTCAAGGCCGCTCCGCAGGATATCGAAGTCCTCCGCGAAGCCAAGCGGATGGGATTCGGAGACCAGTTCATCGGTGAGCTATGGGGCGTCTCGGAAGCGGATATCATCCGGCTCCGGTTCCGGGAAGGCATCCTCCCGGTCTACAAGATGATCGACTCCTGCTGCGCCGAGCACGAAACCTATGTCCCCTATTTCTACTCCACCTACGAGGAGGAGAACGAATCCGTCCGGAGCGACCGGAAAAAGATCCTCGTCCTGGGTTCGGGCCCGATCCGGATCGGACAGGGAGTCGAATTCGACTATTCGACCGTCCATGCCATCTGGGCCATCCGCGAGGCCGGTTATGAGGCCATCATCATCAACAACAATCCGGAAACCGTATCCACGGCCTACACGATCTCGGACAAGCTCTATTTCGAGCCGCTGACGACGGAGGACGTCATGAACGTCATCCACCTGGAGCGGCCGGACGGGGTCATCGTCACCCTCGGCGGCCAGACCGCCATCAACCTGGCAGGTCCCCTCGAGGAGTTCGACGTCCCGCTCATCGGAACAGGCCTCGAGGCCATCGACAACGCCGAGGACCGCAAGCTTTTCGAAGCGATCATGCGCCGCACCGGCATCCCGCAGCCCAAGGCCCGCGCCGTCACCGACGTCGAGGAAGGCGTCGAAGCAGCCCGGGAGATCGGCTATCCGGTCCTGGTCCGTCCGAGCTTCGTGCTGGGCGGACGGGCGATGATGATCGTCGGAAACGACGAAACCCTCCGCCACTATCTCCGGAACGCCGTGGAGATCAACGAGAAGTCCCCGGTTCTCGTAGACAAGTACATCATGGGCAAGGAGACGGAGGTCGACGCCATCTGCGACGGGAAGGATGTCTTCATCCCGGCGATCATGGAACATGTCGAGAAGACCGGTATCCACTCCGGTGACAGTATCAGCGTCTATCCCTCCTTCAGTCTCAGCGCGAAGGTCAAGCAGGAAATCATCGACGATACCGTCAAACTCGGCCGGGAAATCGGAATCGTCGGCCTGTTCAACATCCAGTTCATCGTGGACTCCGAGGAGAATGTGTATGTCATCGAGGTCAATCCCCGCTCCTCCCGGACCGTCCCCTTCATCTCCAAGGCGACGGGCATCCCGATGGCCAAGATCGCGACGCGGGTCATGCTCGGCCACTCCCTCAAGGAACAAGGCATCACCGAGGTCTACTTCCCGGAGCGGAAGCGGCACTTCGTCAAGACGCCCGCCTTCTCCTTCGGAAAGATCAAGGGCATCGACACCTACCTCTCCCCCGAGATGAAATCGACCGGCGAGGCCATCGGGTACGACAATTCGCTGAACCGTGCCCTCTACAAGTCCCTCCAGGCTTCCGGAATGGACGTCAAGGCTTATGGGACGATCTTCGCCACCATCGCGGACAAGGACAAGGAAGAAGCCCTTCCGCTGATCCGCCGCTTCTATAACCTCGGGTTCAACATCGAAGCCACGAAGGGAACGGCTGCCTTCCTCAAGCGGAACGGCATCCGGACGAAATGTCTGAGGAAACTCAGCGAGGGAAGCGACGAAATCTACCAGGCCCTCCGGAAGGGTCATGTCAAATACGTCATCAATACGATCGACCTCAATCAGCGGAGCAGCCATCTGGACGGCTATGAGATCCGCCGGACCGCCGTCGAGAACAACGTGACGGTCTTTACGGCCCTCGAAACGGTCCGCGTGCTCCTGGACGTGCTGGAAGAGATCACACTCGGCATCTCCACCATCGACGAAGAATACAAGAAATAATGGAGAAACACCGTTTTACCATCGAATCCAACCGGACCGTCGCCGCTCTCACGCACCGTCTCGTGCTGAAGGCGGATGACCCGGAGCTGGTCGTCGGGGGCGAATTCGTCAACCTTTCCCTCGACGGGTTCTTCCTGCGGCGCCCCCTCTCCCTCTGCGACCGGGAACCGGGCCGGATCACCCTTCTCTACAAGACCGTAGGCAAAGGGACGGAAGCCCTTTCCGCCCTCCGGGAGGGAGAAGTGCTGGATGTCCTGACCGGCCTCGGCAAGGGATTCGATGCGGCAGCCTGCCGGAAACGGGCCCTCCTTGTCGCGGGAGGCCTCGGAGCGGCCCCGCTTTACCTTCTCTGCAAGGAACTCAAAGAACGGGGACGACATGTCACCGCCGTTCTCGGCTTCAACAAGGCTGAGGAGATCGTGCTCGAAGAGGATTTCCGCGCCCTCTGCGACGAGGTGGTTCTCGCAACCCTAGACGGTTCCGCCGGGGTAAAGGGATTCGTGACGGACGCACTCGCGACCCTGGAACCGGACTGGGACTATTTCTATACCTGCGGCCCGCTCGTCATGATGAAAGCCGTCTGCCGGGCTCTGGAAGGGCCCGGTGAGGCCAGCCTCGAAGAGAGGATGGGATGCGGATCCGGATTCTGCTATTGCTGCACCTGCGAGACCGTCTCCGGCCCGAAACGGGTCTGCATGGACGGTCCGGTCTTCAAAAAGGAGGAACTGACATGGTAAAGGATCTTTCCGTCCATCTGGCGGGCCTAAGGCTCTCCAACCCGGTCATTCCGGCCAGCGGAACCTTCGGATTCGGACTTGAACTCTCCGGCAGCTTCGACCTGAACGTCCTCGGCGGGATTTCCCTGAAGGGGACGACGCTGGAGCCCCGGTTCGGGAACCCGACGCCCCGGGTCGCCGAATGCGAAGGCGGGATGATCAATTCCGTCGGACTCCAGAACCCCGGAATCGAAG
>JAEEGL013510875.1_pt1 | contig 10372 bp, 8 predicted proteins | sample 9134231 | NCBI WGS metagenome assembly JAEEGL01 (sample SAMN16246548, study PRJNA631951) | gut metagenome | biome: gut microbiome; feature: rumen; material: fiber-attached | host: Bos | place: Iran: Karaj | collected 2018-10
AACCCCGGGGGCAATCGGAATGGGAGCGCAATACAGTGTGAACAAGTGCTTGTTGAGCGTCTCGGATAATTCTGCCTTCAACTTAAATTCGGCGCTCAGGTTGAATACCGGATTGACCGTGACGTAGAGATACTGGAACTCGCCCTGCACGGCCCCTGCCGCAATTCTTGTGTTCAGGGTCAGCGCTGCAGAAAAGACCGCCTCCAGATTGGGCTTCTTGATATTCAGGCTCAATGCGGGCAGGGCAAAAGAAGGGCTGGCTGAGCCTTTGGTCTCTACCCCAAGCAAACGCTCGGCACTCTCGTCTGTCAACAGCAGCTCTCCCGAAGGGCTCAAACTGAAAGAGACGGATTTACCCTCATCGTCTTTGATATCGGTAACATAGCCGGCAAGGTCCAGGTTTGCGCCCTTGCTCTCGTCTAGATTGCCTTCGGCATCATACATTTCACCGCCCAGTTCCAGTTTAGCATAGGGGGCGGCCACATTTGCCTCGCTGATGGCGTATACCCTGTAATATCCGCCTCCCAGAGACTCGTTGGTCATAACTTTCAGAATGCCGCCGGAGGGCAGCATATCGGAGTCTTGCTCAAAAATCAGGTAACTCCCTACCTTTAGGTTCAATTCCTGGCGTACAATCAGCTCCAGCGCCGGACCGTGATAGTATCCCACTCCGTCCGGAAGGGGAATCGCCTTGCCGTCGGCATCAAGCAGTTCATGGCTGGTCCTCCGGATTATTTTCATCAGGTCAGCCTTTTCCGGGGTGACCAGCATAGCACCGTCCTTCAATTTATAGGAAGAGCCTGCGAGATAGCTGTAGCGTGTGATATCGCCTACCGGATAGACAGTCCCCGCTGCAAGTGTAATCCCCGCTGCAGTTCCGATGGTCTTTACGATACGGCTGCCGTCCTCCGTTACAAAGGTCAGCGAAAACCCTTTTTTATACAGCCTTGCGGGCACAATCATATATAGCGGGCTCATCTGGCCTGCCTCAAGGGCGAGTCCTTCGCCAAAGGTCAGGGATATTACCTGCCCATTTCCAGTTATTTCCGATGCCGGCGTATCCCCGGGGGTAATCTTCATTTTTCCGGAGACGGCTTTCCCTTCAAGGTCCCTGAATTCCACGGCCGTGAGCGTCACGGCATCATCGAAATCCTGGCCGACTTTAAGTATGGCAGCAATCGGCCGGAAAGAAATACCGGTCTTGACGTTACCGATGCCGGCTAGAATATTGGCGGCAGGATCGGGGCCCGACAGGTTGCCAGAAGCAGCATATCGCTGATTGTCGGGGAAACTAACGGTTAGCGACGCCCCGCTCCGGGTGACGCCTTCCTGATACGGGCTATATGCCAGCAGCGTCCCCGACGATACGGACGATTGAGGTTTGAATTCAGCCGTTTTACCGTCGGAAGAGATGGAAGAGGAGACTATCCTGTATTGCGTATTGGATGCATTGTCCCCAAAAACACCCACCACGTCTTCGCTCTGCCACTTGGATACCATTCTGACTCCGGGATCATCCTTGAGAATTGTTTTCGTTGCCGGGATGCCGCTGTCTATCCGGCAAAGGAGTCCGGATGCAGTCCCTGCCTCAGGAATATCCTCGCGCACACAGGAAATAGCCACAAGCGCGGCGGAGAGGAATATTAGAGATATCTTGGTTTTCATAGTACTGCGCTTTTCTGTTAATCATCCCAAGGGGTTGAATCCCCGTATCCGTAGTCATATCCGGACAACTGTCCCTGTTTGTCCATTACCGTGAATGTGGTGGACTGTAATTCGTCATTACTGTCGGTTATGGTAACTTTGGCGCTCCTGGGGCCCTCGCCGGCAGCCGCAGCTTGTGACACCAGATGCAGTGTTACCTGATCTTTACGTGAAACTTTCAGCCAGGAGGCGTCGGTCGTAGGAGTCCATTTATAACAGTTTGTGACGATATATGCATTCTTCTCTTCTCCCGCCGCACTCATTTCAAGCACATAAGAGAAAAGGCCCTGGTTCCAGGAAAAGTCTTCGGTATAGTTGAAATAAACTCTTCCTTGCTGTACTACGCGGATGGTTTTGTCATAGATTTTACCGGCCTTGACCCTGACATTACACTCGCGGGCAGCCAGATTATGATATTTTCCTTCTTGGTCTCGGACATCATAATCATCCACAAGAATGACCGCCGTTGCCGCCATCGAAGGTGTTTCGTCGGTTTTCTCCACTTTACACCAATCCGCGTCCGACGATATGCTCCAGTCACCCTGGTCGGTTTGAACTATGAAATTAGTTCCGGTAGCATCTGCGTTGAACACGACCTCGTGGTTGTCTGGCACGGGCGTGCTCAGGTTGACCATCAACCTGAAATAGCCTTTTTCCTTATCTGTGCCGGGGTCGTTACCACCCGGGTCTATAGTTTCGGTACAGGCGCACAAAACAAACGCTCCCAGCACCGGCATTAACGCTTTTAAATAATTGATTAGATTCATAATAGGCTGTTTCCCCAAATATACAATTAATTTTTATTTGTACTCCGATAAATAAACAATTAATTACATAATTACATTATTCCAACTGTCATCCTTTGGAAGTCCACTCCGAAAGCATGACGGTGGCCTGCCGGAAGGAAGCCGACCGATTCGTACAGGGAAATCAGGTGAGGCATAGCGCTGTCGGCTACCAGGGCCACCTGGCTGAAACCGAGTTCCGCGGCCTTCCGTATCCCATCCTTGAGCAAAGCCCGTCCGATGCCACGTCCACGGAATTCCGGGAGGACTGCCAGCGAATCCAGGTAATACTCCCCGGGATCGGTTTCCGGCTCGGAGTCACCGTAAACCGTGAAGAAATCCGGCCACAGCTGCGCGAAGGTCTTGTCCCTAAGCTCCATATATATATCTCCCGGATAGGACAGCAGGGTTCCTGCAGCCATCCCGCCTATCTCTGCGACCCGCGTATGCCTGTAGGTGTATAGCAGGTCGTCCCGCCGCTCGCATTCGACAAGGTTCCTATAGATATCACCATTTTCGGGAACTTCCGTCTCGAAATCATAGAAATGCATACCAGCCATTATGCATTTGGCCAGAAAAGGCGCATCATAGGGGCATGCGTCCCGGATGACAAGGTCCATATGATCCAACGGTGCGGCCATATTGTTTTCAAAAAGAATGTCCTATGCAAAATTACGAAATAATAAGTATCTTCGCATATTATGAAAAGACTTACCGCCATTTCCATCCTGATGCTGACAGCCGCCATCGCATCGGCGCAGAACGCATTGACCTTCACCACGGTCAAGGAGATTCCCATAACAAGCGTGAAAAACCAGTACCGCAGCGGTACCTGCTGGGACTATGCCACCCTGGGTTACCTGGAAGCCGAGATTCTCCGGAAGACCGGGAAGACATACGACCTGTGCGAGATGTTCGTAGTCAATAAAGACTACATGGACAATGCCGGGCACTATGTTCGTATGCATGGCTACAGCCAGATATCGGAGGGAGGTTCCTGCGATGATGTATTGGAGGTCATCCGTCGCCACGGAATATGTCCCGAGGAGGCGATGCCCGCGCCCGGATCCCTTACGGGTGATTCCCTGGCCAATTTCAAGGTCTTTTTCCCTGAACTGGAGCGGGAGGTCAGCAGCATAGTATGGAGCGAAGGGAAGCCTGAATTGAACCGCTATACGACAGAGGAGCAGGCTCCTTTAAGAAACAAAGCGCCCAAGGCCCTCTGGCGCGAGAGCGTACAGGCGGTCATAGACCGGTACGTAGGAAAATGCCCGGAAACTTTCATCTATGAAGGCAAGACATACACTCCCCTCACCTTTGCCGAAAGCCTTGGGCTCAACCTGGACGACTATGTCAGCCTGACGAGCTACACCCACCATCCGTTCAGGCAGTGGTTCGTAATCGAGGCGCCTTATAAATGGCGTCTCAAGCCAAGTTACAACATACCCGTCGAGCAGCTCATGGACGCTCTGGACAAAGCCATCGATGCAGGCTACACGGTAGCATGGGGCGGAGACGTATCGGGCGACTTCTACCGCAAGGAAGCCGTCGCATTCCTGCCGGACGGTGTAAAGCCCACGCAGGAACTCCGGCAAGAGCAGTGGGACGACTGGCAGTTCACATATGACCACGTAATGCTCATATACGGAAAAGCCGTGGATGGACAAGGCCGGCCGTATTACCTCGTCAAGAACTCCTGGGGAACGAACAGCCCGTACAAAGGCACCTGGTACATGTCCCGCGACTACTTAGCCCTGAACACAACCTACATCTTCGTCAACCGCAACGCATTGCCGAAAGCCCTGCGGAAAGAACTCCTAAGCCGTTAGGGGCCGGCACTGCCTGAAGTATACTTCGTCCCCGAAATGGAAAAATCACAGCATTTTTTCATTTCGGGGACAGTATTTTGGCTATTTGCGCGGAAAAGCAGCCTCGAAATGAAAATTTCTGCCTGTTTTTTCATTTCGAGGCAAGCGCTCGCGGAATCAGCCTTCCGCGAGGCCTATCTGAAGGGGTCCCTGCTTCTTCAAGTTCGCCATAAACGGGACCCACATCGGTTTTCTCTTGTCGATACGGCCAGGGTTTCCGGGGCACACCGGATCAACGCCGGCAACGACACAAAGGGAGTTGAAAAACTCCGTGCTGCGGATCAGAAGGTCGAGAGATGCTTCAGGGGCATCGTGGCAGGTCTCGATGATGACAAGCTTGGCAGCCGGAGGAAGGAATGCCCGGGTTCGAGCCGCGATATCTTTTTCCCGAGGAGAGACGAAAAGGATTACTGCCGAGTCTTCCAAGTGATTGGAAGTGAATATGAAACGTCCGTGGCAATAGTTTCTTTAATCATAGACTCCTGCCTGTGCAAGTCCGCATTCGACCAGCTTGCCTTCCAGATTGTCAGCTACCGGACGCCCCCAGCTTCCCTGCAGGAAAATATAGTTCCGGACGTTCTTTAAGTCCTCAGTTATCAGTGGAGTACCGTCATTGAGACAGAGGACAAAGGGCTGCTCCGGAAGGGTCATGTACTTCTCCAAGTCTGCATCAGGCTGGAATACTTTGGTAAAAATGGCAAAATATGACAGAGCTGTTCCGGTAGAAACGAACCCGTCGTGGACACCCTTCATAGGGACGATGAAAGACTTGTCTGAACCGGCCTTTAGGAACAGCTTCCTTGCTTCGTTCCGGTACGAATCGGAGAAATTGACTGCTGCCGTCTTGCCCGGGTTGACTTCCAACGCACGACGGGTAGCATAGACAATGTCGTTGTTGTGACCGCCTTTGCTGATAAGCAGTATCTTTGCCGTCTTCAAGGCCGCATCGCCAAAAGAGTTCATCGTATATGGGGGAACGCTGGTTGTCACTCCCCCGTGTGCACCATACAGAAGGGCGGCGAAATCTCCCGCCGCCTCCGCACCACCAGATCCGGTTGCGATAAGTGGTTCGGAGGGGTTTGAAAAAAGGAATTCCCTGATAGGATCGAGATCCGCCGCGAGGGTCCCGTCGATAACTGCCTTGATAGTCTGCTTTAAATCAGTCATAACATTGGTGTTTTACACTATATACTCTAAAATGACATATTTCTAGCAAGGACCGGGTTTAGCTTGAGCTTTCTTGCGAATTATTGCTTAACTTTAGCCTTTGAAAACTGAACAATAAACCCTCAATATCCATATGTCTGATTGTCGATACGGGGCCCTCATTGCGGCCGCAGTTGTTTTGACGGGCGTCCTAGCCTGCTCACCTGAACCTGAACTGCATTCTCAGGACGGGCGGATAGGCCTTGCCTTTGCCATTTCGGAATCTGGATCTCCCAGCTACGCCGTAACGGTGGACGGTAAGACCTTCCTGGAGCCTTCAGCACTTGGCCTGGAGGCGGACGGCGTGGAGATCGGAACCGGTTTCCACGTCAAGAAAATCCGCCACGCCAGCGTGGACGAGTCCTGGACCCAGCCATGGGGCGAAAACAAACAGATCCGGGACCGGCACAACGCGATGACAGTCTGCCTGGAGGGTGAAGGCGGCGTTAAGATGGAAGTAGAGTTCCGTGTTTTCGACGACGGGCTCGGATTCCGCTACAGCGTTTCGGCCCCTCAGGATACGGTAGTCCTGCGCGGCGAACTCACGGAGTTCCGGTTCGCCGCTGACGGACAGAGCTGGAGCATCCCGGGAGACTTCAATTCATATGAACACCTATACAGGCGTATGCCCCTGTCGGAACTTGCCGACGCCAATACGCCGGTCACGGTGAAGTTCGCCGATTCTCTCTATGCAAGCGTGCACGAAGCCGCCATTTACGATTATCCGGAGATGGTCCTGCGCAAGACGGAAGGCACTTCGTTCAGGGCCTCCCTGGCTCCGCTTGTCTGGAAGCCAGATGCCCCCTGCGCTATTCTGGACGGCAATTTCACCACTCCTTGGAGAACCGTCCAGATAGCCCGCCGCGCCGTAGGACTGGTGAATTCATCCCTGATACTGAATCTCAATGATCCCTGCAAGATAGAGGACACCTCCTGGATCAAGCCGATGAAATACATCGGAGTATGGTGGGGAATGCACCTCGGCATTGAATCCTGGGGCGGAGACAAGTTCCACGGAGCCACTACGGAAGCGGCTCTCCGCTATATCGATTTTGCCACTGCCAACAATATCCAGGGTGTGCTATTTGAGGGATGGAACGACGCCTGGAGAGGCTCAGACGCCCTGCCGGACTTCGATTTCACGAAGGCCGCAGCTGATTTCGAAATAGAGAAAGTACTCGAATATGCGAGGGAAAAGGGTATAGCGTTCATTTCTCACAACGAGACAGGAGGCAATTTCCAACGCTTCGAGGCGCAGTTGGAGCGCGATTTCGACTGGATGGAAAAAGGTGGCATCCACGCCCTAAAAACGGGATATGCCGGCGGAGGGCTCTACGGAGGCGTCCCGCGCCACAGCCAGACGGGAGTCAGGCATTTCCAGAAAGTCATTGAAGAAGCGGCCGAAAGGCAGATTATGGTCGATGCCCACGAAACCATCAAAGCATCCGGCATTCGCCGGACCTGGCCCAACTTCATGACAAGGGAATGCGCCCGCGGCATGGAGTATAACGGCTGGAGTTCCGGAAATCCTCCGTCTCACCACGAGATCCTCCCCTACACCCGTCTTCTGAGCGGCCCCATGGACTACACTCCCGGTGTATTCGACATCCAGTACCGCAGCATCAAGGGAAAGCCGCAGGTACGCAGTTGGGGGCAGCCCGGGACGCAGTGCCGCGTGAACACCACCTTATGCAAGCAGATAGCCAACTGGGTGGTTCTCTACTCCCCTCTCCAGATGGCTTGCGACCTTCTGGATAATTACGAGGGACATCCTGCCTTCCAGTTCTTCAGGGACTTCGATCCCGACTGCGACGCCTCCGAAGCCCTGCAGGGAGAAGTCGGCGAATGGATCGCCGTCGTACGCCGGGCGGGACAGCGGTATTTCTACGGGGCCACCACAGACGAAAACGCCCGGGAAGTGGTTCAGCCGCTCAATTTCCTTCAGGAAGGTACAAGATATCAGGCGGTCATCTACGCAGATGCGCCCGACGCATCCTGGGAGTCGAATCCGTATGCCTATACCATTACGCAGAAGGAAGTTACCTCAACTGACACGCTCACTTTCCACCTTGCCACCTCGGGCGGAGTCGCAGTAAGCTTCACTCCGGTCCAACATATCAAGTAGCATAGCGCCGACCTGGCTGAACCGATGCGACTGCCCGCCGGAGAAATAGACGGAAAAGATGGATTTCAGTCCAGGAAGTACTCCTTCAACGGCCTGTATCCTGCTTCTTCAGCAAGTTCATCCCAATTCCGGGGAAGTTCGATCCTGACTGTCGCGTAGCCCCCGCCAGGCATAGTCTGCACCTTGTTGCGGGACGAATCGCCGGTAATTAGGAAAACCGTCATGCCCCGCTGCATCGTGGGGACAGTCAAAAGCTCGCTTTCAGGTGAGTCGTACCACGCTGGGGTGGGTGTCATTTCACCGCCTTCATCCTTTCTTATGTGCCCCTGGTACTGGCGGAGGGTGTGCGCTCCCCCGTCTTTAGCACCTCCCGGATTGGCATAATAGTTTGCAAAAGCACGTTCCTTGACCGGCCGGCGGGACTTCCCGATCAAGACATTTTCCAAGGCTTCGGTGCTCCTGTACCTGCCGGAAAGGACCGCAGCCACAGGCTCTGTCATCAGAATGGTACGGAAGGTGAATTGCCGTCCTGAGCCAAGGGCAAACTGGCAGCGCTCACTGATATCCCATGCAATCAGTTCCATGACTTTCTCAGGATCGGTAGTTGAAGGCGCCATGTTGTTGCCCCAGAGAAGCGTAGAGCCAAGCGTAACGGTATTATCATTAAGGCTGAATCCTTTGCTTACATGAAATGGTTTCCAACCTACGCGAAGGCATGCAGCGTCATCTTCCACCATGCACCAGGACATAGGATAGCCGAAAGTTCCCATACGGTCCTGTTTCACATAATAGCCGCACAGGTTCATAAGCGCGAGGTTCATGAACCTGCCGATCGCCATGTTGGCTGCTTCGTTTATCTGGCCCTGACCGTCATCTATACCCAATTGCCTGGCTAGAGGTCCATTAAGCCAGCTAAAGGGGATCCAGGCATGCGTACTTGACAAAGTGCGGCGGAAATTACCGTCTCCGAGACCTTTTGTCAACGCAATCAATATAGGCATGTATTCCGGCTTGCACCCGGCCATGACAGCGTTCACCGCCACATGCCAGACAGTAGTGTTTCGATGAGCTATGGGAAGCACGGCCACGGTATCATCCCATTCCATATCCGTATATTTCAGGAAGGATTCAACTTTCGCGAATGTCGGCGGGACTATGGGAAGGCCGTCGGACCACTTCATCTCGGTGAAATAGGCATTGACTTCTTCCACCGAACCGAAAAAGACATCATCGCGTATATCTCCATTTTTGCCGGCGATACCAGCTGAACGTTCCTCCTCACTGATCGGCTTTGTAAGCGCTTCCACTATCTGAGGCCAGAGGATGTCACGTGTGTTTCTGGCCAGCTGCTCGGCAGTATGGGTTGCGAATGCCCCTGGATACTGCGCAACACGCATTACAGGTACGCCATTGTTCAGTGCAGTGTACCTGGCCTGGTCAGCGAAACCGGGGCCGGCAATTATGACCGAAGGGATGCCCATATACTCGGCGGCTATGCAGGATCCTGTTTCCTTGGGCGTACATAGTCCGCAGCCACCGTTTCCGGAAATCACTGCATCCACGCCCATCCCTTTCAGTTTAGCCTGGAACTCTTCCTTAGCTTTCCGGGTAATTCCGGGAGCCGGGTACGGGCCGGCGATTCCTATTTCGTCCAAAAGGATAACCTTGGCTGAAGGATAGTTCTCAAGGATCAGCCGCTTGATTTCCGGATGGGTTACGCTTGTCATGAAACTGACGCCCACGACGGCTATCGTCTTCCCGTCCAGGGTCTCCAGCCTTGGCGCCTGCCGTATCATCTCAACTGAAGAACGGCCTACCGGACATACGACGGCATAATCGGCTTCCGCATCGGTGCCCTTAATCTCCGCCGGTCTCTTCGGAGAGGATACCTTTCCCCCTTGAGAGGGTTTGGATGTAGTAGTCGCCGCCGTCAATGGCAGGGCATCGGCAAGCTTGCAGGTTTCATCGCAAACTATACGCTGGGCGTTCAGTTCAAAGCAAAAGAGAGAGCATATCGTCGCAATGGCAAACGAACGGAAATGACGCTGAATCATACAAGCCAGATTTGTGGTTTATATAATTAGATGCTTTGTTTTTGAAAAAGTCAAATCTCATCCGGCTGGAATCCGCCTTGAACACAAAACCGAAAAACTGCTCCTGTGTCTGCATCTGGAATACAGGACTGGCCTGGTAAAAAAGACGGACTGTCGGAGAGACAGACATATCCTTTCATATCAGATCAGAACACCATATCCCTTGCCGCCTGCTGAGCTCTCTGGCTATGGGCGGCGTTCATCTTGCCGAAGTTCCATTTGACTCCGAAAATTACAAAACGGCCCATCACCAGACGATAGCAGTCTTCCTCATAATTGGCAGTAACCCTGTGGGTCAGGTTCTGCGTCTGGTTTAGGATGTCCCGCACCTTAAGGCTGAGGTTGAACGCGCCGATGCTTTTATTGACCTCGGCATTCCACTGCCATTCCGGCCGGCCGTATCCTTCCGAATAGCCAATGTAGAAATTGTAGGTAAGGTCGGTGTTGAATTCGAACTCATGCTTGGTGGTGTATGAACCCTGGAAACCTAAGCGGTTGTCCAGTGTATTCAGGTTGATGCTCGGGTCAAGGGAATAGCGGGCGATATGTCCTTCTGTATTGGCTCTGAGTATCAGGGAGAAGCGGCCAGGG
>JAEEGL013555608.1_pt1 | contig 10372 bp, 6 predicted proteins | sample 9134231 | NCBI WGS metagenome assembly JAEEGL01 (sample SAMN16246548, study PRJNA631951) | gut metagenome | biome: gut microbiome; feature: rumen; material: fiber-attached | host: Bos | place: Iran: Karaj | collected 2018-10
ATATTATTCTCCTTTCACGGAATAATTCCCTTTATTTCGTGTTATAATGCTGCTATTCCCCGGAAACCGTATGCTTCTATAACAGCACGGTCATTTTTCTGATCGTGACAACGGCGGATCCGCAGAGGAGGAAACAGACATGAAATACAGCAAAACAGTTGTCCTGAAGGATGACAGGACTTGTATCATACGGCACGGAACACAGCAGGACGCGCAGGGCGTATGGGATAATTTCGTTCTCACCCACGGGGAAACGGAATTCCTGACGACCTATCCCGAAGAAGTCACTTTCACTCTGGAACAGGAAGAAGCATACCTAAGGCAGAAAGAGGAAAGCAACCGGGACGCGGCGCTGCTGGCGGAGGTCGACGGGAAGGTTGTCGGAACGGCTGGCATCGACAGCATCAATGCGGCAGAAAAAACAAGGCACCGGGCTTCTTTCGGCATCAGCATCGCAAAAGCCTGGTGGGGCCTCGGCATCGGGCGGGCACTGACAGAGGCGTGCATCGAATGCGCCCGTGAAGCCGGATATCTTCAGCTGGAGCTGGAGGTTGTTGCGGACAACTACAGGGCGATGGAACTGTATAAAAGCGTCGGTTTTGTCGAGTATGGAAGAAATCCCAAAGGATTCCGTTCACGGAACAGCGGCTGGCAGGAAAGCGTGCTCATGCGGCTGGAACTGTAAGCAGGGAGAAAAAGACCGGGCGGACAGCAGAGGTTATCCTGATCATCATAACTGATCGTGACAGAACAGATGAACAGTTTCGGGAAGAAAAAATTCAGATTATGAGAAAGAATGAAAACAGAGGTGAAGACCGGTGAAAAAGACAGCTGCTGTTTTGTTCATGATTGTCATGTTGCTTGCTTCGGTATCGCTGCCTGAAGGGACTGTCCCCGCCGATGCTTCGGAAGGTTCCAGGCTGATCGGCCTGCTGATTACCCGGGAAGATCTGGCTGAGTATACGGATGAAACCGGTGTCCTGTCAGGATTGTGTGAACAAAAAGGACCGGATGATGAAACTGAATATCGCTTCGGGGATGTCAACGGCCTTCGCCTCCTCTGTTTCATTGCTTCGGAGGAAAACGGAGACAGCAGCATCATTTCAAACGCAGATGACGGGATATCCGCTGTTGATTTCAATATGAGCGAAGACGGCAGCTCCATCAAAATGGACGCTGTAATCAACTTTGTTCCGGGTCAGGACGAAGCACTCTTTTTCTATAATCCTGTGCTGCGCACCGATTCAGGACAGGTGTTCGCGGTACCGGGCGACTTCATGGGGATAAGCGCGGCCATGAATCCTCCCGGTTCCTCTGTCGGCCAGACGTTCCGGGATGAACGGAAGCACACGGAAAACGGCAGTGAAATGACAGACACCACGACTGTCAGCATTCAGATTAAAGCGGTTCGTGAACCGCTGAAGATCCGCCTGCTGCAGTTCAGCGAGGCACATGAGCTTCTGAAGAGTGAGGAGTTTGAACCCGGCACCGTGCCGGAACAGATTGTTCCGTTGACAGAAACAGATTACCTTCTCCTGGAAACAGTGGAAAAAGATCCGGAAGGCGGTTCTTTTGCCCGGCGTGAGGCCATCGGCCGGGATGCAGATTTCCTGAACACCATGTCCTGCCGGGAGGACGGTATATGCCTTTGCCATTATCATGAGGTTTTATGGGAAGCAACCGTTCCGGAAGAAGATTCTGTCAGAGAAACGGTTGCAGGAAACATGAAGTCATATCAGGAAATGGCCGACGGAACATGGATGTGCGACGGCTATCCCTATCAATACCGGCTCGTAATCAAAGGAAGACTGCCCAATGCAGTGGCGGATTCATGCTTCGTATATTTGAGCAATATCGGGGAAATATCTTTTGAGCAGGCATATATGGCCGCCGGATTAAGCAGTAATCCGGATGATTACTTTTCACCTGAAGAAGCAATCCTGGTAGAAATGTACTGATAAGGTGTCTGCAGATTTCAGACAGCGCCTTGCCTTTTTTGTGTGTCAGAATGTCCTGAAAATACCCTCACACAGATTGAGTGACTGAACCTTTTTTTCTTTACGGATCGACAATTATCGGGTAAAATAATAAATAATTCAATGATTGCAAACAGCGCTTCTGAGGGCGGTATACACAGCGGTTTTATGGCACAGGTTTCCGTCGCGGCGATGATTGGGGAAAATGCCTGCGAAACGGAAAGACGGAGGGACAGAATGCCTGATAATTATTTTCAGCTGAACGAACAGAATATGTCCATCGTCCGGGAGATCGGAAAGCATATGCCCGGTGGCTTTTTTATCTACCGCGCCGAGCCGCCGGAGGAATTGCTGTACGCCAACGAAGCTGTGTTCGCCATTTTCGGCTGCGACGATCTGGAGGATTTCAAAAGGCTCACTGGCTACACTTTCCGGGGCATGCTTCATCCGCATGATTACGAAAAAGTTACGGAGTCCATCAATCAGCAGATCGGGGACAGCGGGGAAAAGATGGATTACGCCGAATACCGGATCATCCGCAAGGACGGAGCGGTGCGCTGGGTGGAAGATTACGGCCATTTTACGGAAACGGAAGCCTACGGCGGCATCTATTATGTGTTCATTTCTGACATCACTGAAAAACGGGAACGCATGGAATCCGACCAGAAGAAATACCAGAAAGAACTGAATAATATGATTACCGCTATGGCGTCAGATTACCGCAGCGTATATCATGTGGATCTGGATGCCGATGACGCGGTCTGCTACCGTGCGGACCCGGAGGATGCCGCCGATCAGGAAGGCGTTCATTTCTCCTTTCAACAGCGGTTTCAGGAATATTGCACGCAGTATGTGGACGGGGAATACCGGGCGGGCTTTCTCCGCTTTATTGATCCGGACCAGATCAGGCTGGCATTAGCCACGGAAAACATTATCGCCTACCGATACCTGATCCGGCGCGGCGGCAAAGAATCCTTTGAAATGCTGCGGATGGCGGGCGTGCGCCATCCGGCGGACCGGGAGGATCATATCGTGCATGCCGTGGGCCTCGGCTTTACAGATATCGATTCGGAGATGCGCAAGAACCTGGAACAGCAGAAGGCCCTTGCCGACGCGCTGCAAGCGGCCAAGCAGGCCAACCTGGCCAAGACGGCTTTCCTTTCCAACATGAGTCATGAGATCCGCACGCCCATGAACGCCATCATCGGCCTGAACAGCCTGGCGTTGCGCAGCAAAGTCCTGCCGGCGGAAACTCGGGAATACCTGGAAAAGATCGGCGGCAGCGCCCGGCATCTGCTGGGTCTCATCAACGACATTCTGGATATGAGCCGGATCGAATCCGGGCGGATGGTGTTGCATAAAGAAGAGTTTTCCTTTCGCAGCATGCTGGAGCAGATCAATACGATGGTCATGTCCCAGTGCGTGGAAAAAGGGCTGAAATACGAGTGCCAGGTTCTTGGCGGCGTCTGCGATTACTATATCGGTGACGATATAAAGCTCAAGCAGGTACTGATCAATATCCTGTCCAACGCCATCAAATTCACCGATCCGCCGGGGAGCGTTTCCCTGACCATAGAACGCACCGGGACCTTTCACGAACAGTCCACCCTGAAATTCGTGATCTCCGATACCGGCATCGGGATCGATCAAAATTTTATTCCGAAGATCTTCGATCCCTTCACCCAGGAAAACAGCAGCCGCAGCAGTAAATACGGCAGCACCGGCCTGGGCATGGCCATTACCCGGAGTATCGTGGAGCTGATGAACGGTGAAATCTCCGTCCGGTCCGAAAAGGGAAAAGGCTCGGAGTTTACCGTGGTGATCTCCCTGAAAAACTGCAGGCATCAAGGCCCGGCGACTCATTACATCAAGCCGAATGATATGCGTGTGCTGATCGTGGACGACGAGGAAATCGCGGCGGAGCATGCCCGGCTGGTGCTGGACGAAGTGGGTATCCGTGCGGATATCTGCTTGACCGGCGAGGACGCCATGCAGATGCTGGAGGTGCAGCACGGCAAGCATGCGCCCTATAACCTGGTGCTCCTGGATTGGAAGATGCCGGAAATGGACGGGCTGGAGGTGGCGAAGGAAATACGGAAGCGCTACAGCAGCGAAACCACCGTGATCATCCTGACCTCCTTCAACTGGGACGAGATCATGGACGAGGCGCTGCACATCGGCGTGGACAGCTTCCTGGCCAAGCCGCTGTTCGCCTCCAACGTGATCGACGAGTTCGAGCGGATCGCAAGAAAGAACAACATGTCGCTTTTCAAGGAGCGGAAACGGGCGGAACTGAAGGACAGGCGGATTTTGCTGGCGGAGGATATTATTATCAACGCGGAGATCATGAAACATCTGCTCGCCGCGAAGGAAGCCGTGATCGACCATGCCGAAAACGGAAAGCTGGCGGTGGAAATGTTTGAAAAGAGCGGCGTCGGATATTACAGTGCCATACTGATGGACGTGCGGATGCCGGAAATGGACGGCCTGGAAGCGGCACAGACGATCCGGGCGCTGGACAGGCCGGACGCCAGGCGGATTCCCATCATCGCCCTGACCGCCAACGCCTTTGACGAGGATGTGCAGCGCAGCCTGCAGGTGGGCATGAACGCCCACCTGTCCAAGCCGGTGGAGCCGGAGCGTCTGTATCAAACGATGGAAGAGCTGATCTGGGAAGCGGAGAAGGAAAACCGGTAAGGAGAGGCGGGATATGGAAAGCAAACGCAAAAACAGGACGGTGCTGGTCACGGTGCTCGGAAGCACTGCCCTCGCCGTGATCCTGATCGGGGGGATCTTCCTGATGGCGGGAAGCGCCCACCGGGATGCGACGGACGCCGCGCACTCCGTGAGTCTGCTGTATCTGGACGAATTGGCCGGACGCCGGGAGCAGGTGGTGGAGGACAAGCTGAACAGCAATATCCAGGTAATCCGGGTCGCCCTGGAAATGCTGGACGATGAGGATCTGAGCGATCTGGACCACTTGAGGAATTACCAGCGGCGGGTCAAGCGGTTTTTCAACCTGGAGCGCTTTGCCTTCGTGGATGAAAACGGCTTGGTCTATACGGCGGACGAGGGTGTGCGGGATGAAATGGGTCAGTACCCGTTTGATTATCAGACGCTTTCGGAACCGGGCGTTTTTATCAAGGATCAGTCCGTTCCCGACAAGCGGGTGATCATCGCCTATCCGATCAGGGACAGAAAGCTGTCGGTGGAGAGTCAGCCGTTGGCAATCTGCTTCATGGAAATCGATATGAACACCCTGCTGCAGGACGTTTCCATGAAATCTCAAAGCTCCGGAACTACTTTTTCAAATATATATACATCTGACGGCATCGCGCTGACTAACACCGTATTGGGCGGCCTGGCGGTGGAGGACAATTTGCTGGAAGCGCTGGCGCACGCGGAATATGACAAAGGTTCTTCCTATGCGTCCGTGATTCGGGATTTCCGCGAAGGAAACAGAGGAGTCACGGCTTTCACCTACGGTGACACCAAGGAAATGCTGAGCTACGTGCCCGTTCCGGGAACTAACTGGATGCTGACCTACCTGATCCGGGACCAGATCATCAGCGAACGGATTGATTCCGTTTCCAACAGGATCATCGTCCGGAGCATACTCCAGTCAGCGCTGATCGCGCTGGTGCTGGGTGTAATGTTTGCCTTTATCATCCGGCAGAACAGGAAAAACGCCATGCTTGCGCTCGAGAAGGAAACAGCGGACGCGGAAAACCGCGCCAGACAGCAGGAGATGGAAGAAAAGCTGGCGCTGCAGGATCAGCTGCTGGAGCAGCGTCAGGCCCTGCAGGAAGCGCTGGAGGCGGCGGAGCAGGCCAGCAAGGCCAAGACCGCCTTCCTTTCCAATATGAGCCATGAGATCCGCACGCCTATGAACGCCATCATTGGGCTGGACAGCATCGCCCTGAACGATCCGGACGTTCCGCCAAAAACCAGGGAGCTTCTGGAAAAAATCGGAGCTTCTGCGCAGCATCTGCTGGGAATCATCAACGACATCCTGGACATGAGCCGGATTGAGTCCGGGCGTATGATCATCAAGAATGAAGAGTTTTCCTTCTCTGACACGCTGGAGCAGGTCAATTCCATTATCAGTGGCCAGTGCCGGGACAAGGGGCTGAAATTCGACTGCCGCACGGTGGGAAAGATAGACGAATATTATTACGGCGACGAAATCAAGCTCCGCCAGGTGATGATCAATATTCTGGGCAACGCGGTGAAGTTCACGCCGCAGGGCGGAGAAATCACCTTTCTGATCGAAGAGGGACAGCGCTTCGGCGGTAAGGCTGTGCTGAAGCTCATTTTCCGGGATACCGGCATCGGCATGAGCAAGGAGTTTCTGCCGCACCTCTTCGACGCGTTCAGCCAGGAGGATTCCTCCACAAGCAAATACGGCAGCACCGGCCTTGGTATGCCCATCACGAAAAGCATCGTGGAGCTGATGAACGGCCATATCGAAGTGGAAAGCGAAAAGGGAAAAGGGACGACCTTCACCGTGACGGTCACGCTGGGCGAATCCGACAGCCACGCCGGCATGCTGGAGGGCGACATCAATCCCAAGGAACTGGATGTGCTGGTGGTGGATGATGATCCCATCGCGCTGGAGCACGCGCAAATCGTGCTGGGGCAGGCAGGCATCTGCTGCGAGCTCGCCGCTTCCGGCGCGGAAGCCCTGGAAAAAGTGCGGCTCCGGCACGCCCGCAGGGACGATTACGATCTTTTGCTGGTGGACTGGAAAATGCCTGAGATGGACGGCGTGGAAACCACCCGTCAGATTCGCGCCGTGGTAGGCAGCGATACGCCGATCGTGATCCTGACGTCGTATAATTGGGATGAAGTGGCGGAGGAAGCAATGCGTGCCGGCGTGGATACTTTCGTTGCTAAGCCTTTGTTTGCCGGGCATGTGCTGGATCAGTTCCGGGTGGCCTTCCGGCGAAAGAGCGCGGAAATGAAGGCCGAAAAGGCTGATCTGAAGGGACGGCGCGTGCTGCTGGCCGAGGATGTGGAAGTGAACGCCGATATCATGGTCATGGTGCTGAGCATGCGGGAGATCAATACGGATGTGGCGCAGAACGGCCGTATCGCCGTGGACAAATATCTGTCGCAGCCTGCCGGGACCTACGACGCCATTCTGATGGACATGCGGATGCCGGAAATGGACGGGTTGGAAGCCACGCGGCAGATCCGCGCCTCCGGCCGTGAGGACGCGCAGACGATCCCCATCATCGCCCTGACCGCCAATGCTTTTGACGAAGACGTGCAGCGGAGCATGCAGGCCGGGCTGAACGCGCATCTGTCGAAGCCCGTTGAGCCGAACGCCCTGTTCGATACACTGGAAAAAATGATCAGGCCTTAATCGTTGGGAGATGATACGAATGACTGCTTTGAATCAGATGTACGACATTTCCGAAATCAATGCGAAGAACCGGAAAAAGCCCGTGCTGATCGTGGAGGATGATTTCGTCAACCGTGAATTGCTGAACGCTTATCTTCAGCAGGAATATGAAATCCTTTGCGCGGAAACCGCCGAGGAGGCCCTGCGGATCATTCACGGGAACAGCGAAACGCTCAGCCTCGTGCTGTTGGATCTGAACCTACCGGGCATGAAAGGCCTGGACTTGCTACGGGAGATCAAGAAGGACATCGACCTTTCCCGGATCCCCGTCATTGTGCTGACATCCGATACGGAATCCGAGGTGGACAGCCTAAACGCCGGGGCCAGCGACTTTATCCCCAAGCCCTATCCGCAGCACGAGATTATCCTGGCCCGCGTTCGGCGCAGCATCGAGCTTTCCGAAAACAAGGATCTGATCCGCTGGACGGAGCGCGATCAGCTGACGGGACTGTATAACCGGGAGTATTTTTACCGGTACGCGGAAATATACGACACGTTTCATCAGGACGAGGCAACGGACGCCCTGGTGCTGGACGTCAGCCATTTCCGCGTGATGAACGAGCGCTTCGGAAGGGCATACGCGGATGAAGTGCTCAAACGGATCGGCGCGGAGCTGTTCAGGATCGTCAGGAGCAACGGCGGGATCGCGTGCCGCAGAGAGGCGGACACCTTCCAGGTCTACTGTCCCCACATGACGGATTACGCGCCGCTGGCCCGGCAGGTGACAGCCGCCGCCTGCGGGGAAGATAAAGGGCGCGTCCGCATCCGCGTCGGGGTTTGCCCCCGGGTGGATAAAACCGTCGATATGGAGCGCCGCTTCGACCACGCCAAAAGCGCGGCGGACACCCTGCGGAACAGCTTTTCGGAATCCGTCGCCGTGTATGACGAATCCCTGCGGGAAGGAGAAGCGTATGCCGAGCGGCTGCTGGACGATTTCCGCACCGCCCTGGCGCAGAAGCAATTCGCCGTGTATTTTCAGCCGAAATACGGCATCCGTTCCCCGAAGCCCGTTCTGTGCGGCGCGGAGGCGCTGGTGCGCTGGCAGCATCCGGAGCTGGGCATGATCCCGCCCGGCAGGTTCATCCCGCTCTTTGAGAGCAACGGCCTGATCCGGGAGCTGGATCATTATGTCTGGCGGGAAGCCGCCGCACAGATTGGCGATTGGAGGAAACGGCTGGGATGCTCGGTGCCCGTTTCCGTCAACGTGTCGCGGATCGACATGATGGATCCCGACCTGGCCGATACGTTCTGCCGTCTTGTGGAAGAAAACGGGCTGAGCTTCGATGATCTTCATCTTGAAATCACCGAATCTGCCTATACGGAGGATTCGGAAGAAATCATTCGTGTCGTTTCCGGCCTGCGGGCGAGGGGTTTCAAAATAGAAATGGACGATTTCGGCGCGGGCTATTCCTCGCTGAACATGATTACAAAGCTGCCCATCGACGCGCTGAAGTTGGATATGATGTTCATCCGCACCGCGTTTCATGAAACCGGAAATACCGGCATCCTGAAAATCATGCTGGATATTTCCCGCTACCTTTCCGTACCGATGATCGCTGAGGGAGTCGAAACGGAAGAACAGATGCTAACGCTTCAAGGCCTGGGCTGCGATATCGTGCAGGGTTACTATTTTGCCCGGCCGATGCCAGCAAAAGACTTTGAAGCCTATCTGAAATCCAAATGAGGAGGGAAAATACATGCTGACGATTGAAAGCCTCCGCGGCTGGGGTGCAAACGTGGACGAGGCATTGGTCAGATGCCTGAACAATGAATCCTTTTATCTGATGCTGGTCAACAAGGCCATGCAGGACGCTCCTTTCGACAAGCTCAAGGAGGCCGTCGAAACCAGCGATCTGGACAAGGGGTTTGCCTTCGCCCATTCGATCAAGGGTGTGGCGGCTAATCTGGCGCTGACGCCGATTTGCAAGCCCATCGAGCAGATCACCGAGCTGCTTCGGCACAGAACGGAAATGGATTATGCCCCGCTTCTGGAAGAAATCGAAGAAAAAAGACGCCAGTTAATGGGGCTTTTGTAACAAAAAAACGCGCGCATAATCAATGGGCCAAAGCCTGCCCGGGGCAGCAGGACGACTGCTGCCCCGGGCAGGCTTTGGCCCAGTTGCAAATTGCTCAAAATGATCCGTATTGGCTGACTGCTTCATCAATGGTGACGGCTCCGATCCCGACCTGATACGCCGCGTTCCTTACCTGAGTGGCAAGGGAATCCGTGATACCAATCACTTCCGGGCACAATATCCGTTCTGCGGGCACTTGGCCGAAAGGCGCGTATACAGCGTCGAAGGATAAATCTGTTGTCGGCGTAACCAGGCGTTTCGAGGAAGCCATCCTGTTCAGTTCCTGGCGTGAGACCAGAAAGCGCATAAACTCGTTTGTCATGTCCAGATTGTCGCAAGTCTTATTGACAGAAAACTGTATGGAGGGGCTGTCGATAAAATATCCTCCGGCTTCTGACAGCGGAATGGGCGTAAAGGAGTAGGAAAAAGGCGTTTTGGAAAACGCTTCGGACTGGCTTTCCCGTTTTCCGGTTCCGGACACGGTATCTCCCGTGCAGATCATCATGGGAACGTCCCCTTCAAAAAAGCGGAGAATGACCTGCGTATAGTTGTCGCTGATTTCGCCGCATTTTTCCAGATTGATATAGCCGTTCCCAATCAGCTGCATCATCGCCTCCAGTGCCGGGCGCATGTACGCGCCTGCGGAGGGATCCATTTCATTCGCGGCCTGAAGCGCTTTGGGATTATCGCTGAGGGCAGCCACGACTTCCGGGTACACCAGGATGTTCATCAGGCAGCTGGAAGAACCCGCGCTGTAGCCCATCATGGGGCTGGCATAACCCTTGCTGAGAAACGCTTCGCACACAGCCAGCAGTTCTTCCCAAGTGGTCGGAACTTGAAGCCCTTCCTTCGCAAACAGATCGTTGTTCACCAGCATGCCATAGTTTCTGGCGAAAACTGGCACCATCAGCAAA
>JAEEGL013597650.1_pt1 | contig 10372 bp, 10 predicted proteins | sample 9134231 | NCBI WGS metagenome assembly JAEEGL01 (sample SAMN16246548, study PRJNA631951) | gut metagenome | biome: gut microbiome; feature: rumen; material: fiber-attached | host: Bos | place: Iran: Karaj | collected 2018-10
AAAATGATAATCTCCAAATTCAAGTGATAAAGTTCCAGAGAAATTTTCTACTGGAAATAAATCTTCAAATACTTCTTTAATACCTGTTTCGATAAACCAATTATAAGATTTCTTTTGAATTTCTAATAAATCTTTTAATTCATAAGAATTTCTAATTCTAGAGAAATTTCTTCTTTCTCTATAGTCACCACTTTTAACAATCTTATATGACACTTTTTCACCCCACATATTAAAATATTAAGATAGTCTTTTACACTTTAAAATGTAAAAACCCTTTTTCTTATTAAGTACCTCTACAGTATATTGTTTTTCTAAGTCAACAATAAGTGATTTAGCACCTTGCTCTTTACGAATTACTAAGAAAAGCACACCATCATTCTCCAAATAATTCTGAGCATTCATCACAATATCATAAACTACTTTTTTACCAGCTCTAATTGGTGGATTAGTAATAATACAAGTATATTTAGAATGTATATTTTCATACACATTACTTTCAAATACATTAATATTACTACAATGATTTTCTTTAATATTAATTTCAGCTAAATGAATAGCCCTGAAATTAACATCAACCATATCTACATAGCAAGAAAGTAACTTATTTAATACTATACCAAGTACTCCATAACCACAACCCATATCAAGAACTTTGCCTCCAACCTCTTCAAGCGGGATTGTTTCAAGAAGAAGTCTACTGCCAAAGTCCAAACCGTTCTTTGAAAACACACCATTATCAGTGTAAAAAATAAATTTTGTTCCCAAAAGGAAACACTCCGTCTTTACCATTTTACTAGGTAAAGACTGATTATCAAAATACTGCCCCATTTTATCACCTAGACAAAAAAAGAAGAAGAAAAATATCGTTTAAAACACCTATTTTTCTTCCTTTCGAAACATATAATACAACAAATAATATATAAAGTCAACAAAAAAAGAATCTTTTTTTTAAGATTCGATAACTGATTGAACATAATCAGAACATTTACGAACATTTTTTAAAAGTTCTCTGTCATGATCAATATTAGCAGAACAAGCTTTAACACAACGATAAGCATTCTCCCCACTCCAAGATGTATTATTCTCATCTAATAAAGAACTTAAATCATTTTGTATTTTAGCTAAAGAATTCTCAAACTGATTAACATTTTTTAAAAGTCCATTAGCAATCTTCTTAATTTCATCACCAGTATAAAATATCTTTTTACTCATAAAACACCAACCTCTATTCATTTGTCATATTAGAAATCCTACGCTCTAACTCAGCAATACGATCATCTAATAATTTTAATGGATAATTTCTTAAATCCTCATTAAAACTAGCAATTAAATTATTTTTAAGTTTCTCTATAGCATTAGCTTGTGACTTAGCTTTTCTAGCCCACCCTTTATAGGATTTAGCGCGAATACCTTTAACAACCCCACAACTAACAGATTGATTTAAAAACAAATGAATATTGATTAAAGATGCCTCCATAGACTCTAATTGCTTAATAATATCATTAACTGTCCTCTTAGCTTTAGCTTCATTCATGTAAAAAACATCTTTATGAATTCCCTTTACTTCAGTGGATACAGAACCTAAATTATATTTTCCCATTAGTATTACCCCTCTACTATTTATTCTAATCAAAATTATAGCAACAATATAACCAAAAAACAAGATTTTTCAAAATAAAACAAAAAAAAAATCATAAGTAATGAAACCCTTATGATCGAAAAAATTAAAAATAAATCAACTTCAATTTACTAATAACTTTTTATATTACAAAAAGTCTGATAAACGATTCGTAATACGGTTTTAGAAGAACTACCTATCTACCCGCTAAAGTAGAATTGCTTTCATTAACAACTCAGGTAGCGTCACTACTTTATAAAGTTTTCCTTCTTTATATAAAATTGTAATTTACAATAGTAATGATAAGATATAGGTAAAAACCATTATCATTTATCTATAAAAATAAATCTCATAAATAAACGCATAATAAAATACCCAAGTTACTATTGATACATACATTTTAATACATTAAAAGATTCCTTGTCAATCATTTTCAAAAAAAAACTACCAAAAGGTAGCCGAGTTTATATAACATTCAAAAGCCTATTATCAGTAAACTATTAAATATTATACTTATCATAGAGTTTTCTTTCTCCAAAAAAATTACAATTAACATAGAGTCTAGCAATCTTTTATCTTCCGACATTGTCAAATATTATAACTTATAAAATGAACATATCAAAATCCAAAATAGATTCAAATATAAGACCCATAAACAACTATTAAAGAATCATATAAGTAAAAACTAATAATCAAAAATAATAGAAAATAAATAAGCCCGTTTATCAAAATATAATATTATAACTTCAACTGCATATTGCATTCCTATGTTATCTAAATTATATCAAAAAAATTATCAAAGTCAATACAAAAAAAATAAAAAAATCAGCAAAAACTGATTTTTTAAAACATACTATCTAATTCTTCTAAAGATATACCTTGACCATCAAGATCATCATCCTCATCATCAGGATTTGGAACAGACTCATCAATATCAACTTCATAAGCATCTTCATCCAACTCTGTTAATTCAGAATCTTTTTCTAAATCATCATCTACATTTTCAGGATTCTGAAGAGAATCAATAAACTCCTTTAAATCTTGTGGTATTTCACCTTTAGATAAGGACTGTTTTAAAGAGTCTACTTTATTTAAAACATCATCCTCAAAAGAAAGATTTTCATCTTCTTTAACTACATCATTTTCATCCAAAGTAATCATCTATATATCACCAACTAACTTTTTCCCCAAGTAACAACAGTATTATAATTTCTTTCAGCTCTTCTCTTTAAGTCGCCCAAACGAATTACTTTAGTATGTAAGTCTGTATAAACACTACTACCAGGATTATCTTTAAGTTGAACCTTCATAGCATCACTACATAATTTTTTGTAAACTTCTGCCATCTTAGCAATCCGATAATGAGAGTTTGCACAACTTCTTACCGCAGAGCAATACCATTTAAAAGCTCTATTACCATTCCAATATGCTTTACCTTTATTACCAGTAGCCGAAGTCTTATATGTCTTAAATAAAGCTACACTTTGATTTTCAGCAGATGACAATTTAGGATATATATTATTTGCCATTTCCAATACTTTCTTTGGATTTGTTTTAGTATCATTATTATTAGCCATTATTATTTCTCCTTTCAATAATTAAATAATATTTTTCAATGATTTCAAAGCTTCTCTAGTAGTTGAAGAAAGTGATTTGTCATTGATCAATATATCAAGAGCAGCAATCCAAGTCTTCCTTTTAGCTGCGCGTCTCAATTCAGCTGTATCCTTATTAGCCCATTTCTTCATATCATCTCTTCTGTTATTTAAATCTCTAACTTCAGCACTAGCTGCATTAGATAATCTTTTAAAAGAGGCAATAGTAGAATTATCAAAGTACTTTTTATTAGAATTAGTATCCGAATCAATGGTTTTCTGAATACTAGATAAAGTACTTGCTAATTCATTATAAGCATTTGTAACCTTATTCAAATGAGTCTGAAAACCACTATTTACCTCAACCGTATTCTTAGCAACAGTTGATAATTTTAAACTCTCATTAGGCATTCTTTCTAAATTTAAAAATTGAATCGTTTTAGTAGCCATAGTATCCTCCTATCTATACCTTATACAAACATTTTATAATATATTAATATATTTTTCAAGTAACAATAACCAAAAGTTTACACTCAAACCAACATAACTTTTGAACCGTTTTTTAACCCACTAAATTTAACTATATTATTCTCATTAATTACTCTACCAACCTCATCAAACAAAACTGCATTTACATTAACTTCATAAGCATTATTAGATAATTCCTTGATAGAACTTTGAATCAAAGAAATAGCATCTTTAACAGATATATTAATAGGAATTAATAAATCAAAAGACTTTTCTAAATACAAAACATAAATAGATATTAATAATTTATCCATAAAAACACCAACCTATCTAATAGATTTAACAGTAAAAGCAATTCCTGAATCTAAATGAACAATTGACTCATCATTTGAAGAATTAACTTCATTACTATTGTCTGCTTCAAATAACATTTGTCCATCAAAATCATTTCCAATCCATAAGCCATTTTTGCCATCAAAGAAGTCAAATAAATCACCATTTTGCAATTCATCTGAATCACTAGAAACATCATATAAAATAAAATGGAAGTTAGATATATCTTTTGCACTCTCAATTAACTCATTAATCGTTAATAAAGACTCATCTGATTGTTCCTTTTTACGATTCTTAAGTTTAGAATTTAACCCAGAATAATTAAGAACAAATATCATATACTGATCATCTGATGGATTTTCAATACATTTTTGAATATTATTTTTTAAAGAAGTAATAACCTTTATAAAACCAGTATCATATAATAATACATTCTCTTGTGGAATTATTTTTGCATCTTCTAAAGCATTTAAAATAATAATTTTAGTATTAGGAACTTTTAATAATAATTTCTGAAAAGAAGAACTAAATCTAACAAACGAAGATACTCTTTCAGATGAAACAACTGTTACTAATTTTGTAAAATCAAAAAAGTCTATTTGCGCTGTAAGCATATTAACACCCATTGGAACAGCCGATAAAGTAGTAATATGATCATCCATCATCTCAAGAGTTACTTTATCAGGAATTCTAGGAACAGGTCTAGCCCTAGTTTTTAAATGATCATTAAGTTGTTGAATAACATTTGCTAAATAATCAAGTTCTTTTTCCTCATCATAAAATAAACAAGTTTGAAATTCATATGGTTGATCATTAACTAATACAATTCCTCTACCAGGGTTCTTTTTAATAACAGGTGCATTATTAAAGAAATAAGACGAATCAGCTTGATCACTAACATTTAATATTATTCTTTGATTAAAGTTTTGTTCAGCAGTATATCCTAAAGAACTAACAGAATTACCAGTAACAATAAAATAAATACCATATTTAGCACATACCCTAGTTAAAGGAATAAAGTTTTCTTCAAAATAGAAATCAAATGCTTCCTTGAAAGAATCTAAATCATACAAGAAAACTAATATATTAGGGAAAGAACAACTCTTATTACGAACATCTCTTACAAAATCTCCACCAACTTCAGAATAATGTTTTTGTCTAATTGCTAGTTCTGCTTGTAACATAAATAACAAATAATTAATCTCATCCTTGTTAGATATAGTTAAAACATCCCCTACTTGAGGAGCAGAAATAAATTTCTTTAATTTTCCAGCGCCCATATCTAATATATAAATATTTACTTCATCACTATTATGATTAACAATTGTTGAAGAAATAATAGTTGATAATAAAGTATTCTTACCACTTCCAGTATTACCTACAATATAAACATTTCCTTCCGTTGAAATAGGCAAAGTAACAAGCCCTTGTGTTTGACTAGTAGGATCATCATATTCACCAATAACAGGGTTTATATTATATAAACTAGTTACAGGTTTATATTTAGTCATTAAAGAATTATAAGTTAACACCTCAGGTACATTATCAAGCCACAATTGATGATAAGAATAATTTCCTTTTTTAGCAACCTCTATCAAATATTGAACAACATTAATTAATTCTTCACCTTGCTTTTTACGATTAGAAGAATTATCTTTATCCATAAAAGTAGAATTTTTATATACTTCTCCCAAATTATTAACAAATGAAATATTATTATCTAATTTTGAAAAAGCTTGATCAGAAGGATAATAATCAATTCCAGAATAAGCAGCTTGAGCTAAAGTATAATATTCATCATAACCAATTTGTAGATAAAACCTTCCAACTTCTTTTAAATATGCAGCATCTGGTTTACGAAGCATCTCCGAACTATCTTCAGCAGTTTGAACCTTACAACAAATTTTAAATCTTGAATTCGACCATATTTGGTCATCAACAACCCCACTTGGTTTTTGAGTAGCCAAAATCAAATGAATTCCTAAAGAACGTCCAATTCTAGCCGCACTAACAATTTCATCCATAAAATCAGGTTGTTGCTGCTTCAATTCAGCAAATTCATCACAAACAATAAACAAATGTGAAAGAGGTTCTTGTATCAAACCATCCCTAACAAGACTTTGATATTTATAAATATCAATAGTTCCAGTATTTAATTCCTCCTTAGCCCTATTAAAAATCTGTTGTCTACGTTGTAATTCACTCTTAATAGATACTAAAGTACGATTCATTTCAGAAGTATCTAAATTAGTAATAGTACCAACTAAATGAGGTAATTTAATACCTGTACGCCTATTTTCAAACGCACCAGCTAAGCCTCCACCTTTATAATCAATTAAAACAAACTGTACTTCATCAGGACTATAATTAACTGCTAAAGATAATAAAAGCGTAATAATAGTTTCACTTTTTCCAGAACCAGTCATACCAGCAATTAAACCATGTGGTCCATGTTTCTTTTCATGTAAATCTAAATTTAAAATATTACCCGCAGCATCAATACCAATAGGCGCAGATAAAGTATTAACAATTTGTGAATTCTTCCAACGATAATCAGAATTTAATTGTTCAACGCGTCCAACATTAAACATTTCCAAAAAACCAAGCTTTTCTGGTAACATAACCTCTGAAGAATTATCATTATTAGACTTAATAGGAATATTAGCTAAAATATCAATACATTTAGAAAAATCAATTTGCTCTGTAACAAATTCAGGAGTAAAAGTAATAATATCCTTCTCTTCCATATCACTTCTAAATAATGTAGCCACATCTTTAGAATAATCACAAAAATAAGAACAACCATCTGGCACTTCAGTTAAACGACTTACAAAAGTAATAAAACTAAATCCACATTTACTTTGTTGATGAGTAACTTCATCAATTATCTTTAAATTACGATACATATTAATCTCATCAGTAATAATCAAATAAAAAGGTAAATTATTATTTTCTTCCCCAAGAGAAATTCTCTTAGAATAAATCTTCATTAATTCAGTAGATAATGATTCAGCCTCTTGAATATTAGTCGCAACATAACGAAAAGAACGATCCTCATTCCAACAATGATTCAATAATCTAATAGAATCAAGTACAGAATTTTTATGTGTAAAAGCAACTATTTTAACATCATGATAATCATGTAAAGCAGCAATCTGTAAAATAATTGATTTTAAAAATTTGTCATAAGATTTTTCAGAATTAATAAAAGCTATATTATCTTTTAAAGAAAGAGTTAAAGGAGCCATATCAATATAACGATAATGCTCAACCATTTTATCTAATTCATTCTGTAATACATCCTCGTACTTAATAAAATCCGGTTTATGATAATTAAAATTACAATCCAATAATACTTTACCAGTACCTAACCTAATTTGTAAAAACTGTTCTTGTTCAATATTTAAAGAAAATAAATTAGAAGTTCTATTAATAATAGCCTTTTGAATCTCATCCAAAGATAGTTTATTAAAGAATAAAGCAGATTTTTGTTCATTAGTAAGTTGATCTAAAAGCAATTTCTTTTGACCTAAATACTTTCGATATAATTTAACTCTAGATTTTTCCCTTAAATAAGCATGAAACTTCTCTGAAAAACGTTCAATAAATGGCCAAATAAAACATAAAACAAACATAACACCAACTAAAACAATAGTTGTTATAAAAGTTTCAAAATCAGCTTCTCCTACCGCAAAACTTTTAATAGTATAAAAAGTAGAAATAAGTGTTGTAATACTCATCAAAGCCGTAGGAACCATAGTCATAAAAATAGATTGATATTCTTGTCTTTCCTTTTCTTCAGGAACTTGAAGTTCTAAATCAACTGTATGAATCTTTTTAAAGAAAACTGGTGATTTAGAAAAATAATCTTCAGAATTATAAAAATCAGTATAACTTTGAAAATCAGTATGATAATCAGCTACAGATAAAGATTGTATTGGTTCAGTAAGATTAGTAGTATGAAATGAAATATTATCAGATGAACAATCAAAAAAGATTAAATTACCACAAACTAAGAATTTTAATCCAGCTATAAATACAAGATCAAAACTATTTAAAGAACATTCATCATATTTAATAGAATTTACATATAAAGGTATAGAAGGATTTAAATTTTTAATATACCATTTAGATTGATCATAAGAGATATTAATTTGCTCATTACTAAGCATAGAATAATAAGCGGATATATCACATGATTCACTTTTTCCAATAGTCATCTGACCAGAATTTTGTATAGATTTTATTAAATAATGATTATTATAAGTAGGCATGGTATAAAGAAGTATCTTTTCCCCTTGAGAATCAGCTAAAAAATACCAATTATGCAATGATAATTCACAATCTTGAATAGAATGGTTATTAGAAATAATTCTAACATTCTCATTTGAATTCATAACCCATTTATTATCTTTAGCGACAACATTTACTAGATTACGTGAAAAACCATTCTCATCATAATCAGAAATAACATAGTTACCAGATACTTCATCAGGCAAAGAAAAAGAATAATACTTGTCCGCATGAATTATATAAATTAGCATACAATCACCATACTCTACTTCTATTATATCATTCTAATTATAACATCAATTTAATTAATATAAAAGACTTTCTATAATAAAAAAAAAGAATAAGATTTAATCACGTCTTATCCAAAAAATAATAAATATTTTTCTAAACTTACCCATAGTTTGCAACCTACAAATATAGTTGAGTTTTAAATAAAAGATGAGTCACTCTCTCACATTCGATATATACCGTATATTCTTCATAACGAATAGGCTATGCATTGTACAATGACTGGCTAGATTAATATCACCGAAAAAATGTTTTACTTCTATCGAAAACACCAAAGCGTACAATATATATCTACAAAAAGCTAATAAATACAAAATGAAAAATAACAGCACCTCGGAAGAAACTAATTATAATTCAAAATGCAATTATTAACACAAAGGATAGATAAACTATAAATAGAATATCTTATCTTTGATAATACTATTTTACATCAGCAAAAATAAAAAGTCAAGTGTCCTTTACAATACAAAAAAAAGAAGTTAAATTACTTAACTTCTACAGTAGCTCCAGCTTCTTCAAGCTTAGCTTTAATTTCATCAGCTTCAGCAGTAGGAATATTTTCTTTAACAACACCATTAGCATCAACAATATCCTTTGCTTCTTTTAATCCTAAACCAGTAATTTCTTTAACAATTTTAATAACAGCAACTTTAGCTGCTCCAGCATCTGCAATTGAAACAGTTACAGTACTTGGACCTTCGTCAGCAGCAGCTCCTCCAGCAACTGGTGCAGCAACAGCAACAGCACTAGGATCTACTCCAAATTCCTCCTTCATTGCATCTACTAATTCTTTAATTTCTAATAAAGTCATTTCTTTTAAACTACTGATAAAATCTTCTTTTGTTAATTTAGCCATTTTTATTTTCCTCCTATATTATATTTTATATTAATTTTCTTCTTTTTGTTGACTGTATAAGTCTAAACAAATTGATAGATCTCTTGCAATTCCTATCATACCACCAGCAAGCATAGTAAGTAGTCCTTCTCTTGATGGAATAGTTGCATATTCAGCTAGTTTAGCTTGATCTGCTTTTTCTCCATCAACAATCCCTACTTTTAAAACTAATGCTGGGTGATTTTTAGCAAATTCAGACAAAACCTTGATTGGGGCAATTTGGTCTTCACTAAATGCAAAAGCACTAGGACCGGTCAAACCTTCTTCAAGATCAATTCCTAAATCATTAAAAGCTCTAGCCATTAAAGTATTTTTATATACTTTATAATCTGCATTAGATTCTCTTAACTTGATACGTAATTCTTTAGCTTCACTATCAGTGATACCACGATAATCGAATAAAACAATAGTCTTAGCTGAATTAGTACGATCTTTAATTTCATCAATAACAGCTTGCTTTTGCTCTAAGATTGCTTTACTTGCCATAACACACCTCCTTCATTTATTGAGGGATGCCATAAAAAAGTTCCTTCACCAGACAGCAAAAGAACTTTCATTACTTAGTAATAAGTCCTCGGCAGGATTTATTTTTATACCTGCTGTCTATGGCACCTACAAATCGAAATTATTATATCTCATTATTAATTATTTGTCAAAACTATTTTCAACTTTAATTCCTGGACCCATAGTTGAAGAGATAGAAATATTCTTAATATAATCTCCTTTAACAGTAGTTGGTTTAATACGAATAATTTGAGCAACAAAAGCATCCAAGTTAGCTAGTAAATCTTCTTCTGAGAAAGAAGCTTTACCAATAACTCCATGAATATTACCAAAACTATCAGTTCTATATTCAACACGTCCAGCTTTAACTTCTTCTAC
>JAEEGL014273602.1_pt1 | contig 10372 bp, 8 predicted proteins | sample 9134231 | NCBI WGS metagenome assembly JAEEGL01 (sample SAMN16246548, study PRJNA631951) | gut metagenome | biome: gut microbiome; feature: rumen; material: fiber-attached | host: Bos | place: Iran: Karaj | collected 2018-10
CCGGCGGACTTCGTCCCGACTGTCCGTGTGGTTGCTTTTACTGATTCACACAATAAAAACGACCATGTTGCAGATGCAATCGATACTGCATACAGCCTTTTTGATGAAGACACGACTTATGCAGGCGTTGACGGATTTTTCGGCCTGGGTGATTTTTCACGCGTCGGCGGTGAAAATGACTATTTAAATTACGCAAATACGCTTAAAGAACATGTACGTGAAGAAACCGTGCTTATAAACATTCACGGAAATCACGAATTCAAAAATGATAACTATAAGGAATATTTTTTGAAATATTTTGAGCACGATCCGGATACCGTAACCGAAATTAACGGCTTTTCATTTATTGCATTCTCAGGTGACCGTTCATTAACCGAATGGACCTTTACACCAAAAAGTTTAAAATGGCTTGATAAATCAATAAGTGAAGCGGAAAAGAAAGCAAACGGCAAAGCTGTTTTTGTCTTTCAACATCCCCACGCATGGGGCACAGTATACGGCAGCACTTACTGGAGCGATCCTCAATTAAATATCGTATTTAACAAACACCCCGGTATCGTGGATTTTTCAGGACATTCTCATTTTCCGGCAAACGACCCGAGAAGCATTCTCCAGACCTCTTACACAACTGTCGGCTGCGGAGCAATGGCAACCTTTGAACTTGATAAGAATTTTATCCCGGGTCAGCATCCCGACGGATATGATCCTGCCGCTCAGATGACGGTAATTGAGGCGGATAATGACGGAAGCGTAAGAATAAGAATATATGATCTGCTTTCAGATACATATCTAAACGATTACTACATAGAGGATGCAAACGATAAAAACACATTTGCATACACCTATAAAAACAGAAAAGCGCACGATACAGCTCCTGTGTTTCCTGAAGAAGCAAGGGCTGCCGCATATAAAAATGATAACAATGAATGGATCATCTCTTTCGATGAGGCAAAACACGCCGATGGCTATATAGTACACAATTACAAAGTAACAATACTTGATGATAACGGCAAAAAGATTTTGAGTGATACCTTTATTGACGACTACTTTGTTATTGATGAAGACAATACGGCTGATTTCCGTATCGGGAATGATACACTGGAATCAGGCAAAACATATAAGTTAAAAGTTCAGGCGGAAAGTGCTTATCATCTCAAATCGGAAACTGTCGAATTGAGTTTTACAGCACAATAATACTTATAATGAAGAAAAGCGGGGCTGTCCGTAAAGACAGCCCCGCTATCTCTTTGATTTGATAATCAGCTCATTGTTGAAACCTGAGCAAGAATCTTCTGAACCATAGCCATAAGGGAATTAAGATCAATTTTGCTGAAAAGCTGGGTAATCGCTGCCATGATTCCTGCAGCATCGGCATTTCCGCCGGCAGAACCGATAAGGCCCTGAATTGTCTGCATAAGGCCCTCAAGATTAAGGCCGCCGGTTGCGCCTCCCGCATTAGCCGAACCTACAAGAGCAACAAGTTGCTGAACCAATGTCATAAGTGTCTGTAAAATTTGTTCCATAATTATTTCCTCCTGAAATCTTAATCATTGAACTGATAGTTCTTTGATTTTTTTGTTAATTTGTTCCTTTGTGTTAAAAAACCATTGCTCAGAATGTGGATAGGAATTAAAGGTGAGATTCTCAACATAAGAATCAGCCACTGAGTCAGATGAAATAGACTCAAGAAGTTTAAGCGCGCGCATATCCTGAAAAGCATCTGAGAGCACTTTCAGTCTGAGAGATTCATAAGCAGTGCCGTCGGGCGCAGGATAAACAATAAAGGGATCGCCGGCCGGAAATGCCTTACCCGCATCGGTTTCCTTATATGGGTCAATCTTTCTTAAAGATAACTGACTGTTGTAGAAATTATAACCCCAATGAAGAAAGCCCTCAATATCGTATCGGTAAAGTAAAAATCCGGTAATTCTGTTTCTCAATGAAGGCATTGCTATGAACCTGTTTGGCAAATAATCTTTGTGTTGGCCGCAACAGCAATATGTCCAAATGTGCTCAGTTTTACCGTAGAATTCAGAAAAATGATTCTCACTCGGAACAGGAATATCAACAGCTCCAAGCTTGTAAAAATCATAATCGGAAAGGGCATCAATCACTTTATAACCCTTAAAAATACTTCTGATGAAATCAGCCCTTGACCTGTATGCCTTTAGCTGATTTAAAGAAGGCTCATCAGAGATGTGAATGAAAACCCTGTCTTCGAGATTGTTTCTGTCAATAAAGCTTTTGAACGCAACGGAAAACTGCCTGAGAAAATCGGAATAATCTTTGCCCGAAGATTTTGTCTTCCATCCGAAAATCTTTTTTTCTCTGCCCTTCCTGTCACGGGCAATAATTTTCGGAGCGTGTTTTGCTCCCCATTGAGTGAAAAAATGATTTATCTCGAAGTACATTATACCACATTCGGTACAAATATCAACCCATTTTTTCAATTTGGAAAATCCGAACAGATACTTTTTGCCCCTGAGTGTGATATCGACAAGCTGAACGGTAGTTCTTTCGAGAAATTCACCTGTATCAAGTGCGGGAGTGAAAACCGGAGTAAGAATGCAATTCATACCGTGCTTGGAAGCGGTAGTCACAAAATTTCTGACAATTCTCCAATACTCATCGCTGAAAACTTCAACGTGATAGTAATCGGCAAGGCAATCAGAGTGAAACCAGTTAGTGTAAACTGTTTCGCTAACAGGCATTATCTTATCGATAATTTCAATTTCAAGCGAAACGGGCACATTATTAACGGTAAAATCAAAAGTAATATTCCCCGCTTCATCTTCAAATGGGCCAATCTCAAAAAACAAACTGTACCACTTGTCTGCAACTATCCCTGTTCCCTGCTCAAACGGCACCAGTAAATCAGGGTATAATCCGGGCGTTTTGCGAAGATAATAATCATCTGAATCCTCGTATGCCGCCAACCCGACAGGTACCTCTTTGACAAGGTAAACCTTCGAATTGAGACCGGAATCAAAATTCACGTTGAGATTCGTATCGCAGTCCGAGAAGATTGCAGTCTGAAAATGAAGGATTTCATTTTTTAAAACGGAATATGATTTTTTCTCAAAACCATCAGGTTCTTCATCTGAAAAAACCTTCGAAAGGGATGTCAGCAATTTGACTCTAAGCATAATTAATCCCCGGAAAGGAAACAGTAATTATCGATGAAGGATAAATCAAACATCGGATGTGCAGTGAGGACATTTGCTTGCCTCAATGTCGATTTCGCTCTTGCAGTAAGGACAAACCTTTGTTGTGGGAGCAGCTTCAGGCTCTTCATCAGTCTTTTTCTTAGCATTGGCAACTTTGTTTATTGCCTTAACAATAAGGAAAATAACAACCGCCATAATTAAGAAATTGATAACTGCGCTTATGAAATTGCCGTACGCTATAACAGCTGCGCCTTTTTCCTGCGCTTCGGCAAGAGTTGCATAACTTCCGCCGTCAAGAGCTACGAATTTGTTTGCAAAATCAATACCGCCGGTGATAAGGCTGATAACAGGCATAATAACATCATTGACAAGGGAATTAACAATTGCCTGGAATGCGCCGCCGATAATTACACCGACTGCAAGATCAATAACGTTGCCTCTCATAATGAATTCTTTGAATTCAGCTTTTATTCCGCCTTTTTTTGACATAAATAATTCCTCCGTCCTTATATTTTGTTTTATTTTATATCAATGCAGTTTAAAAGTCAACAGGTGTCTTACGCAACAATTGCGGAAAACTACTTGTAAAAGTTATATAACGGTGATGTGTCATCACTCATAACAGTGTCAACATACCACGTTTTACCTATCTGAACAACCGCAATATCGATGCCGTCAATTACAACCTCGTTATTACACTTAACCTGAACGGTGATAATCTTTGAGCCCTTTATATCTTCAATATTTACAGGACCGTTTGCGCCGGAGGGAACATAGGAAGTAGAATCATCGGTAACAGAGGGATTATCAAGGATATCGGTAGCGGTATAGGTGAACTTATAATCTTCGCCGTATTTTTCTTCGTAAATGCCCTTCTTTGCAAAAGATGTCTGAACGCCTGTGTTTTTGTCAAATTCATCTTCTGTTCCGGTAAGTTTCTGACCGTAGGTGGATACATTTGCTTCAAGGCATGTGAAGAATACCTCATCATCAAAATATGTATCGCCGAATATCTCGTTCCTTTTTTGTTTCAGGACTTTAATATATTCGGTAAATATGTCACCGTACTTGTCCCAACTGCCGTATTTTTTGATCAACAACTCATAATACGTATACATCGTGTTTATAAGTTTGCCCTGAAGTGAGCCGTCGTCATTGAGAGTTTTTTCGCCTTTGAGAGATTTATCATTTAATCCTTTAAGACCGTCGGTGCTGCCGCCGGGGTAGTAACCTTCATAAATTGCGGGGTACAGATAAGTTTTTCTGATAAAATCTCCGAATTTTCCGTCTTTGCTGAGCAGAGTGTTCTTATAAGCGTTATATCCGTCTCCTGTTTCTACAATCGTTTTTACATAAGTTGTCGCCACTCTGTCTTCATAATAGGCAGTATAACGGGAAGTAAATGTTGAAAAAGTTATAACAGCAAGTACGGCACCGACAAGTATAATTGCAATAATACCGTAAAGCTTTACATTGAATTCTTTTTTAGCCATACTTACACCTCCCCCTGTTCATCAGCGTGAGAGCCGGAATTCTGCTCCTGAGCCCGGGCGCGTCTTTCCATCAGAGCTTTGGTAATCATTTCTTTCTTCTCTCCGACCATATCGTAGAAAAGAATGGGTACACCCTGAAGAATAACAAATATTGCGGGGATAATTGTATATATCATCAGAAATTTGTTGAGAGTTGAATCACTTTGTGCAGCATAAGCAACATTTGCATTCGTTGACGCCATATATCCGCTCCAGGTGTATAGAAGCCAGGGACCGAGTGCTTTTGTAAAAGCGGAAGCAACCTTTGCAAAAAGGCCAAAGCCTGCATAAGCAAGGCCCTCCTGTCTTTTACCTGTCTTATATTCAATTTCGTCAACACAGTCAGCAATCATGATGTTCGGTGTAACATTGGTATTGCCGTGCTGAAGACCGCAGAAGAAATTAAGTATAAGAAACGGAACAATCAATTCGCTGCGGAAGCCGATTCCCGTAGCTACAAAGTAAAGAATGGCGAGTGAAGAAGCGCCGTAGATGCAGAAAAGAATGTAGGTTTGCTTGGTGCTGAATTTCTTGAGAACAAAATTTACAAGTAATGTACCGACTGCAGTTCCTATACCCATAGGCAGAAGAAGCGCAAGTTTAAGATCTTTTGAACCGAGAAGATAAATCGCTATGTAGAGAGACACCGTACCGTAAACTCCTCTGCCGAAGCCTGTGAGCTTAGTAAGAGAAACCATCAGCAGATTCTTGAAGGTGAAAACAACTTTAACTGCGTCTTTGAGTGATACTTTCTCTCTTGTATAGGGAACTCTCTCCTTATTGTTTATGAAGAAAATCATAACAAAAAGTATAAAACCGAAAGCGCAAACAGCAGTGGAAATCACAAGATCAAGTCCCTGAGCCTCGGCATTTTTAAATTGCTGCTGCCCCATGACCGCTTTCATTATTAAACCGACCACCATTACGACAACCATACCGCCGCTTTGGCCGACACTCTTCATAAATGAAGCAATTGAAATGGCAGTTGATCTTTCGGACGGCTCGGGAGAACAGAGTGCGCCGAAGCACTCAGCCGGTCTTTCAACCGCACAACCTACCGCAGTATAAAGAGAATAGATAAAATACATCCAAACAATGGCAAGTGTCTGGTTGGAAGTGTTGGGTGCCGCAAATACAAGCATCGCCACTATCGCCATAGGGATTGCGCCGAAACCTATCCAGGGCTTGGCCTTACCGAGCTTTGTGCGTGTGTTGTCAATAAGAAAACCGGTAACCAATTCGATAACGGCACCGATAATACCGGCAACAAGGAAAACGGTTGAGATATTCAGGGAGATAACACCGGCGTCAAATCCTTTGCCTTTGAAAGCAAAATCTGCAAAGTAGGTCTGAGTATAATCCGGCATCCATCCTGTCAGCAACGCCACGCCGAAAAGACCGATACCGAAGGTGAAAATCTCCGACTTTTTCATGTATTTTTTCTTAGGCTCATCCATGAAGAAATCCCTTCTTTTTTCTTTTTTAATAAGTTTAGCAGATAAGCAATAACTTGTCAAACAGTAAAAAGCAGCCGACCCTCAATAATACGCTTTGAGAATAACGTTTCCGTTGACATTTCTCTTTTATTATATTATAATTACAATATCTATTGATTACATTCGGAGGGAACCCCAAAATGGACTTCAAAGGAAAAAGCGTCCTCGTTATCGGCCTTGCAAGAAGCGGCCTTGCAGCAATAAAACTTCTGCATCAGCTTGGAGCGGACATAACACTGACCGAAAGCAAAAAAGCTGAGGAGCTGGAGGATGCAGATTATCTGAAAAAAATCGGAGTAAAAATCAGAGAACAGGAAATATCGGTTTTTTCTGAAAAATACGACCTCGCCGTTAAAAATCCCGGAGTTCCCTACAGAAGTCCTTTCATTGATGAACTTGAGAAAAACGGAGTTCCCGTAATCACCGAAATAGAGCTTGCGTTCATTGTATCAAAGCCTCAGCATTATATCGCCGTAACCGGCACAAACGGAAAGACAACAACAACAACGCTCTGTTATGAAATCTACAACAAAGCCTTTCCGGGCAAGACCCACCTTTGCGGAAATATCGGCATCCCGCTTTGCGAAATTGTGCTGGAAAACAATCTGATGAATGAAGAGGGGCATTACATCGCCCTTGAAGTATCGAATTTTCAGCTCGTCAACATTGATAAATTCAGACCTGAAGCTGCCACAATCATAAACCTGTCCCCTGACCATATTGATTTTATGGGCGGACTGGAAAACTACTACAAATCTAAAACCGAAATATACAGAAACATGACCGGCGACGATGTGTTTATTCTTAATGCCGATGATCCGATAATCGGAGAATACACAGATAAATATCCCGTCAGATGTAAAACTCTGACATTCAGCCTTGACCGACAGGATACGGATGCCTTTGTAAAAAACGGTTCGCTGTTTATCTGCGGAGAAAAAATACTTGATTTAAACGATATTAAACTCGTCGGCAGACATAATCTCCAGAATGTTATTGTTGCCTCTGCGCTTGCGAAAGTCAGCGGAATCGGAAGCGAAATAATAAGAGAAGTTACTGCCGCCTTCAAAGGCGTTGAACACAGAATTGAATTTGTAAGAGAAATAGACGGGGTCAAATATTACAATGATTCAAAAGGCACAAATACCGACGCTACAATTACGGCGGTAAGGGCATTTGATAAAGGCGTGATTTTACTTGTCGGTGGATTTGAAAAAGGGCTTGCTATGGATGAACTGAGAAATAATCTCGGTTCTGTAAAAAAGGTTATCGGTTTCGGCGCATGCGGACCGAGACTTGTCAAAGATCTTGTCGGAGATGACGGCATCGTAGTCAACGATCTCGTACAGGCCGTTGCCGCGGCAAAAGAATCAGCAGTAAGCGGTGATATTGTTCTTCTTTCTCCGACTACAAGTTCATTTGACCAGTACTCCTGTTTTGAACAAAGAGGAGAGCATTTCAAAAGTATTGTAAACTCATTGTGAGATGATTTAAATGAATGATGAAAAATACATAGGCGTATTTGATTCGGGTATCGGCGGCTTAACCGTCGTCAAAAGCATTACGGATATTATGCCGGATGAGAATATTGTCTATTACGGTGATACAGCTCACGTTCCATACGGAAACAGATCAAAAGGCCAGATTATAAATTACGTAAACGATGACATTCTTTTTCTGCAAAAATTCAATCTGAAAGCTATTGTTATTGCTTGCAATACGGCGGACTCCATAGCAAGAGAATATGCCGAAAATAAATTTGATCTTCCGTTTTTCGGCGTTGTGGAACCTGCTTCGGCTGAAGCTGCAATTACTACAAGAAACGGAAAAATAGGAGTTATCGCAACCAACGCCACGGTTAACAGCCGCGCATATGAAAATGCCATCGGAAGGATAAACAAGGAACTGACTGTTATCAGCAAAGCCTGCCCGCTGCTTGTTCCGCTCGTTGAAAACAACCGTTTCAAAAAGAACGACAGCGTTATAGAAACTGTTCTGAACGAATATCTTGAGCCTCTTAAAGCGGAAAAAATCGATACTCTCGTGCTCGGGTGCACACACTATCCCCTGCTTTATGATCTGATATCCGACATAATGCCCGGCACAAAGATAATCAGCTCATCCGTCGTTGCTGCAAACGCCTTGAAAAAAGGGATGATTGAACTGGGGCTTTACGGCGAAAATGTCAGCGCTCAGAGAAAATTTTATGTCAGCGACAATCCCGAGCTTTTCGGCAGCAAAGCAAGCACTTTTCTCGGCAGTGATATGAAAGTAAGTGTTAAACACATTTCTGAAATCGACTGAATTGTGAGGTGGCAAAATGCTGGTTCCGGTAGTATTCACGGTTATCGGTCTCATTTTTCTGGCAATCTTTCTTCATGAAAGAGTCAAGGTCAGCAACGCAAGAAGCACAATACTTAAAGCTATGACTTCCGCCTGCTTTATGGGTATCGCTTTCAGCGGTTATGTCGGCCTGCAGATACCGACTAATAAATCCGTATTTGTTGCCTTAACTATGGCCGGTCTGCTTTTCGGACTGATGGGTGATATCTGGCTCGACTGTAAGTATGCCCATCCCGAGTCCGGAATCACCTATACATACGCAGGGTTTGTTTGCTTTGCAATCGGTCATATCTTCTTTGATCTTGCCCTGATAGCCGGCTTCTACACCCGCGGGCACATTCTTTACATTGTCATACCCGCTGTTATTTCTGTTCTTGCTTCGATATTCATTGCCTTCTCCGAAAAACTGCTGAGAGTAACATATGGCCTGTTCAAGCCGATTGTAATCGTTTACAGTGCATTACTGATTTCGCTTATGGCTTTCAGTTTCGGATTCGTTTTGATGTACAACTTCAGAAATATTGTTTTGATTGTATTTAATATAGGAAGTGTCTTCTTTACTGTTTCCGATTTTATTCTGAACGGCACATATTTCGGAAGCGGCAAAAACAGACCTATTGATGTTATCACCAATCACATTTCATATTATACGGCACAGTTTCTTATAGCGTTTTCCATTTGCCTTCTGAGGTTTTAAGGAGTTGATTTTTTGCAACAGGTTTTGTCTATGCTTATGAGTCTGATGATGCTTATGGTCAATCTGTTAAACGGATTCATAAACATCTATACTCAGCAAAACACAACCAACACCAACACAAACACAAACATAAACACAAGTACGGACACACAGGCAGTGGCGTCCGGCGATATGATATGGCCGCTTAAAAATGAGTCCGTAATTCTTCTCGGTTTTCAGAATTACAGCGACGGAACGCCTCACGGAGGTATTGATATTGCGCTGAAAAGCGGCAATTCAAAGGGTGAACCTTTTTATTCGGCAAACGCCGGAACGGTTACCAAAGCGGTCAATGACGGCGAATATAACACCGGCTACGGAAACTACTGCGAGATTGACCACGGCAACGGAATAAAAACACTTTATGCCCATGCCGATAGTATAGCAGTGAGCGTCGGAGCAACCGTTACTCAGGGGCAGTTACTCGGTTATATAGGTCAGACCGGAAATGCAACAACACCTCATCTGCATTTCGAAGTTAAAACAAAAGCCGCAGACGGCACGGAAACAAAGGTTAATCCGCTCGATTACGTGAAAAACCCGTATGCCGATTCCGTTCCCGAAACTCCAGTTATTTCCGGCAAATCCGGTACATTTACATTTACCGTTTACGGCTGGGGACATGGAGTCGGAATGAGTCAGGAAGGCTGCATTTCAATGGCAAAAAGCGGGAGTTCCTATTCCGAGATTCTGAGCCATTATTATCCCGGCACTTCGCTTGATAATGATTCTTCAACTCCTATGACTGTATCAAGAAAGAATACAGATGTCTCTCTGGTTGAATTCCTTTGCAAAACTGTAAAACAGGAAATAGGCGAAGGTGCCCCCATGGAAGCACTCAAAGCTCAGGCCGTCTGCTCATACACCTATGCGAAGAGATTCGGCTTCAGCTCCGGTCAGGCGTACAGCTCTTCATTTAATTACCAGGGCACAAATGTCGAAAAAGCAGTATTTGCCGTTCTTAACATCAGCAATGCATCCCAGCAGCCTTCAGCCAAATATCTGACTTATAACGGCAAATGCGCAGAGACATTTTATTGCGGCTCCGTTGCAGGAAAAACAGCTTCCTATACTGCTATCTGGGGCGGAAATCAAATA
>JAEEGL015335076.1_pt1 | contig 10372 bp, 11 predicted proteins | sample 9134231 | NCBI WGS metagenome assembly JAEEGL01 (sample SAMN16246548, study PRJNA631951) | gut metagenome | biome: gut microbiome; feature: rumen; material: fiber-attached | host: Bos | place: Iran: Karaj | collected 2018-10
ATACCGGACCTCCTTCTCATGCTCATAGGTCTGGCACAGAGGTTCCTGGAGCAGCAGCTCAAGCAGGAGGAGGGACCTGGAAGGGGTACCATCCTGGAGATCAAGGAGGAGAAGGGCCTCGGGAAGACCCTCGACATGATCCTCTACTCCGGAGTGCTCAAACAGGGAGACACCGTAGCGTTGGGGACCAGGGGAGCACCCGTCGTCACCAAGGTGAAGGCGATCCTCAAGCCCAAGCCCCTCGACGAGATCATGGACCCCCGCGACAGGTTCGATCGTGTAAAGGAACTGCATGCGGCGGCTGGAATCAAGCTGTCCTGTCAGAACATGGAAGGCGTCATCGCAGGAGCCCCGCTCCGCGTAGTGAAGAACGAGAAGGACCCCGCCATCGCCGAGATGACGGAGGAGGCCTCCGTGAAGATCGAGCTCTCCGACGAGGGAGTGATGATCAAGGCCGATGCCATCGGTTCTCTGGAAGCTTTGGCGTTCGAGGCCAAGGCCGCAGGGATCCCGATACGCAAGTACGGCATGGGCGAGCTCACCAGACGCGATGTTGTAGAGATTGCCGCAACGCACGGCGACCAGATCAATAAAATCATACTTGCTTTCGGCATCAACATCTCCAAGGATGCCGAAGCGGAACTGGAGAACCATCCCGAGGTCAGGGTGTTCTCCAACGATGTCGTCTACAGGCTCATAGAGGAATACCAGGAGTGGCTGGACGGCACCAAGAAACAGACCGATGCCGACAAGAGGGCGGAGTTCCCCTTCCCGGCCAAGTTCAAGATCATACCCAACTGCGTCTTCCGCGCCAGCAAACCCGCCATCGTCGGTATCAGGGTGCTTGCGGGACGCGTCCGCGCCAACCTCAAGGTGCTGGACGAGAACGGACGCCAGATAGGGAAGATACGCAGTCTCCGCGACGGCGAGGATGTCGTCAAGGAGGCCAACCAGGGCGACGAGGTCGCCTGCGCCATAGACGACGTCACCATCGGCAGACAGGCCAAGGAGGACGACGTCCTGTACATAGACATCCTCGAATCCTCCGTCAAGGAGTTCCAGAAACTCGAGCTCACCGAGGACGAGAAGATGGCCCTTCAGGAGACCATCGAGATCAAGAGGAAAGAAGACAAGTTCTGGGGAATGTGAGATGGCCGACATCGAAGTCTACGATCCCCATAACATGATCCATGAGAACGCCCACATGGTGCCGGATCTGGAGAAGTCCCTGAAACAGGACCTCCACCTCAACCGTCTGGAGTTCGACAAGATTTTGGTTTCGGGGATGGGAGGTTCGGCAATCGGCGGGGACATAGTCGCCGATGCCATGTATCCTGTATCGAACGTCCCGGTCACCGTCGTCCGCTACCCCGAGCTCCCCGGATGGGTCGACGAGAAGACCCTGGTCATCGTCAGCAGCTATTCCGGGAACACCCTCGAGACCCTCTCCACCTACGACCAGGCGAAGGAGAGGGGATGTCCGGTCGTCGCCATCACATCGGGCGGAAGCCTGATGGAGAAGTGCATGGCGGACAATGTGCCAGTCATATCAATAAAGGAAGGCATACAGCCCCGTAACGCCGTGGGATACACGGTCGGTTACATCATCAACGTCATCGCCTCCGTTGGCGGTCCCGACATCAGGGACGACTGTCTGAAGACAGTTCCCGCGCTGAAGAAGTATCTGGAGGAAATCGTTCCCCTCGACAGCCTCCCCAGGAAGATCGCGGAGGAGATCTACGGTCACCTCCCGGTCATCTACGCAGTCCCGGAGATGAACGCAATCGCTTCCAGGTGGAGGGCGCAGATCAACGAGAACGCCAAGATCGTGGCGTTCGACGGCCGTCTGCCGGATACCAACCACAACGACATCCTCGGACTCATCAACGACGGAGGAAGGACCGCAAAGCCCATCCTCCTGACCGACAGGAACCAGCCCAAGATGATGAAGGAGCTGATGAACAGCACCATCGCCACTCTCAAAGAGAGGGGACTCGCCCCTTACGTGGTCACCATCTCCGGCAAGAACTCCTTCGAGAGGACGTTCAAGACCATGCTGCTGGGAGACTTCGTGTCCCTGCACCTGGCGTTCTTCCAGTCCATCGATCCCTCCGATGTCTCATCTATCAAGAAACTGAAGAACATCGTCGGGAAGAAGCTCTTCGGAAGGAAGAAGCGCAAGTGACCCTGCCATCATTCGGAGCCTTCCGTAAAATAATTACGGACATCAGATAACCATATATGCCGTAATTAAATTACGGTAATGTTATCATGTTGAAGAAATTCGCGGTCGAGAACTACAGGAACTTCAAGGACAGGATCGAGATCGATTTCGGTGCCGTCCGCAACTATTCCTTCAATGAACAATGCGTCAAGGACGGCGTGATGAACAAGGTGATCCTTGTAGGTAAGAACGGTACCGGAAAGACGAATCTGGGTCTTGCGATTTTCGACATTACCGCAATGCTCACGGACAACATCGTTCAAGGTAAGCAGATCGATTTGGGCAGCTATATCAACGGGACATCCAAGAAGAAGCGGGCGACATTCGAATACACCTTCCAGAGAGGTGACGATATACTGGAATACACGTATGCGAAGGCGGACCCTTACACAATAGTGCACGAAGAACTGAAGGTCAACGGTAACACCATTTTCGCCCGCACCGGGCGGAACGGTAACTATGAGGGCCTCAAGGATATCGGTGCAGATCAGCTGCGTATGAATATCGGCGACGGCCGTCTTTCCATCCTGCGTTACATCTATGCGAACACGCTTCAGAACGAAGATTCCCCGGTGACGTTCATCGTGAATTTCGCGGAACACATGCTGTACTTCAAGTCGGATATCGACGGTAATGGATTCATCGGTTTCAAGAGGAACAGCGAAGGGATCTACGATTACATCATAAAGAACAATCTGATCGATGACTTCAGGAACAAACTCAAGGACTGTGCGGACATCGATGCAAAATTCGGTGTCATCAAGATGCCGGGCTCTCCGGGTATATTCGTTCAGAAATTCGAGAACAAGGACTTGCCGTTCGATGCAATTGCCTCTACGGGAACCCGCGTATTCGCGCTGTTCTACTACTGGTACAAGCAGTTCAACAATGTGAAGTTCCTCTACATGGATGAGTTCGACGCATACTATCACTACGAGATGGCAGAGAAGATCGTCAAGCTCGTATCCTCCATGGACGGATTCCAGACGGTGTTCACCAGCCATAACACGTCCCTGCTCCATAACAACCTCATGAGGCCGGACTGCTGTCTTACGATCGAGAACGGTTCGATACGCTCCTTCGCAGATTCCACAGGACGCGAATTGCGTCAGGGACACAATCTGGAGAAGATGTACCGCAACGGAGAGTTCGATGAGTAGGAACATACTGTTCGTCGTGGAAGGGGGAAGGAGCGAACCCCGCTTCCTCGACAATCTTATGCGGACGTTCCGTTCGGATGAGAAATATGAGGTGTTCACCTACGGGACCAACATCCACAAGATGATCGAAGGGATGATGGTCGGAGGCGATATCGACTACAATCTGGAATTCTTAGATTATCTAAGATCGGTGAACAATAACAAAGAGGATGAACAGATCCTTGACAAGAGGTTCTCGGACATCTTCCTGTTCTTCGATATGGATCCTCAGGACCCGAAATACGATCCGGAAATGATGTTGAAGGCAACGGAATACTTCAGCGACTCGACGGACAACGGCAAGCTCTATATCAACTACCCAATGCTGGAATCGTACAGGCACGTATCATCGCTGAAGGACCTATCGTTCCTGACACTCACAGTAAGGCCGTCGGAGATCCGTACGTATAAGAAAAGGGTTGACCGTGAGGCCTTACCGGAATTGACCCAGCTGTCCAGGATTACGAAGGAAATATGGCTTAGGCTCATAGAGCTCAATCTCAGAAAAACGGAGTCCCTACTGGGGTACGGTACGGAACTTCCGGATTATGGCAAGTATGTATCGGGATGCAGTCAGAAAGCGATACTGGAGAAACAGTTGGATGCCGTCAGAAACGAGGATCTGATCTATGTCCTCAACACAAGCCTGTTCAGTGTCGTGGACTACAATCCGTCGGAAATGCTCACGCTCATCTCGAATCAGAGGCTGTCCTTTATTCTATAATAAAAAGGCCAACCAATACCTTTATAAATCATCCACCGATAACCTTGCCCTACAGGTGTTCAAATGGTAGAATTCAAAGCCATTATCAACGATGTGAAGACCGGCAAGTCCTACAACGTTGCCGTGTCAGGCCACCACGCGAACTCTCTGATCGGTAAGAACGTCGGAGAGGTCATTGATGGAATATTTGTCGGACTCCCCGGCTACAAGCTGAAGATCACCGGCGGTTCCGACGGAAACGGAACCCCCATGAGGAAGGACCTCCCCGGAAACAAGAGGCGCATGCTCCTCATGTCCGAGAGCCTCGGATTCCACGAGAAGTACCCCGGACAGAGGAGGAGGGTCGCCATCCGCGGATGCACAATCTCCTCCGAGATCGTCCAGATCAACATGGCGGTCGCAGAGTACGGTCCCAAATCGATCGAAGACACGATGGCCGAGGCCGCGTCGGAGTAATCCGATGAAGGTACCTAAGCAGCCCGAGATCAACATCGGGATGATAGGTCACGTCGACCACGGTAAGACAACGCTCACAAGAGCCCTCAGCGGGGAGTGGGCGGACCGCCACTCCGAGGAGGTCAAGAGAGGAATCTCCATCCGTCTCGGATACGCGGACGTCGCCTTCTACAAGTGCCCCGAGTGCGAGGGTGCTTCGGCATACAGCACCTCGGCCAAGTGCCCCAACTGCGGACACGAGACCGAGTTCCTCAGGGCGGTATCCTTCGTGGATGCCCCCGGACACGAGACCCTCATGGCCACCATGCTCTCCGGAGCGGCCCTGATGGACGGAGCCATCCTCCTCGTGGCAGCGAACGAGAAGTGCCCCCAGCCCCAGACCAAGGAGCATCTGATGGCGCTGGAGATCATCGGCATCGAGAAGATCATCATCGTGCAGAACAAGATCGACATCGTCACCAGGGAGCAGGCCGTAGAGAACTACAAGCAGATCAAGGAGTTCGTCAAGGGAACGATAGCGGAGAACGCTCCCATCGTGCCCATCTCCGCCAACAGCGGCGTGAACATAGACAAGCTCATCGAGACCATCCAGACCTACATCGTCGACAGCGTGGAGAAGGACAGGGAATCCCCCGCCCTCATGCATGTCGCCAGGTCATTCGACATCAACTCCCCCGGAACGGCCCCCAAGGACCTTAAGGGAGGAGTGCTCGGAGGATCGCTGATCCAGGGTACTCTGAAGGTCGGCGACGAGATAGTCATCGTCCCCGGTCTGAAGACCGAGGTCGGAGGCAAGGTCTCCTGGCAGGACATCAAGACCAAAGTGGTCTCGCTGTTCGCCGGAAGCAAGAGCGTCAAGCAGGTCGGACCCGGAGGACTCATCTCCATCGGTACCTCGCTGGACCCCGCCATCACCAAATCCGACGGACTCACCGGAAGGATGGTCGGCATCGCGGGCAGTCTGCCCCAGGTCGTCCACGACTTCACCATGACCACCGTCCTCCTGGACCGTGTGGTCGGTTCCGCAGCGGACCTCGCCGTGGAGGAGATCAAGTCCAACGAGCCCCTGATGCTCAGCATCGGTACGGCCACCACCGTCGGTGTCGTCAAGAACGGCAAGGGCGGAAAGATCCAGGTCGCGCTCAAGCTGCCCGTCTGCATCGTCAAGGGACAGAGGGTCGCCATCTCCAGAAGGATCTCCAACAAGTGGAGACTCATCGGATACGGCATCGTCGAGTGATCATGCAGACCGTGGTCCTTGATACAAACGCCTTACTCATGCCTTTTGAGCTCCGCATAAATCTCGATTATGCGGTCCAGGAGGTTCTGGGCGACGTACGTTTCGTCGTCCCGGGACCTCTCATCGGAGAATTGAAGCATTTGGATCACAAGTTCGCCAACGCCGCTCTCCAGCTGGCTAGGCATTATGATATAATACCCACGGAGGCCCACGGGGATTCGTCGGTGATCGAATTGGCGCTGAGGCTCAACGCCTACGCCCTGACCAACGACAAGGGGCTCAGGCAGAGGCTCAGGAAGGCCGGAGTCCCGTTGATCTATCTCAGGTCGGGGACCCATCTCATCGTCGAGGGAAGGCCCCTCAGGTGATTCTTTTCATGATCAACAAAAGGAGCGGAACGCTCCGGAAGTAAGAGGATTACCGCTGTGCCAGCATCGGCACAGCGGATGTGAGGTCACTCGATGACCTCTGCCTTCAGGATCTTGATCTCCTTGATCGGCTTGTCGTTCCTGCCGGTCTCGGTGACGGAGATCTTGTCGACGACGGCCATGGACTCCTTGTCCGCGACCTCTCCGAAGACGGGGTGGGCGTAGGGCGTCCTCTTGTCGTCCCAGTCGAGGTAGCCGTTGTCGACCACGTTGATGAAGAACTGGCTGCCACCGGTGTTGGGTCCGGCGTTGGCCATGGAGATGGTCCCCCTCTTGTTGCTGTGTCCCTTGACGAACTCGTCCTTGATGGTGTATCCGGGACCTCCGGTACCGTTGCCCTTGGGGTCGCCTCCCTGGATCATGAAGTCTGCGATGACCCTGTGGAAGATGATGCCGTCGTAGAATCCTTTCTTGGCGAGCGTGATGAAGTTGCCCGCGGTGATGGGCATGTCATCGTACATCTTCAGTGCGATGTCGCCCTCGGTAGTGTGGAGTATGACTGTGGTCATGTCCCGGACAACGGCTATCCACGGTATAAGGGTACCGCATCATCCGTACATGTTGTCGTTGGATTTCGCACCCTTGGTCTCCATCTCCTGGAGGAGCTGTGCGTACTCCCTGCCGATGGCACGGATGGACCTTCCGCCGTAGATTATGGCGATGATGCACAGAGCCAGCAGCGACATCATGAGGATGAGCACCGGGGTGGTGTAGCCGGGGATGAACGCCATTATGATGATTAGTATGGAAGCGATCTCGGCCTGGAACATCGGTGAGCGGATCGCCGACATCTTCTCGAGCTCCTCGGTGATGAGCGTAGCGTAACCGACATCGGTCTTCACCGCTGTCCACTCGTTGAGAAGGTGCGAGGGGATCGAGGAATCATCCATCTCCCTGAAGGATCTCAGCACCCTGTACCTGTTCAGCTGCTTCGTGGAGCTCCAGGAGAGCAGGAAGATTGATGGTACAGACAGGATGACCATCAGGAGCGAGATGATCACCAGCGCCGTGTAGATAACCGAGTCGTCGATCATAACGGGAGGTGATGTTGCCCATCGTTTTAAAAGATATCTCTCCGGGAACTGTGTTCGGTAATTCACCTTGACCTCTGACACTTCATGCGAATCTGCTTGTACTCGTTGAGGAGAAGCACTTTCATGACCGTCTCCTCCACATCGGTCTCCAGCTTCCTGGAACTCAGCGTGTCCCCGAACAGGCGTTTGTCATCGGAGAATGTGCATTCGGCCTTCCCGCGCCTGTTGTATCCCTTCTCCCTCTTCCATTCATCTCTACCGAACTTCAGTATGCGGGCCATTTCTCTCCCTCTCGGCACACAGCCGTGGGACCTTATCCTCCCGGGATAGTCTGGCACATTCTTCTTCAGTTGGGAATTCCTTATGTTTATGGCGACGTCTATGCCTCTCACCGTGTACTCGTTCCATATAGCCTTGCTGTCATATGCGGCATCCGCCAGCACCTTCCCGACCTTATGGCCGGAGAGGATCGCACCTCCAGACCGTCCCGCGAACATCCCTCACTCTTCCTTTACCCTCTTCCCGGTGATATGTTCCGGCTTCAATGCGAACATCATGGTGAACGGACCGACTTTCTCTATCTCTTTCTCTATGTATTCCTCATCGTCGGTGAACCTGCGGCTGAGCCTGCGGGCCCGTTACCGTCGGGAATGCTGGACGTCGGACTGTCCATCTCACATTGTCGAATCTTTGTATTACAATACAATTATAATTGTTTTCAAATCCAGAAAAAAGGCACATTTAAATACAGACATACCATCATATAATCATATGGCCACGGAATATGTGAAACGCCCCTCATACATCGAACAGATGATGGAATATTACGATAACCCCGAGATAGTCAAGGTCCTCACGGGGATACGCAGATGCGGTAAATCCGTGATGATGGAGCTTTTCAGGCAGCATCTGCTGGATACTGGTGTCCCGGAGAGGGACGTGATGCTCATAGACCTTGAGAAGATGAGATATGTCATCGATTCGGAAAGGATGCTGTACGATCACATCTCCGGGAACATACGCTCGGAGACACCTGTGATACTCATAGACGAGGTGCAGCTGGTCAAAGGCTGGGAAAGGGCCGTGGACAGCGTACGCCTGAAGTACAATGCCAATGTATACATCACCGGATCCAACTCAGATACGGTATCGGAATCCCTCGGTACCAACCTTACGGGGAGATATGTCGAGATCAACGTGTTCCCGTTCTCCTTCAGGGAATTCGTGGACCGCTATCCCATCGATGCCGACAACGGCTACACCCAGCGTTTGATCCAATATCTGCGCTTCGGAGGCATGCCCATAATCGACATGAAGGACAATCCGCGGAAGAACAGGGCCATACTCAGAGGGGTCTACGATTCCATCATCAACCACGACATAAGACCGCACATGGACATCGACCAGTCCATACTGGACAACATGACGTCGTTCATGATCTCCAACGTCAGCCACCTGACATCCTACAACAACATAGCCAACATGTCGTATGTAGGGGATCCGCGCACTGTGGAAAAATACCTCGGAAAATTGTGCGAGTGCTTCATCTTCTACAAGGCGGACAGATACGACATAATCGGAGGAAAGCACCTAAAGACCAACGCCAAGTTCTACCTTGCGGATACGGGATTCGTGGACGCGATATTGCTGGATTCGGAATACGACAAGGGAGCTCTCCTTGAGAATGCGGTGTTCATGGAACTTCTGCGCAGGGGATACAGGGTATCCGTCGGTTCCTATAACGACAGGGAGATCGATTTCACGGCATGGAAGGACGGTATACCGGAATTCTATCAGGTCGCATGGAGCGCGGAAAAAATCAAGGTCATGGGCAGAGAGGTCCGTTCGATGGCGAAACTTGAAGGATACAAGAGGATCCTGATAACCATGGATAGGGACATCCGCGATGTCCCCGAAGGCATAGAGACGCTAAATGCGGTGGATTTCTTCCTGCAACGATCGGAATCGCGTCCCCGTCACCTGCCGATGAAGGAGGTCACTCTTCCTTTACCCTCTTCCCGGTGAACACGAACGGCCGTCCCAACTTTCCGCCGTTCATCCTCTCCAGGTCCTCGTTCACCGTCTCCGACCACTCCGTTTCAAGCAGGGAGTGGGCATAACTCTCCATCGATCTGGTATCCAGACCGCAATCTCTTTTTGTGACTGACGCATCCCTTGTCAAGTAGGCCACCCCAACTGGCCGGCCGTCCCCGTTCTGCGGGGACGTTATCCCCGGATCGGGAACGACACATTCTGATATGCATTCAGAGAAGAAAACTCTGCTGGGCTCTATCTCAGCGAATTACCGAACACAGTTCTCTCCGGGCGTTCCTGTCACTGACCCAGAGTGCCGTCCACGATCGCCCTGTATAATTTTTCCGTCTTGGCGATCTGGTCGTCCCAGGTGAACGCCCTGCTGACCTTGATGGCGTTCTCCGACAGCCTCTTCCTCAGCTCGTTGTCGGAGAGCATCTCGTTGATCCCTTTGGCGAGACCGTCGGCGTCCTTGGGCTTGACGTAGTATCCTGCGTCCTTCACGTTGCCGGGAAGGCCGTCCACGTCCGTGCACACCAGCGGTTTGCCGTACGACAGTGCCTCCAGCGCGGCCAATCCGTAAGATTCGTATATTGAGGGCATGACGAAGAACTTGCAGGTGCTCATGAGCCTGAGCTTCTCCTCCTCGCTGACCCATCCCCTGATGTCTATGCGGTCCTGGAGACCGTACTTGCGCACGAGCTTCTCCACCTTCTTGGACTCCGGTCCCTTTCCGCACATGATCAGTTTGTAATCAACCTGCCTCATCGCCTCGATGAGATAGTTCAGACCCTTGGTCTTCACCATCCTTCCGAGATTGAGTATGAACTCTCCTTCCTCGTCCGAGAGCTCGGGGAAGGTCTCCAGGCAGTTGTCTATCACCGTGATCTTATTGGGATCGATGCCGCGTCTAACCAGGTCGTCCCTGACGCAGTCCGTGATGGCCACGATGTGGTCGTACTTCAGGAGCTTCTTCTTGTACAGGTTGTCGTTCTTCTCCGACATGTATCCCTGTATTCCGACGCCTTCGCCC
>JAEEGL015393586.1_pt1 | contig 10372 bp, 10 predicted proteins | sample 9134231 | NCBI WGS metagenome assembly JAEEGL01 (sample SAMN16246548, study PRJNA631951) | gut metagenome | biome: gut microbiome; feature: rumen; material: fiber-attached | host: Bos | place: Iran: Karaj | collected 2018-10
AAAACTCCTATAAATATAAATAATAGTGTAATATATACCATATTCTTTATGTTAAAGTTTGATATAAATAGTAAAAATACTACTATACTTCGAAATAGATTTTGAGTAAATTCATATAATAAATTGTAGTTATAATATTCAAATCTTTTACTTAATGTATAAAAATTCTTACTTATTGATAATTCATACATTTTAATAATAATTCCTTCAAAGAAAGAAACTATTAATAGTATTATTCCAAATGTATTTATCTTTAGTACATAAATAAATGTAGTTAAAATAATTGCTAATATTAAATAATTCTTGTTTGATTTATCTAATTTTTTTCCAAACATGAAGGTAAAAATAATAATAGAAACATTAGTTATTAAATTAACTACACCAATTGTTTGATAATTGTTCTTTACATATATGAATAAATATAATGGTATTAGAAACTTAACAACATTAATTAATTCATATGATCCAAATAAATATATATCGGAAGTTGGAACTTCTTTAATTGTTTGTCTTAAGTTTAATTTATATGTATTCTTTTCATGTTCAAATTTTAATAATAGAAGAGGTATTATACTTATTGCAAATAATGCAATAGCAATAATAGTTAATATTCTAATGCTTATATAATCAAGAATTAATCCTCCAATATAGGCTGAAATAATGACTGCAATTTGATTTAATATGCTTATTATTGAGTATGTCGTTGATATTTTATCTTTCTTAATAACTTCTAAGTTATAGTATCTTCTTGAAATCCAATATCCTCTTCTGTACAACGCAAAAAACAATGCTAATATAATTAAGTAGATATAGCTATGTCTTATAAAATTTAATGAGATTTGAAGTAATACAAATGATATAATTCCAATTATAGATAGTATTTTATTATTAAATCTATTAGATAAATAGATTATTGGATATGTTAAAACTAAAGAGAAAACATTTGTTAATAAGTAGTAAAATATAACTTCCTTTAAACTATATCCAAATTTATATAATATAACTGGAATAAATACTTCAATTAAATTTCTTGAAAATGTAGATAAAAATACATATAATCCAAATTTCTTTTGATTTGAATCCATCATTTGCACCTCTTAATGATCTATTCTTTCGCCGTTCCACCCATATTCAGAATATTTAATTCCATTTAAATAATTATAAATAGCTACATTTCGATCGTCTATTAATTTATCAGGCAAATAATTAATTGAAAACCATTTTAATTCATCATTTTTATTTGGTTCCTTAATTGTGGGTTCGCCGCTCCATTTAATTGCTCTAAAATATCCATTATAATACATAACATCGCCACAATTCTTATGAATTAAGCAAACAAATTCAAGATCTTCAGGAAGAATGGTAATTCCTATTTCTTCTTTAGCTTCTCTACACATTGTTTGTTTCATTGATTCAAACGATTCTACATGACCACCAACGCATAAGTCATAATAACCATCGCAATAACCAGTATTTTTTCTTTTTTGCATTAGTATTTCGTCAGTTCCGTTATTATCTCTCATCAATAATAAAAAAACTGCTGAAGGATTTTTAAATCTTTCTTTCATATTTATCCTCCTTTAAATCAATCGATTGGTATTATATCAAATTAAAAGTATTAAAGCAATGATGAAAAAGGTCATATTAATTATTAAATCTTAGTAAATATCCATCAGGATCTTGTATTAAAAATTCTTTATCATCATATACCTTATCATTAACTTTATAACTATGTGTCTCGAGCTCCAAAAAGACCTTAAATCCGTTTTTTATAGTTTGATAATAAAATTCCTCAATATTAGAAATTGACATGCTAATATTGATTCCTCGTCCAAATGGATATTCCATTTCACCAACATTCCAATTTTCATTTTGTTGTTCTAACATTATTTGGTTATTTTCTAATTGTATAAAACAAAATTTATCTTCTTTTCTTTCATATATTATCTTGAAACCTAATTTGGTATAAAAATCTTTACTTTGCTCAATATTCGTAACAGATAATTCAGGGATAAGACTATTAAATTGCATATTTTACTCCTTTTTAGTTAATAAAAGAAGAAGCTTTTAAACCTCTTCCTATAATACTATTTATTCATTTCAATAATTTCTTGTAATTTTGAAAAATCATCAATGATAATACTTGGATTAGCATTAATCAAATTCTCTTTACTATCATAACCATAAGTCACAGCAATTGTATCAATTCCAGCGTTATAACCAGTTAAGATATCAGATTTACTATCTCCTATAATTACTGTATCGCTTTTGTCAACATTTACTTGGCTCATAATATAATTTACAATATCAGGATCTGGTTTATGCTTAAAGTTACTTTCTTCTGTTCCTAATACATAATCAAAAACTTCGATATCAAATCTAGAAACCATTTTATCTAAGATTCTCTTTGGCTTACTTGAAGCGACAGCCATATAATAGCCATCATTTTTAAATTTATATAATGTATCTTTAACTCCATCGAATAAATCTGTTGCATCAGCAAAATGTTCTTCATCTATATAATATTTTTTATATAATTTTTCATATTCGCCAGCCAATTCTTTTTTTCCTTCAGGTAAAACTATCTCGAACATTTTTCCTAAGTGCATACCAGCTAATTTTTGAAACTCCTCTTTACTAATTTCAAAACCTGCATTTTCTTTTAAGGTGTGATTAAAAGATAAAAACACATCCTTCTCGCTATCCCATACTGTGCCATCAACATCGAAAATTAAAAGCTTCTTTTTCATAATCCCTCCTATTTTCCTTATTTAAAATTTATTAAAAACAATTAATTAAAATAACTCCAATAGAAATAAAAATACTCGCTAATATTTTCTTTAGTAAATGATTTTTTTCTCCATAAAAACAATATCCTGCGATAACATTTAAAATTACTGTTAAACTAGATAGTGGTGCAACAACTGTAACTTCTCCCAATTGATACATTCTTAAATTTGTTATAATTACCAAGCACCAGGTAATTCCAGTCAATATAATTGATTTTTTATCACCTTTAATAAATTCGTCTTTTACTTCTTTAATTTTTATTCTTTCTACCAATTTAATTAAAAAACCTGGAAGCCCTAAAGATATCATTACATAAAAAGCTAAATTAAAGTTTTCACAAAGATTTACATCTATAAATAACGCACATGCTAAACATAAATTAGCAAGAATTCCAAATAAAACATATTTATTAGGTTTAAAACTTCCTTTTTCATAAAAAACTAAAACATTACTAATTAATATAATAATTGTTCCTAAAACTCTATACCATAAAAATTTTTCTTTAAAAAATAGTAATCCTGCAACTACCATAAATACTGTAGACAATTGAGAAATAATACTATAAGTAGAAGCTTCTATACCCTCGCGTACAATAGTTCCTAATCTATCATTTATTGTATAAAATACTATTGATAAACTTAAAAATATATAAACTCTGATATCTGTAGGAAATTGGATTTTAAAAAATGGTATTAATAATAAAGCTGAAAAAGCACCTATTGATTCAAGTAACAAAGTTAAACTTCCAGAATGTACCATTGATTTTGTTGCAACTTTATATTCTTGAGTAAATATAACATATAAAATAAGATATGCTATTAAATAAAAAATCCAACTTGAAAAAATATTCATGCTCTTCTCCTAGTTATTATTATAAAATATTACTATTTATGTATTCCAATTTATGTAAATCTGTGATATAATAATCATGATATATAAACGCATTTCAGATAAGTAAGGAGGTAATACAATGCTTATCTACATTTTGTTCCGGGTCTTCTCACCCATAGTAATAAACGCAATACTTTCGAGTAAAGCGTTGGCTTGGTTTTTTGTCATCTTTGTAGTGTTTGCTACGCCACTTGGGTACTATGTACTTGGAGTTCACCCCCGTCACAATGGTCCCCGAAACGCCAACCGTCCGAGCCTTTTGGCTGCAATCGGCCGGGGGATCCGTGGAATCTACTATTTCTTCTACAGACGCCTTACGGCTATGTGGGGTAATGGTCTGGTAGCGGGTTTGCTCGCAGGAGTAGCATCGTTTGCACTGACGGCAATCATTGTCGTCATCATCTGAAAGGAGGTCCAAATGAATTGAGGTCGTCGAGTAATATCGGCGACTTCCTCGTTTAATAATACTTTTTGAAATCTGCTTGCGCTAAGTCTAATGGAAATCTATAATAATAAATTCCGTTTATATAAGCATCATATCCATAGCTTACATCAGGTATCATTACTGAAGTTATATTTGATGCATATTGATCTTTGTCATTATACATTTGAGTAATAATTGATTTATAATTAGTTAAATCCAAATTTGTTGTAATATTCTCTAATAAATAATCTGATACACTTAATACTTCAGATAAACTTTGCGTTCTCATTTTATTAATTAGCGAAACTAAGATATCACGTTGTCTTTGTGTTCTTGCAAAATCATTTCCAACATATCTATTTCTTGAATGTGCCAATGCTTGTGGTCCATTTAAAATTTGTGTTCCAGGACTAGATACATTATTATTACCTGCTCCCAATCTTCTATTAATTTCATTTACCTCTGCTTGAGATAATGTTACTTCTACTCCACCTACTCTATCTATACATCTTTCCATTCCAGAAAAATCTATTGTTAAATATTGAGTTAAATCAGTTCCAAAGTTTGTGTTTATTGTCTTTATGCTTAATTGTTCTTGACCATATGCATATGCATGATTAATTTTTGTCATACCATAACCTGGTACATTTACGTACGAATCACGTGGTATACTTATAAAAGTTATAGATTTATTTACATGATTAATTGTAGTTATAATTATTGAATCAGATCTTCCTTTTGTTTCATCGTCTTCATCTCTAGAATCACTTCCAAAAATAACAAATTTAGTAGTCTCTCCAAGGTCAACCGTCTCATTTGAATTATCTTCTGTCGTTTCAATTCCCAAATCATTTTTATCTATTTCCTTATATGTTATTTTATTTACTTTACTTTTAATATAAAAGTATCCAATTAAAACACATGTACATGTAATTATTAAAAGTATACATAGTACTATTAAAAATATTTTTAGTCCTTTTTTCATATTGCTCCTTATTTATAAAAACTTGAATTGAAATATATTATTCCAATTCAAGTTTTCATTTGTATTAATTATTCTTTTATATTATACATTAAAAATTTCATCTTGCATAACTTTTATGAATTCTTTATTAGATTTTGTTTTTGTTAGAATATCCATTAGTTTTTGGTTCATTTCTTGCGGACCAACATTATTTAGATATCTACGTATTCCATATATAGCTTGTAATTCTTCTGGTGATAACAATAAATCTTCTCTTCTTGTACCAGAAGCATTGATATCAATAGCAGGGAAAATTCTTCTTTCTGCTAATGTTCTATCAAGTTTTACTTCCATATTTCCAGTACCTTTAAATTCTTCAAAGATTACTTCATCCATTCTACTTCCTGTTTCAATTAAAGCTGTTGCTAAAATTGTTAAGCTGCCAGCATCTTCTGTATTACGAGCTGCACCGAAAAATCTTTTTGGTTTATATAAAGCACTTGGATCAAAACCACCTGATAATGTTTTACCAGATGAAGGAATAACTAAGTTGTAGGCACGTGCTAATCTTGTTATACTATCTAATAATATAACAACATCACATCCATGTTCAGTTAATCTTTTAGCTCTTTCTAGAACCATCTCTGCAACTTTTACATGATGTTCTGGTTGCTCATCAAATGTAGAATAAATAACATCACCTTTTACAGAACGTTTGATATCTGTTACTTCTTCTGGACGCTCATCTATTAATAATACTATTAATTCTACCTCTGGATTATTAGTTGTTATACTATTAGCTATTTGCTTCATTAATGTAGTTTTACCAGCTTTTGGTGGTGCAACAATTAATCCTCTTTGACCTTTACCAATTGGAGAAATCAAATCCATTAATCTCATAGCAAATTTATTAGAATCTGTTTCAAGTTTTAATTTTTTATCTGGGTAGATTGGAATTAAATCTTCGAAATTTTTTCTCTTCATTGCAAATTCAGGATGCTTACCATTTACTTCACCAACATATATTAATGCTGGAAATTTATCACTTTCATTTGGCTTTCTTTTAATACCTTTGATTTTATCACCTGTGTCAAGATGAAATCTCTTAATTTGAATTGGTGATACATAAACATCACTATTAGTAGATAAGTAGTTATCTCCTCTTAAAAATCCATAGCCATCAGGAAGCAACTCAAGTATTCCTTCAACAATCTCATCTTGATCACTTGTTAAAGTATAATTGATTTCACCATTATTTGATTTTTTGGCTTTTGATTTTTTTGGCTCTGAATTTTTCTTAGATGGTTTCTCCTCTACTTCTTCAATAGAATTAGTATCCTCTTCAACTTCAAATGGGATCTCTTCTTCTAGAGCTATATCTTCAATTTCCTCAATTTCTTCTTTTTTAACTTTATTCTCTTTGGTTGTTGGAGTTTTTACATTTTCCTCAATTTCAAAACTAATAGAATCAATTAGATCATCATTAGAAGAGGCATTTTCTTCTGCTCCTTGAATTGACTCAATTAATTCATCTTTTTTTAGCTTGCTTGCATTTTTAATGTTTCTCTCCTCAGCCATCTTCTTTAAGTCAGAAACCTTTAATTTTTTTAAATTCATAGTATCTCCCCCTATTATATGTAAAGTTTCATATTTAATTTTAATTAATACTTGAAATTTTTTTAGAATAAATAAAAATAGATTACATATAGCAGCTATTACTAACTGCTATATGTTTTATTAAAAATAATTGAATAAAAAAGTTTATTTATTAACATCTATATAAACTCTTTCATTTGGATAGTACATGTCTAATTTTTCTCTAGCAATTCTTTCTATATAAGAAGAATCATCCATATTTTGTTTTTGTTCTAACAAACTGTTTTGTTCTTCTTTTAAATCTTCAATTTGTTTTTGATAATAGGCTAATTCATCATTATATTTACTTTGCTTATTTTGCTGTTTAACAAAATGAAAAATTGCGCAAATGATTAAAGCAAAGATAAACACACATAGAATCCTATTTCTACTTACTTCGTTCATCTTTTGAATCCTTCACATAATTATCTTTGTACATTATATACAAAAATCTTAATAATTGCAAATTATTTAGATTTCATTTTGTTTACATCTATTACATTTGTGTAAATTTTAAAAAAATTTGTTATGAATTGCCCTAACAGCAGTATCAGCTTCACTAGTTTCAACCAATACTGAAATTTTTATTTCTGTTGTAGTAACCATATGCATATTAATATTGTTTTCATATAAAGCTTCAAACATCTGAGTAGCAACACCTGGTTTATTTGCTATACCAGTTCCAACAATAGATACTTTAGATAGATTCTCTGTATGATATACATCTTTGTATCCTAAATACTCTCTATTATCTTCTAGAACTTTTAATGTTTTATCTAAGCTTCCCATTTCAACTGTAAATGCTATATCTTTTGTTACATATTCACCAAAAGATTGCATAATTACATCTAGATTAATGTTGTTGTCAGATAATACTTTAAATAATTTATATGTCTCGCCAATTTTATTCTCAAGACCAACTACAGTAATTCTTGAAATATAATCATCTTTAGTAACTCCATCAATTACTAAATCTTCTAAGTAATTATGAGTTACTAATGTCCCTCTACTATTTTTTTCAAATGTAGATTTTACATATATTGGAATATTATATTTTTGTCCTAGTTCAACACATCTATTATGTAATACTTTTGCTCCCATACTTGCAAGCTCAAGCATTTCATCATAAGAAATTGTATCAATTTTTTGAACATCATCAACAATTCTTGGATCTGCGGAATAAACTCCATCAACATCAGTAAAAATGTCACATCTTTTAGCTTTAAGGCTTGCTGCTATTGCTACCGCAGTTGTATCTGAGCCTCCTCTACCTAATGTTGTAATATCACCTAGCTCATCTATTCCTTGAAAACCTGCTACTATTACTATATTATCAGATCTTAAATTATCTAAAATTGTTTCATTTTTTATATATCTAACTCTAGCATTTGTATGAGCAGAAGATGTTACTATTGGTATTTGCCAACCACATAAAGAAATAGCTTTATAACCTTTATCATTTAATAGCATAGCAAGCTTAGAAATAGTTATTTGCTCACCAACTGAAACCAATACATCATGCTCTCTAGGATAGATGTTTTTGGTTACTTCCTTTTCTTCTGAAATTAGTTTATCGGTGGTTTTACCTTGAGCTGAAACAACAACTACCACTTGATTATTTTTTTTCTTCTCTTTGATTATATGTTCTGCTACTTGTTCTAATTTTTCTACAGTTGCAACAGAGCTCCCACCGAATTTTTGTACAATAATATTCATATTACCCTCTTTACATTATAGATAATTGGTTTATCATTAATTTAATTAAATTTATATGAAATTGTAATTTATCTATAATATCCTATATTTTAAATCATATTATTATATAATACAATATCTATTTATTAAGATATTTCAAATATTCTAGCATAAATGAATTCAAATTTCCATCCATAACTGATTGAACATTTCCAGTTTCATAGTTGGTTCTATGATCTTTTACCATTGTATAAGGGCAAAATACATAACTTCTAATTTGACTTCCCCACGCAATATCCATTTGAACGCCTTTTAGGTCCTCAATTTTTTCTTTATTTTCTTTTTCTTTTAAATCTAATAATTTAGATTTAAGCATCTTCATACATGTTTCTTTATTTTGCAATTGCGAACGTTGATTTTGACATTGAACTACGATATTAGTTGGTATATGAGTTATTCTAACTGCAGAAGAGGTTTTATTAATATGTTGTCCTCCTGCTCCAGATGCACGATATGTATCGATACGAAGATCATCCGGGTTAATATCAAGTTCAACATCTTCCGTTATTTCTGGTAAAACTTCAACTGATGCAAAAGAAGTATGTCTTCTGCTATTGCTATCAAATGGAGAGATTCTAATTAATCTATGAACTCCATGTTCACTTTTTAAATAACCATATGCTTGTTCGCCTTTTACCAAAAAAGTTACACTCTTAATTCCGGCTTCTTCACCTTCTAGTATATCTAACTCTTCAAGGACAAAATCATTTTGAAATGCCCATCTAGAATACATTCTATACAACATCTCTGCCCAATCATGAGATTCTGTTCCACCAGCACCAGGATGAATTGTAACAATGGCATCATTATTATCATATTTTCCTTTAAATAAAGATTGCATTTCAAGTTGGCTAATAGTATCTGAAATAGCATTTGTTTCTGATAATAAATTATTAGATAGTTTCTCGTCATTTTCTAACTTTAAAAATTCATTAGTCTCAATTAGATTATTTACTTCTGCTTCAAGATGATTGTATTTGTTAATCTTTTTTTCAATATTTTTTAATTTACTTAAAACAGAAACACTATTTTCAGAATTGTCCCAAAAATTAGGCTCCATTGTCTTTTCTTTAAGGCTCTCATATTCTTTTTTTAAACTATTGATATCAACGGTTTTTAATAATTCATCTACTTTAGATTTTAAGCTTTGTAATAGTCTATAATTCTCATCTAAATCAATCATAAATATCCTTTCTAATTATGATAATATTACTTGACTATAAATATCATTTTCTTCATTAAAAATACTAATTTTATATTTATCATCTTTAAAAATATATTTAACTCTAACGCTATTTGTTTTTCTAATTTCTTTTTTATATATAATTTCAAAATGATCAAATTGATTTTCTTTAAGTTCATCCGGTAATGCTTCTAGAGCAATATTATAATAATATGTATTATGTACATGATGATTAACATCTATCATATCCTTTGTAATATCAACAATTTTATAATCATCATTTAAATCTATACTATTGTCTACTTTAGGATATTTATAATTTGGATATATTGTATAATTCTCAGATTCATATGGTTTCATCATATCTTCTGTCATTCTTACAATTTTCCATGTATCAATATTCATAAGTACCCATTTTGATGTAGCAGTACATAATAAATTATCATCCTGGTCATAAACTTCAAAATCTCTATATGCATATAGTTTATCCGTAGATGCTGACCAAGTTTTGACAATTATTGTATCATCATATTTGGGGCGTTTAATAACATCAACTTTCCAATTTAATAAAACCCAAGTTAACCTAGTATCTTCCATTTGCTTTAATCCAAGACCTGCAATATTTGAATGTTTTGCTCCAGAAGATTCTAGATAATATAATAATTGTTCATTTTTCAAATTATAGAATTTATCAAATTCTTTAACTCCAATATAAAATTGCTCTTTTATA
>JAEEGL015466265.1_pt1 | contig 10372 bp, 5 predicted proteins | sample 9134231 | NCBI WGS metagenome assembly JAEEGL01 (sample SAMN16246548, study PRJNA631951) | gut metagenome | biome: gut microbiome; feature: rumen; material: fiber-attached | host: Bos | place: Iran: Karaj | collected 2018-10
AAATTATTTCTTTTCTATTTATAATTAAAATTTATAGATATCATATCTTTTACTATATTAAAAGCAAATCAAATTCCTAATAAAGTATTCATCATTTTATATATAAGTTAATTTAATAATTAATTTTGAAAAATAAAAAATGAAAAAAAAAAATTTTTTCAAAAAATTATAATAATTAATATCTAAATTAATGAATAAAATAAAAGGATATATAATATATATGATTAATAGATAAAAAAATAAAAATTTACAAATCTAAAGTTTCAAAAATTATAATTATAAAATTATTTCTATGATATAAGAATGAAAAATTAAAAAAGAATAAATAATCAAAAAAAGAAAAAAATAAAGAACAAAATAATAAAATATAATAAATGGAAAAAACCTTAAATTTCATTTTTTCACAACCAGAAATACAAATAGCCAAAAATTATATATTTAAATCTTTAGATGAAATAGGACACGGTGCATTTGGAAAATTATATACAGGAACAAATTCTGAAACAAAAGAATCGGTAGCAATAAAATTAGAATTGCCAAATTTAATAAGATCTCAATTAATGATAGAATATAAAATATATTCAATATTAAAAGGAGGAAGTAAATAATAAAATATAATAAATAAATAGTTGGAATTCCAAAAATATATTGGTATGGAAAAGAATTAGGAGGATATAATGTATTAATAATGGAATTATTAGGAAAAAGTTTAGAAAATCATTTTAAATTACAAAATTATAAATTTACATTAAAAACAGTTTGTTTAATAGGAGAACAAATGATAAAAAGAATAGAATATATTCATTCAAAAGGTTATATACACAGAGATATAAAACCAGATAATTTTTTAATGGGAAATGAAAAAAATAATAAAACCGTTTATGTTATTGATTTTGGTTTAGCTAAAAGATATAAAGCAAAAAATGGTTTTCATATTCCTTATAGAGATGGTAAAAATTTAACTGGAACTATTAGATATGCAAGTTGTAATACTCATTTAGGAATTGAACAAAGTAGAAGAGATGATTTAGAAAGTATTACTTATTGTTTAGTTTATTTTTTAAAAAGAAAATTACCTTGGATGGGTGTTAAATGTAAAAATGATAAAGAAAGATTTAAAAAAGTTAAAGATATTAAATTAAATTGTAAAATAGATGATATTTGTGAAAATATTCCTAAGGAATTTGGAATGATGATTCAATATGCTAGAGATTTAAGGTTTGATGAAAAACCTGATTATCATATTTTTGGTAAGTTGTTTCAAAAAATTGCTAAGGATAATAATTTTTCTTTTGATGATGAATTTGATTGGTTATATGATTAATTTATTTTTTTAAAGTGTAGAATTTAATAAATAAATTATTTTTCTTATTTACAATTTAAATAATTTTATTTTTAATTTTTTGGAAATTATTTTATATTAAATTCCAAACAATTTAAAAAATTAAATTTATACATCATTTAATAAAATATTTTTTAAAATATATATTATATTTATTTTAAAATTATATTTAATCTTATATTTATAATAAATATTTTTCATAAATTTTAAACATTATAATTAAATTTTAATATTTTCTTTGATTAATAATTGCTCTAATTCATTTTTAGGTATTATTTTTAACATATTTTTTTCTTCAGTTATCTCTTCATTTTTTCTTAAAATTCTAGGAAAAAGAAAAAAATAAATAGTAAGAATTAATAGAATAAGAAAAGATAATTGGCAAATAATAATTTGAATTGTAATATTTTCAAGAATATCAATCATTTTTGTTTTGAAAAAATTAGTTAAATACATAGAAGCACTTTGAATTAATTGTTCAATTAACAACATTAAAGAATGATAATGTTCACTATTTAATAATAAAAATGGATTTAACTTTTCATATTCATCCCATAAACTAGTATCATTAGGATAAAGGTCATTAATTATATCACTTCTATAAAGAATTTCATTATAAATAAATCCTTTTTTATCTCCTTTATATAAGATATTTTCTAAATCTATTTGTATATATAATACTAATTGAAGTGCATAAATCGAGGAAGAAATAATACCATAATGTCCTATACCATCAGCAAAGTCATCACATGAAATATTATTTTTTGTTAAATAATCACCAATATATTGACATATATCATCATACATTAATTTATTAAAAAGATGTAATTCTTCAAATTCTAAATTATTTAATTGAGAAAGAATTTCTTTAAACATATCTTGATTTATTTTAAAAGATTTTTTTAAATTAAATCTTAAAGATTTATATATATCATTTATTTGCCCTTTAGTATTTCTATATGCATGATAACAAATCATTATTCTGATATAATTATAATGATTGATTAAAAAAGTTTTTTGTTTTAGTATTAAAGCATATATATTTGATAAACTAAAAGCATAATTATATTTTATAATTTGAATAATTATTATATAAATGATAATCCCAACTGATATTAATATTAATATATTGAAAATAATTATATAAGAATTATCCAATTTTTTTTTTGAACAAATATTTTTTTCTATTTTTGATATTAATGTATTTTTTTTTTTTTCAAAATCTAATTGAACACTTTTTCTAATTAAACTCTTTGCTTCTAATTCAGTCGTATTAGAACTCATTTCATTAACATCTTCTTGTGATAAATTAATTATAGGATTTGAAACAAGATATTCTGGATTTGTTTTATCTTTTTGATGAAGTTCAATAAAGTTCTCACAATTTTGAATGGCATTAATTATATAATCTGGATTAATTTTAAAAAAAATATTAGTTGTTTTTTCTTGTTCATCATAAATTTTTGAAATAATATAACATTGTAAAAAAAAACTAATTATATAAATAAAAAAAAAACTTAAAACACATATTATTACAATAAAATATAAGTCTTTTTTTAAAGATAAAAAGTCATCCATAAAAAAATCAGAAAATTCTTTTAAATCTTCATATAAAAGTGATTCATAATTTGCTAATATAAAATTAAAATATTTATTTGATAAATTTAAATCTTTTTCTTCTAAATTTATAAAATAATAAATTGTAAATGAAAATTCTTCAATTAAATTCATAACTTTTGAAATTGAGATATTTCTTTTTATATCATTTGATAAGGCAATTAAATTTAAATTATAATTATCAATTTTAAATTTATTTTTTCTGGATGTATTAATCATATATACATTTATATCTTTTGTTATTTCAATAAAATTGTTAAAAATTTCAGTTAAATATTGCTTAAATAATTTATTTAAAGAACTTTTTGGTGTATATAAATTCATATATAAAGTATTTTGAAAATTAACTAAATGACAAGAATAATAAAAGGCTTTATTTGAATCTTCCATTATATCACTTATTGAATTATGAATTTTTAATGTTTGAATTACTTTAATACTTATTGTATTACAAAATGAGAAAAAACATAATGAAATAATAAGAAAAAAAATAAAATTTAATAACAAAATAATTATCCATATTATAATATAAAAATTTAAATTATTTGATTTATCAATTATTATTTCTTCTTTTTCTTCAATCTTTTTTTTTTTTAATTTAACTGATAAATTATTTCCATTTTTTTTTAAGACTTTTTTTAATGTAGTTTTTTTAACAATTTTGAAAGAAGGAAAAATACTTTCTTTATCATTATTTTCCTCATTAATAACTAAATCAATTTGAGATTTTTTTTCATATCCTTTAACTTCAACAGGAATATTTTTTTCAAAATCATAAATATAAAAAAAAATTTTTTCAAAATTAATAAAATAACATTTTTCTAAATGAATAGCAGAAGTTTTAAATAAATCATATTCTTTTTCTTCTTCTTCTTCTTCATTAAAAGATTCAGAAGTTTCAATAAGAATTTTTGATATGTCATTTTCTTCATCATCATCATCACTAAAATTACTTGATGATTTATTAGAAGAATCTTTTGAAAAGCTATCTGAAAAAGTAATTTTATTTGAATGTAATGTTCTTTTTGATAAATTTGATTTTTTTCTTATGTTTTTTATTTCATCTATTTTTAAATAATCTTTTATACTATCTTGTGATGTTCTATTTTCTTTATCTATAAATAAATATTCTTTTGATTTAGGAAAAAATGAAATTTCTTTTTCTAATGTTGGAATAAATTCATCATCTATAAAAATTTTTTCATATAATAAAGATTCTTTAACAACATCTTTTGATATTTTTCTTACTGTTTTTGCTCTTTTAAAATCTTTATTTTTATTTGGTAATAATTGTGATGAAACATCTTTATAATTTTGAATTATTGATTCTTCTTTTAACTTTATATTTATTTTATTCATATGAAAATAATATCCTTGTAATTTCCCATTTATAATAATTTCCTTACATTTTAATTTAAAATATTTATCATTTAAATTCCAATTTATTTCATTTTCATGATATAAATATCTTTCCTTTAAAATTTTTGTTTTATTTCTTTTTAAATTATTACAATTATTTTTAAATGCAATTTCATTAATTTCTTCTTCGAATCCATTTATAAATGAAGTTAAATCAATTGTACTACTTATAAATTTACTATTAAATTCTAATAATAATATTGCATTAGCAGAAAATAAATTTATATAACAATTAGTATCAGTTATAATATGACAAACACTATTTTTTGTTTTTGTATTTAGAATTCCAAATTCATCGATTATTAATTCACATAAAAGATAATAATTATGTTCTTCATCAAAATTTAATGATATATTCATTGGGAAAATTGATAAAAATTTTACTTTTGTTTTAAAATAAAACTCTTTTTTTTCTTTTTTAAAAGATAAATTTTGTAAATTTTTTTTAAATTCAATTTCATATTCTTGTTTTAACAATTCTGGAAAAATAATATTAATATTTTTTCCTATTAATTCTTCTGGAAAATAACCTAACTGTATACATATATCTTTTGTAATTCTTTCAAAAACTAAACTATGTTTTTTAAATGATATTATCATAAATTGTAAATTATGAGATTCAATATAATCATTTTTATTATTATATTTAGGTTTTTCTTGTATTGTTGGTATAAATTCCTCATTTAAATATTTTTCTGCTTTATCTTTATCATTTAATATATCTCTTAAATAATAACCATATAATAAAAAAATTTTTGAATTATGTTTAATATTTTCTATTTCTTGAAATTTTGAATCAATTTGTTGAATTAATTTATGTATCTTTCTCCCAATTTGATTAATTTGTTTTATTTCTTTTTTTTGTGTTGATGATAATAATAAATTCCAAAAAGAATAATATTTTTCAGCAACTTCTGAAATTAAATCCATAAAAGTATTAATTTGATATCTTATTGAAATATTATTTTTATTTAAATTAAATTCTATTGAATCATCTTCAATTGATTTTTTTAATTTAAATATAAAAAAATATAGAGAAAAATTAGCTGAAATTATTTTATTGTCTATATCATAATATAAATGATATAAAAGTAAATATGCACTTTTATTATTTTTTAAATAATTTTTTAAAATCATAAAATGAATTAATTTTAATAAAATACTATTTTTATAAATAACCATTCTTTTCTTTAAAATTTTTTCAATTATTAAATAAAAATTATATTTTCTATTCTCATCATTAAAATCTTTATTAAAATGATTAAAATGATAACTTTCATATTGTAAATAATTCATAATTATTTCTCTATCATTAGACTTTTTATCAATTGATTCAAGTAAATTGATTGTATGAAGATAAATTTCAAATTCATTTAAAAATTGAGTGTCATCTTTAAAATTAATAATTTTAATTCTAAAAACCCAAAAATAAAGAATTAAAAACATTATTATATTTATTAAAATAAATATAAAAAAATAATTTTTTCTTTCTTTTTTTTTCATAATATGACCAAATAACACAAATAATCCAGAAAGCATATAAATCATACTCATATAATAATTAAATAATTGAGAAAAATTTTTCTTAGAAATAAAAATATTTTCAATAAATAAAGAATAAAAAACAATAGCACCAAAAAAAAATGAAAATAAAGGAATAATTGCATATGAATTATTATCAACAAGATAATCAATTCCTAAAACAATAACCATTAAAGTTTTAGAAATAAATATCATTTTTTTAGGATTAGTTAAAAATACTCTCATTATTCCATCACTTATATTTTCTCCTCTTTTAAAATATAAAGCTATTGCAATATAACAAATGATAAAATCTATTATACAAATTAGTAAACTTATTATAAAATAAATTGTATGAGTTTTTGAAAAACATTTAAATCCTTTATTTATTACTGGATTTGAATTTTTACAAAAAAGAATTGGGAAATTTATTTCTATAAATATTAAAAAATATTCATTTACGTAAAATTGGATAATAAAAAATATAGATATTATATATCAAAAATTTCCTTAAAAATAAAAGTTGATATTTAAAATGTTTTATTATTTTTTTTGAATATGAATCAAAAAGAAGTTTTAAAAATAAACTAAAACCAAAAAAAACAAAAGTATAAGTACAATATAAAGTAACTAAATAAAATTTATAATTATAACTATTATAAGCATTTGAATTTAAGCACATTATAAAATCAATAAAATATTTAAACAATAGAGATGAATCATTCCAAAACAAATAATTCTAATATAATTAAATACATAAATTTTACTCTTTCATTTAAATTAATTGAAAATAATTGTGAAAAATTAATAATGGCATATATAAAAGAACATAATTTACTTCTATTATAATTATAAAAAAGATTATAATATAAATGAAAAGTTGCTAATTTAACTCTTTTTAAATAGCATTTTTGTTCCATTTATAACCTTAATATTTTTATCATATTATATTAATAAAAACTATTTGAATTTAAAAAAAGTAAAAAAATAAAAAAAAATAAAATAATTAAAAAATAATAAAATTACTTTATAATCCACCCATAAAAATAATTATTGTGAATATTTATACAAAACAGAATATTTTCCATTCAAAGCCATTAATTGATTATGATTACCTTTCTCAACAATTTTACCAGATTCTAATACAAAAATAATATCAGAACCTTCAATAGTACTTAATCTATGTGCAACAGCAATACTAGTTCTTCCTTTTTGTAATTCCTCAATACTTTTTTGAACAGCAATTTCACTTTCTTTATCTAAAGCACTAGTAGCTTCATCTAATAATAAAATAATTGGATCTTTTAAAAATGCTCTAGCTATTGCTAATCTTTGTTTTTCTCCTCCTGAAACTGGATCTTCTTTAGTACCCATTTGATCATGATTAAAGAATTTTTCAATTTTTGCATTACAAGCAGCTTTATATACTTCATCTTTTGTAGCATTTAATTTTCCATATTTTATATTTTCAAATACACTTCTTTTAAATAAAACAGGTTCTTGACTTACTAAACCAATTTTTTTTCTTAATTTATAAATATTGTAATCTTTTACATTTATATCATCTATTAATACTTCACCTTGTGTACAATCATAGAATCTTTCTATTAATTGAATTATAGTACTTTTACCACATCCTGAATATCCTACTAAACCAACTGATTGTCCTGGTTCTATTACAAATGATATATCGTTTAATATTTTATTATCTGGTTTTGTTGGATATGCAAATGTTACGTTTTTAAATTCTATTTTACCTTTTAAATCATCTGGTTCTAATTTACCTTTTTGGGCTTCTAAAAATGGATTTAATTGACTTTCTATATCTAAAATATGGAAAATTGAAGCAAATGCTTTTTTTGCTTTTGAATAATCACTAACACCATTTAATCCATTTGCAATACCTGCAGTCATTAATAATAAAGATGCTATTGTTGGTGTTGCTTCTGAGAAACCTAATTTACCTTTAATAATAAAATCACAGGCATAATGAATTACACAAGCCATTGCAGCATACATTGCAAAAAATCCAAAACCTAAAAATACACCAATACGAATACTTTGTAAAATATTATCTGAAACACTTCCTCCAATAATAGATAAATATAAATCAACTGCAGGTTTTTGAAAATTAAATGAATAAATTGTTTTTGTATTAATAACACATTCTGATAAAATTGCTCCTGCTTCAATATCAACTCTATTATCTTTAGATTTTATTGCTGATATTATACTATTTTTAGCAGTTACAATTGAAAAAATAATAAAAGGTATAAAACATATACAAATTAATGATAATCTCCAATCATAATAGAAACCAATAACAAGACCACATACTGTATTACCAAATGTTTGTATTATATCACCAATTAATGTAAGGATAATTGAATTTAATTGTGTTGTATCTATTGAAAGTTTTGTAAGAAGACCACCTGGACTATTTTCATCAATATCGAAATAACCAATATGAAGTTGTAAATATTTTTCTATAATTAATTTCCTCATTTTACAAGTTACACTACTTCCTAATTTTTCAAGCTTCCATAATTTAACAAAAACTGAAATTGAAATTGCAATAGCTATTCCTAAAAATACAAAAGACCATTTAAGTCCCTCATCATAAACAGTATGTCTATTAGTACTTGAAAGTGCATTTACAGTTTTAGAAAGAACCCAACCACAAAAAGGTGTAATTGCTCCAGTAATTAAAGCACCTAAAGAAGCAACAACACAATCACAACAATCTTGACACATAAAACTTATAACTCTTCCTAAACTTACATCATTTTGAGCTTCTTTTTCTGTTTTTTTAATTTGTACTTCTGGATTTAAAACAATTTCACTATGTTTACTTGATAAATGTCTTGAACTCATTTTTTTAAGTTCACTTTTTTTCCTTTCTTTTATATCATGAGCACCAGGTTCTTTACTTTCAAGTTCATCTTGTGCTAATTGTGATTTAACTAAACCTGCATAATAACCATTTTTTTGTAATAAAGATTCATGATTTCCAATTTCAGCAACATGACCATCTCTTATAGCATAAATAACATCAGCATTTTTAATTGTACTTAAACGATGTGCAATAATAACAGTAGTTACATTTTTTTCAGAAATATGATCAAGAGCTGCTTGAACTTCTTTTTCTGATTTATTATCAAGTGCACTTGTAGCTTCATCTAATATTAAAATTTTAGGTTCACATACAATTGCTCTTGCAATTGCAATACGTTGCTTTTGACCACCTGATAATTTACTTCCTTTAATTCCAACAACATAATCATATTTTTCACTACTTTTTTCAATAAATTCCTTAGCATAACTTTCTTCACAAGCAACTTGAACTAATTTCTCAGGATCACCTAAAGTTTTTAAATATTCTTCACGACCAAACATTACATTATCTCTTATTGGACTATTAAATAAAACTGGTTCTTGTTGAACATAACCAATTAAATTTCTTAAATATTCAATATCATATTTTTTTATATCAACATCATCTATTAATACTTCACCTGCTGTTGCTTCATATAATCTTTCAATTAAATTAACTGTTGTTGATTTTCCACATCCACTTTCACCAACTATAGCAACTTTTTTTCCTGGTTCTATTAAAATATTTAAATCATTTAATATTTTTCTCTTATTTGGATCTGATGGATATATAAAATCTATATTTTTAAATTCAATCTTTCCTTTTACTTCATCTCTAGGAGGTTTATATGTTGAGTTTGATAAATCAATTTGTGGTTTTCTTTCAAATAATGTGAAATAATCTGATGATGCAATTGCACTTTCTTGAATAATTTTAACATTAGGTGCAATTGTTCCAATTGAAAAAACAGCAATTAAAGTAGAAAAAATAACTGTCATCAAATCACCTTGAGTAAACTTTTTATTTTTATTAATATTATAAACATGATCACCAATTAATGTTCTAGCATATAAAATAGAAATAAAAAAAGTCATAAAAATAAAAAATAAAATTACTCCAACACTTCCTCCTAATTTCAAAGCTTTTTCAGAATTATACATATGAACATCATCAATCAATTTATTAAATCTTTCAATTTCAAATTCAAAATTAGCAAATGAAGCGACAGTCTTAATATTATATAACATTTCTTCAGCAACACCACCTGCAATTTCAAAACTTTTTCTACTTCCAATCATAGTTTTTTTCAGAGCAGTTACTAAATAAATAACTGCTCCAATGATACAAGGAGTCAAACTTAACATAACAAGAGGAAGTACCCATGAAGTATAAAAAGCAAATACTAACCCAGCAACTAATTGAGAACCTAATGTTATTACCAAACCAAATTTTTCACCTACACCAAGTGTAATTTGTTCAATTTGTGCTTGTACTTTAGTAGCAAATTCAAAGGCATTATTAGAATCAAACCATCCTTGTTCTTGTTTTAAAATAGTAGCAAAATAATTTTCTTTTAAATGTTGCATTTGTTTAATACC
>JAEEGL015739044.1_pt1 | contig 10372 bp, 7 predicted proteins | sample 9134231 | NCBI WGS metagenome assembly JAEEGL01 (sample SAMN16246548, study PRJNA631951) | gut metagenome | biome: gut microbiome; feature: rumen; material: fiber-attached | host: Bos | place: Iran: Karaj | collected 2018-10
CATCAACGCCATCACCCGCAATGGTGAGAAGGTCGATGTCTTCACCGTCAACGGTGTGCGTGTGGCTACCAACCTGAGTGCCTCTGAGGTGAACAGCCTGCGTCCAGGCCTCTATGTAGTGAAGGGACAGAAAGTCATCGTCAAGTAATCCGCACCTTTACGGTAAACCCATTCAAAAAACGATCAGCACCCCGAGGACACTTCCCTTTGGGTGCTGATTGTTTTGTATTCAAAAAAAACACATGCAATATGCAATATTGCAATATAGCGTGAGCTTTACGCCAGCTTGCGATACAGCCCCCTGTCTGCTCCCTGACGTATCTTCTGTGCCAGTCCGTCGTCGCACAGTCGCTTCAGGCGGCTGCAGATGCTGCCCGTGCTGCCATTGTAGCCGTATTCACGGTCTACATCGTCTGACGAAAAGGGATTGGGCAGCCGACGGTAGGCTAAGAGCGTCTTCTGCTGATGGCGCACGTTCGAGGCATCCTGTGCCTGACGGTCATCATACAGCTTTTCGCCTGTGGCCAGGAAAAAATGCTGCTGGAAAGCGTACTGGGCATCACAGAGGGTCAAAACCAGCTCACGGTCTGTTTTGTCTGTCTTGAAGTCTGGACCGCACACCATTCTGCCGTCTTCCTCTACCATCTGATTCCAGTGGCGGGTCAGTATGAAGGGGAGTGCCAGGTTTATGGCTATCCAGCATGGCCTTTTCAGCAAATCCTCCAATGCTTTTGAGTTCTCTTCCTTGGCATCCATCATTCGGCGCTCTGTCCAGGCATGCAGCGCGTCGCTCAGTTCCTTGCAGGGTATCTCGCCCTTGGTGTTGTCCAGACGGTAGCACCATTCCACCAGTTCCTGCTCACATTTCCGGTCTTCCTCGGTATAGACGCGGTTCTCGCGCATCTCAAAGCAGGTGTCGCCCATAGGCACGCACGCCAGACGCTGCAGCAAGCCTCGGGCAAAGTTCGAGGTAGTGTTCTGCTTGGCCAGAGCGTCCTCGGTGCCAGTGTAAACGCCATTGAAGTGTACGTCGTACTCGCCCACCTTCGAGCTGCTGGTTTTGAGGAAACTGCCTGCCGGCTCGTTGTGCAGGCTTTTTAGGAAGAGTGCTTCGATGTTCATGTAGCCCTTCTTCTGCTGAGCCAGCAGGTCGTCGAGCTCTGAGTTGAACTGGCTGACATGCAGTGGCCACTCTTCGCCATCAATCATTTCCTTGGCGTTGAACTCCGCCTCACGGATAGCAGCTGCCGAAGCCTCTGATGGCAAGCAGCGCAGGATGCCCTGAGGCCGGGGCGTTTTGTTCTTCTCGCCGCCCGACTTCTGGTCACGTTCCTCATTCCACCGGTTCAGCGCCTCTATCTGTGCGGCATCGGCCTTCTTCTCAGGCTCCATCATCAGTCGGTAGAGATACACCGCTATGTGCTTACCGCTGCCACTGCGACCTATCAGTTCTATGATGCTGTTCAGTCGGCATCGGCGCGAAGGCTCTGCCCAGAACCTGTACCACATGCGGGTCATGAGGGTCATGCCGAAGCCACCTCCCACGAACACAGCCGGCGCATAGTGGCGAAGCTTCAGGTGACGGAACAGCAGCAGCATCATCACATAGTGCTTCATCAATCGCTGCAGGCGCAGTCCGATGCGGTTGAGCATGGGCGTTACGCCGTCCTGTTCGTCGGCTGAAGCGCCGGCACCCATCATCAGGTTGTGAGCCTCTCTGAGCAGTACGCTGTACTTGCGGCCTGTCACCGTCTCTATGGCGCGTCGCATCTCCTTCGAGGGCTGCAGTTCGTTAAGGTTCTCCGACTCGCGCTTGTGCATCAGCTTCTTGGCTGCATCCACGATGTCGTCCATTTCCTTCTCGCCACGTTCGGCCACTACGTCCTTCACCCATACCAGCTGCATGAGCAACAGCCTCACTCTCTCCAGGTCGCCGTCGCAGAGCAACATGAGGTCGTAGGCCAGTCGGATGGCTGCCTTGTGGCGACTGCCCACTGGCACGCCCTTGGGCAGCATGGAGTTGATGTAGTCGGGCACGGGATGACCGAACACCATCACGCTGGATGCGTTGACAGCATCTTCGGCAGGTGCTACAGCAGCTACGAGGTTCGTTACGCTACCGTCACTTTCAGCTGCTGTTGTGTCAGCGCTGTCAAACTGATGGTTCTTGTTGGTGGGGTCGCTCTGCTCTTTGCGATACGACTCCAGGTACTTCTCGTTGAAGTCCTTTTCTAATGAATCAGTGTTCATAATTGAAAAATTAGAAAATTAAAAAATTGAAAAAGAAAATAAAAAAATCAAATATTAAAAAGATATTCTTCGTCGATAAAATAGATGTCACGCAGTCTTGGAGCGTATGAAATGCGACTGGCATCGACACAGCTGTTGTCGCAGACGGGTTTGCCAGTAGTGCCCTTCATACCGAGCAGTCCAAGTTCGCGTCCCAGCTCTATCTGGTTGTCGGCAATGTTGCCAATTTCTGGCAATGCCTCGCTCACCAGTCGGATGCCGTGTCCCGACGATGTCCTGTGACTCAGACGAACCTTCCAAGGAAATCCGGGGCGTAACGTGCGCTCATACACCTCACGAGGGTCAATGGGCAACTTGTCGCCATCGAACATGAACAGGCGGCTCAGCTCCTTAATCTCTGACTGTCTGCGGCGTGTGCCTTCGAACTGTCTCACGCCGAAGATGAAGCACGGCAGCCACATCTTCAGATCGTTGGCCCACTGCAACAACTGCTGCTCCAGGCTTAGGTTGGCAAAGGTCTCGCCAGCACGAGGCATGGAGAGGCGCTTCAGGCGGAACTTCTGGAAGTCGCTGTCGCGGATAAAGCGGTCCAGCGGAAGTCCCTCGTCGACGGCCCTCTCAATGTCCTGACGAGTCGTGATTTTCCAGTCAACCACTGCACTGCGCACAGTGGTTGAGAACAGGGGGAGCGTGCAGGGCACGCACGGTGCCGAGAACTGATTGTCCTGGCAAACGAAACGATAATTCTGACTCATAACTACTTTGATTCTTTTAGTGTGTTGTTGATAATTTCCATACGATGCCGCCCCACGCACACGTTCATCTGACTCTGTGCCTGCAACAGCTGTCGCTCCACATCGGGACCGCACACCAGCTCGGTCAGGATGGTCAGGCGGTGTGACTCTGTGTCGAGCCACACTTTCAGTCCCTGACCGTTGTCAAGCAGCATGCGTCCCTGTGAACCCTCTTGCAGCTGTGGCTTCTGTTTCTGCTGTCCGGCAGTCAGCAGTTTGAACTGCTCGAACAGTTCGCCTACGGGGTCTTCTGATTTTCCGTCGCAGTTCAGGTGCAGCGAATAGGAAGACTCCTTTGCGCCCTCGCTCTTATAGAAAGAGGAGTTGCCCATCTGCATCAGCATGGTTCTGTTACTCGGCTTCTGGCCTTGCGGAACGAATTCCTTATAGCCGTTAGCCCACTCGTTCATTTTGCCCTTCGTTGATACGTCGGGCTTCCCCTTCGGTCGGGAAATGTAAGTGATGGTGTCTGTCATACTCTTCTATCGTTAATAAATAACATATTCAACACCTAATTCACCCAGACATTCGAAGTAGTAGTCTGCCCACTCCTCGGCATCCTTCCTGCTCTCGTTACCTTCATTGGAAATCCCGAAAAATCATCATAGACAATCACTTGATAATCTTTCTCACATGCGAACCTTACTATATCTTCGGGCGACGCGCTCTTTGTGTTACTTGTTATTACCATAATTTAAAAAAAATTGTTGGTGCAAAGGTACTACTTGTGTAACGGGGTCTATAACATTACACCGTTACACACCCCGTTACACACCCCGTTACACTCATATTCCGCGAAACAAGATGGCTAACAATTAACAATTATTAATCAAAAAAAAAGAGTATGGACAAAAAAAGCAGGGGTTTTCCCTGCTTGATGATTATTATCAAATCTCGTCTATCGGTGAAGCAAACTTATCTCCTTGTGGTTGCATGTCTGTGGATTTTATCAGTTTTCTCTCAGAAAGATAATAGGCATGGTCTATATTTTCCATTGCTTGCCTACATTGATGTACCTTTGCACCAACAGTACCTCCCTTAACTGCAGAGTGTAGATATTTATAAACATTCAAAGCTGCGTTGGTGAGCCCTTTGAAGTTATCCTCCTCTTTTCTCCAAACAGCCAAGCGAGCTCCTACATCTTTCTCTTGTTTTGCTTTCTTCGCAACTTCATCCAAGGCTATTCGCTTACCATTCATATCAGATATTGTGGTGCGGATTGACTGCCATCTGTCTCCTGAAAATCTCATTATCATCTTCGCCATTTGTTGCTGGATGATATCGTCCTCACTCAAGCTACAACCCAAAAGAGCAGAGCAGAATATGATGCGCTCAGCGATATTGAATTTCTTCCCCTTGCTCAGTTCTTCCTCGGTACCTAATATGGTTTCATATCGATCCAATCTTTTCGCCGCAGCCTCATACAAGGTTTTGTACTTCTCTAATTCTTTCTCCAACTCTTCTATATCCGTACGCAATGGTGAATCGTCTTCCGTAGTACTCTTCTCAACAGGTAGAAACGATTGTGAATTGGCACTCTGTACTTCTTGCTTCTCTTGCTTACTTGAACGACCACCTTCAAAAATGGCATCGAATTGTTCTTTTGTAATACTGTGTTCCTGCTCGAACCGATTATGCTGCTCAGACTCAGCTTCAAGTTTAGAAATTCTCTCCCTGAGTTCAGCTATTATCTTGTCCTTGTCATCAGCATCTTTGTTGGTTTGCTTGTTTGACTGATCTGCTTTTGGAAAAGGTTTTATAGGAACAGCTTCAGGAAGTATTGAAGACACTTTTAATCTCGCATGAGCCTCTTCAAAGGATCCCTTGGCAGTCACAACCCATCCACATTCAATATCCATTTGCAAATCTTCCATGTACTCAGGATATCTTTCAGGATACAACGGTGGATTACCCCAAAACTGGTCTGTATCTTTTTTCCAATTCTTATACGCAGTCTTCACTGCTCTGATAATTTTTCGTTGCTCATGATTCACAGTCTCAGTGTATAGCAATTCTTTGATCAATAGTTCTTTAAAACCGTCTGTCAAGTTTGCCATCACATCAGGACTCATACTCTCAATTGTCGAAACGTCCAGTCTCCTTATTCTGTCCAACAGATGCGAATAATCTTTATTGTTTCCCATTTTACTTATTGTTTTTATCCTTCCATTACTATTTTGCGTTCTTCCTCGGTCAGTCCGTAGAGGTCGAACACTTTTTTATCTATTTCTTCGTCGGTAGCTTTTATCTGTGCCGCAAGTTCCTGGCATTCTGCCACACGTTCATTGAAAAAGTCTTCCCACTCGTCTTGCTCCTTCACAGGTATGTGTATCTTCTGTTTCTTCAGCTCTGCCATGAAGCCTTTGAAGTCCATCTGGTCGAACTGCTGCAGGACTGTCGTTATCTTCAAGCCCTCGAAATTATTACTCAAGCGACGAAGGAATCGGTTACGCTTGTCCTGTAACTGCTGATGAAGAGTGAGCATCGTGTCGGCAAGTTTTTCCATTACCATTACAATATTCTTATTATCTTCTGAAATATCAGGAATAGGGAAATTTGATAAATCATCGAGACTGATTTTTGCAAACACTTTACCTTTTATGTCATGTAGACATCTGTAAAAGTATGTGCCTGGTTTGCTATTCAGAATAGCAAGTATATATTTTAAACTATAATTAGTAGAGCACTGGTATATGCCATGGACTAACGTATCGAAATATAAATTGTTGTTATCATAACAGCAGATTAATCTGTCTCCTGTTTTTCGTACAACTACTTTTTCTGTTTCAAAAAGCGTTTTATCACGAAGAGCAAAATCTATCTTTGTTTGCTTCTTCATACCCTTTTTACTCTGAACGTCATCCAATGTAAAGTTGTCTGCTATATGTGCATCATAGAGGATGTAATCTCCACCCCATTGAATCCCATATCGTCTTATTTCTCGTCCCCAGATTATTTTGCGGGTAATCTCATTCTGAGTCCTTGTAATAAGTTTATCTTTGATATTACCAGGATTTAAACCATTCTTGAACTTGTAGTGTTCCTTAGCACATGAAAACTTTTCAATTTTGGATTTTATGGTTGTCGAATCAAGTGACTGAATTACTATTTCAGCTTTTTCACTATTCAATAATTGATTTTGTGAAAGATAATTCTCAATTATATTGCATTGTTCCATAAAGTCAATTGTTCTTTCACAATTAGCTAAACGTACTATATTATTTGTATCTACATCCTTTCGTATTTCGAATGTGATAATTAGGCTTGAGCCAACCTCTGCATCCTCAAACACTTTTTCTGTTATAGTGAACAACTCAGTAACTTTTGAATGAGAGAGAATATATTTTCTCATATCAGCAAAGTATGTATTTATCAGTAGTGATTTAGGGATGATAAAAGAAATAATTCCTTTGCTGAAAATTTGGAATATTCTTTCAAGAAATAGTATGTATAGATTAAGTTTATATTTTGCTAATGGAAAATGTTTATTATAATAGTCTTTAAGAGATTCATCTATTAAAATTCCATACGGTGGATTACCAATCACTACATCAAATCCGCCCTTCTCGAATACCTTGGGGAACTGCTCTTGCCAGTTGAATGCCTTTTCGCCGGCAATGGCGGGATCGCTGATGAGCGAGTTACCGCACTTGATGTTCTCGTTCAGTGAGTTCAGTTTGCGGTGTGGCTTGGCTGTACGAAGCCATAGGGCTAACTGGGCTATTTCCACGCTCTCCTCATTGATGTCGACACCATAGAGGTTATGCTCCAATATGCTGTTCTCTACATCCTGAAACACGATGGCAGAGCCAGTCACCTTGGCCTCCATCTCGTCTATCTGCTTGTGCTCTCCCATCAGGAACTGTAATGCAGCATTGAGGAATGCACCACTACCGCAGGCGGGGTCGAGGATTGTTATCTCCAACAGCCACTTGCGATACTGCTGCAACTGCTCCAATAGTCGCTTCTTGGTTTGCATCTGCCGACGATGGTCAGAGAAGTATTCATCTTCTACGATATTCAACTGTCGTTTCTTCTCTTCACAGAGACGGCCAACGGTATTCTCCACAATGTATTTCGTGATGTACTGAGGGGTGTAGAATACGCCGTCTTGCTTGCGCTTGGAAAGACTCTCCCCCAACCCCTCCCTGTGAGGGATGGGAGTTCCCGCAGTCTCAATCTGTCGCGTCACCTCTTCAATCTCCGAGAGCGAGTTCTCGAAGATATGCCCCAGGATGTTCACATCTACATCACTCTCAAAGTCATACTCTGACAATTTACGGGTGTGCTCCACCAACAATTCATCGCTAATCTTGATATTGTCCAGCACCTCGTCTGGCTTAAAGAGCCCACCGTTATAGGCAAATATCTCGTACTTCTTGCCCTTGAATCCAGTATTCATGTAGCCGAAATACTTCTTCATGCGTTCGTAGAAGGGGCGGTATTCGTCAATCTCCTTCAACTGCTCCCACTGGTCTATGATCTGAATCATTGAGTTTGGCGGCAGCAATCCGCAGTCCTCAGCAAAGAAGATGAAAAGCAAGCGGTCGAGCAATTTCTGTGTCTTCTTGAAAAGTAGCAACTGCCAATCCTTTTCTTCCTTCCCTTCTGGCACTGGGTTCTGCTTCAGGATGTCGGCAAAGAGCACTCGCTTGAACTGCGAGTAGTCTTTGTAAAGAGCCTTCGTAATCTGGTCTTCATTCGACACCGATTCTTGCTTCATCCGCAACACCACGCTTTGCTCCACTTGCTGCCAGGCAAGGCAAAGATACAATTCGCAGAATTCTTCAAACGTCATGTGGAAGATGTCCCACTCGCGGTATTCTACGGCATTGTCTATATACAGGCGCAGTTTCTCGAAATTGGAGATGATGACCAAGCGCGTGTCCTTGTGCTTGCTCTTATAGCCAAAAGCCTGACCTTCGATACTGGCCAAATCGGGTGTCTTATGGTCTTTCAATTCTATCACGCCTATCACCTTCTCATCGAGCAAGATGGCACCGTCGGCCTTCTTCGAACCTACCTCATTCTTCAGCTCAGTAGTCAGATTATAGTTGGGCGAGGGGTTGATGGTATAGCCCAGCACATTGACGAACAGCTCGCGCAGGAATCCTTCCTGGAACTGCTCTTCCTTGATTCGGTGAATGTTGGCCTGAATGTCCTCGTTGAGAAAGTAGCTCTGGTATTGCTGCCAGGGGTTCAGGGGCTGCCCATCGTTGAGCATATTAAGATACTTCTTGACGATGTTTTTCTGTAGTAGCATATAATTATGATGTTTTGTCTGCTATGATCTTTGCCTCGCCGTCAAAGGCACATATCTCAGCGGCAAGAGTGTTGAGGTTGTGGAAACGGCTATAGTCGCTGTCTTGTGGAATGCCGTTGACGGAATCCATCTTGTCAAGATCCCATGGCGCCAGTACCATTACCATATTGCCATGTGCCAACTGCCTGTCGGGTATCTGCTGCCATGCCTTCTGAACAAGCCCTCCAAGGGGTGTGAGCTCAAGATGCTCGCGGCCTGCCAGGTCTTTGCTTCCGGCATTGGTCACGAATCGTGACAGCAGACGCTCACGACCGCTCACAACGAGTGTGACCAAATAGGTTCCACGTCCATAATAGTCGTGGCCGGAATTACGCGGACGATAAGATGACACTTCCATAAAATAACGCTCCCTCATTGTTAGATGCAAAGTTATAAAAAATAACTGAGAGTAGAAACAAACATCACAGAAAAAATTTGCTTCGCTATATTGCAATATTGCATATTGCGTGCAACTTTTTCTACTAAAGGAAAGAAGAGAAGTTAAAATAAGTTATAATAATTATATAACTTATTGATTATTAATATATTATATAAAATATAATACTATATTTTCCTCTCTCTTCTACGGCTCTTAAAAAAAATGAATGCAATATGCAATATTGCAATATAGCTCAGCATATACTGTCGCGCAAGCCTGCACTCTACGGCATATCACCACGGATGCATCGGGTGGCCTGTCCGATAAGATTTACGGCTCGTCAGATTCGTTTAGGGAGTTCCTGCGAGGTCGGGATTTTAGCAACTCATTGAAATATATAATTCTTTAAAAATAATTGCCTTAATATTTGGTGGTTAAAGAAAAAATGCGTACCTTTGTAGTGTAATCAGGAAGCCAAGCGGCCAAGCGCGCGAACGGTCGGCGAAGCCCCTGAAGAGAGTACAAAATCAACCTTAGTAATCACCAACGCCCTCTCTCCTTACGACTACAGTCATCCATGCCCCTTTCGGGGTGACTGAGGGGGCTAAAAAAACTCACAAAAAATTATGTCAAACGGAGTAATTATCATCAAGCGCCAGAACGACAACCGCAACAGTCAGAAGTCGTACGGCAAGTGGTACCCTCGTGTGCTGAACATGAAGACGCTCACCCTCGACGACGTGTGCGACCACATCATGGAGCACGGTTCCATCTTCACCGCCGACGTGGTGCACGGCGTGACGAAGAAGTTCGTAAACTGCATCCAGGAGCTGCTGCTCACCTCGCACAAGGTGAAGCTCGACGGACTGGGCACCTTCTACCTGAAGCCCCGCCTGAAGGTGGGCACCGATGCCGACGGCAATGCCGTGTACGGCGGAGCCGAGTCGGCTGAGGAGCTCGACATCCAGAACGTGGTGTTCGCCCTGGGCTTCACGCCCGAACGCAGCGACCGCTCGCTCTACGTGGGCCCCGTGCTCTCACGCAACGCCTCACGTGTGTCGGTGAACACGCTGCTCAAGGACACCGGTCTGCTGCCCGACGAGGACGACGAGAACAGCGGCGGCGGCAACGGCGGCCAGCAAGGCGGAGGCACCAGCGGAAGCGTGGAGGAGCAACCTTAAAACCCACCCCCGACCCCTCTCCAGGGGAAGGGGAAAGGGAAAGCTAAAATCACCCTTCACTGTGCTAACAAAAAAAACAGGCCCCTCTCCAATGTGGAAAGGGGCTTGTGGTATTTTAACCAGGATGTTGTGGCGGTATTATATCTTCAGCTCTTTCATGATCTCGGACATGCGCTGGAGGGTGGAGATGCGAGTTGGCACGAGCGGCAGGCGCAGCACGTTCTCGATGAAGCCCATCTCGTGGAGCATGGCTTTCACGCCTGCGGGGTTGCCATCGACGAAGAGCAGGGAGAACAGGTCGGTAAAGCGGTGGTGAATCTTCCGAGCAGGGTCGTACTCGCCTCTCATCTGCAGGCGAATCATCTTCGAGAACTCCTTGGGCAGGGCGTTGCCAATGACGGAGATAACGCCTACGGCTCCGCACGACACCATAGGGAAGGTGAGCGAGTCGTCGCCTGAAATCACG
>JAEEGL015775144.1_pt1 | contig 10372 bp, 10 predicted proteins | sample 9134231 | NCBI WGS metagenome assembly JAEEGL01 (sample SAMN16246548, study PRJNA631951) | gut metagenome | biome: gut microbiome; feature: rumen; material: fiber-attached | host: Bos | place: Iran: Karaj | collected 2018-10
GAGAGTCGGCTTGTTTTCTTCTTTTTTAGCCTGCTCGATGAGGGAAGCAACATTCTCTACATCGTACATGTCGCCTTTGAGAACCTGCCAGCCGTATGCTTCATAGCGTTTTCCGATATCCTCAGTGAAAGTGATGTCGGTTGAGCCGTCGATTGAGATTTTGTTCTGATCGTAGAATACGATGAGTTTGCCAAGTTTGTTGTGACCTGCGAATGAACAAACCTCAGATGAGACGCCCTCTTCGAGACAGCCTTCGCCAACGAGAGCATAAGTGTAATGATTTACGATTTTGTGTGCTGGTGTGTTGTATTTTGTCTCAAGCATTGACTCAGCGAGAGCCATACCGACAGCAAGGGCGATTCCCTGACCGAGAGGGCCAGATGTATTTTCTACACCGTCGCAAAGGCCGTACTCCGGATGACCGCAGCAAGGTGAGCCTACCTGACGGAAATTTTTGATGTCATCAAGGGTGACTTTGTATCCTGCCAAGTGCAAGATTGAATACAAAAGCATTGAGCCATGGCCTGCGGAAAGAACGAATCGGTCACGGTCTGCCCATTTTGAATTTGCGGGGTTGTGCTTCAAAACCTCCCCGTACAAAAGTGCGGCAAGTTCTGCGGTACCGAGTGGAAGTCCTGGATGTCCTGAATTTGCCTTTTGGATTGCGTCAATCGAAAGACTTCGAATAGTCTTTGCGACAGCTGCGATTCCCTTAGAGTTCATATATAAACCCTCCTTAAAAAATATCTAAAGCCATCTGCAAATTGCTAGATGACATTGAATCTGTTTTTCTTTACTTTGTCCAAAGCGGAAATCAGAAGCGGTTTTATGTCCTCAAAGTTCATTTCCATGCCTTCAAGTGAAAGCTCCATTGCACAAGTCTCTTCGTCCGCACAGTCTGAATCATCGGAAAGGATTTCCAGCATGCGTGAGATGTGAGTGTACAACTGGGAGAGTGTGACAAGTTCCTGTTGTGGAAGCTGATTCAGCTCTTTGTTGTCGCAATCAAGCTCATAAACCAGAGAGCCGACTTCACTGAACAATTTTAACGCCCTGTGTCGGAGTGAACCGTTAGAAAAATCAGCAAACCAATTATAATTTTTGCGAAGTATATCATTTCTATTGCGAATTTGCAATGTAAGCAGTTTTTTCTCGTTTTCTGATAAAGGAATATCCTTTGGAATCAGCTTTTTGATTACCTCATCGATGTTGTCTTTTTTTTCGTACATCGAGTCTTTGAGGTAGCAGTCAATCACAAAATCAGGGAGGGCAAAGAAAGGAACGGCACGACCGTCTTCTTCATATAAATCATGGTTCCACTTTCCGACAGCCGGAACATCCTGACCTTTGAACCAGAGACGGGTTTCAACGCCAAAAAGCTCCAGCCCGACTTTTTTTGAACGCTCGAGGAATTCATGGACTGAGCCACAATCAGGAACGCAAAGATCCCGGCGGTTTTCATAGAAGACATTCGCAAGCTGCTCTTCAATGCTGGAACAAGGTCCCATGCTGTCAAAACTTTCGAGAAGGGCTGATTCAAGCTTGTCGTACCATTTCTGCCTTTCCATGTCCTCGGCGCTGATCTGGAACGGATTAAGCTTGTGCGTGAGGACAGGAATTATTTCGATGATTCCCTTGTCCCAGTCGTAGACACGGCACAAAATCCTGTCTCCGTACTTGAAGTCAACCTTTTCAAAAATCGGCTCAAGGGAAATGCCGGTGAGGCTCATTTTTAACGGAAGCTCAAAATTGTTCTCGGCGATGTGCAAATCCTTGCAGGCCGGGTCAGAGCTGATGTACTGTGCGGAAAACTCGTCACCGTACAGGCAAAACAAATCGCGGGCGGTATTGCAGTCGGTGTCAAAGTCCTTTTTTGGAAGTTCCTGGCCTAAGAATTCAAAAGTGAGGGAAAAAGAAAGGACATCCAAATCGACGAAAGGCAGGCATCGGTCACCGGGAACGAAAACCTTCTGTTCCACTTCTTTTTGAGTCGGCATGAAACTGAAAATCTGATCTGTGAACGCTCCTGAACGGGTAATATACATCTTTTTTTGAAGCGAAAAAGCGCGTCCGTCATTGTCGAGAAAATCCGTCAGTTCAGAAAGCGAAATTTTATGCCCCAGACCACAGAGCATGACGAGAAGTTCCTTTGCCGAAAATGGCATAGGATAGGTCCTAAGAAAATTGGTTAAAAAGTTTTCTATTGAAACACTCACCCTATAAAGATACTAAAAAAATGATGAAAAAGCAAAGAGTGAGATTACAAAGAAAAGATTAGGATTTTCTTTTATTCAGCCTTTTTTGATGTCAGCCTGAACCACATCCAATAGTAACGCCGGTTTAAAAATGCCAGAAGTTTCGCCATTCCCAGAGAAATTGCGTAAATGAAAATAAAGCCGAGAATTATCATTGAAACCGGCATGTTGTCAAAATCAAGAAAGAAGTAAGGAATTTTATCGCTGGCGATTACATTTCCCTGAATTAAGGCGATTATGATTGCAGTATAGACTGTTACAAAAGCCGTTCCGTGCCAGAGCTGCCGGAATTTCAAGCGCCCGAGCGGAGAGTCATTCAAAACAAATGAAAAGATTGTCAAAAGAGGAATCAAAAAATGCATAAAAAACATGTCAATTCGTAAAATATGCATGTGCTGACTAAAAAACGGAAGCTGACTGAGCAAAACCACGATTAAAATAAGGCTTTCCGCCACAGAACTTGAAAGACGAATGAAGTAGACCAGGGAGCGGGTCAGTTCAGTTTTACTGGTAATTTCGATGATATTGATTATGATGAAAAGTGTTGTCAGGACTATGGTGAAGATTGTTCCGTCTACGGTCATCCATCTGAAAGTAAGAAGCCCTTCCTTGTCATACTTAAATATGAAGTAAATTGAAAAAATTCCGCAGAGGACAATGAGGACTGAAATCGCAATATTGAGGATTTTTTTTGTCCTGTAGCGGCTGTCGAAATCTGCGATGACCTGATCAATATTCATGAGCTTTCTCCTCGGTAGGATTTGGGGAAACAGCTTTCCGTTTCCAGAAAAAACAAAGATATAAAAGGGAAATAAGAAGGACTGTAAGCACGGCCCGGATAAGCAGGTAGACTATCCACTGCCACTTTTCGGTCAACACCAATCCCAGCGGATTTATAAAAGAAGAGAAGAAATTAATCCAATGTTGGACGCCCACAAGCTGATTCTGGTGATAGACCAAAGGCATGAGCAGAGGATTTAAATAGAAAGACGGAACATCAAGAATCAGAAGGCCTAAAAGGGCTGTTTTTAAATCAGAAAGCGAAAGCGCACATTCTTTGCTGAGACCGAGGTATATGCTGAAGGAAACCAGCAGGGCATGATAAATAAAAAACTGATAAACCCTGACCGTCGTAAAATATTCAGCAACCGTGGAGAATTCGTTTGAAATCGAAGCCATGGGAATTGCAATCAGCGCGCCAATAAGACCAGTTGGAAACATGAGGGCATAGAGCTTGTGTTTCAGGCTTTCATTTTTAGAAAAAAGGCAGAATGCGATGAAAAAAATCTGGATTGAGCAAAGCTCAAAAGGCAGGTGTTCCAGGCCCAGAACCGGCGTATAGACTCCGATGCTCTCGTATGTAAGTTCCGGTTTTCCGTTGACATAGGTGATTACGGAGTCAACCACGGGAAGAATCTGTATGGTGGAAAAGTATTTTATGGCTTCCGAACAGACGGCAATCCCAAGAGCGATTTTTAAGAGAGCAGACATTGAAGGCTTTGTCTTTATAAGCAGAATAAGCGAACAGACTGTAATAAAAAAAGATATGCCAATCCAAATCAAGTGACCCGTAGAAAACATCTTCTTCCCCCGTAATTTAAGTTAATTTTAGCATTGAGTACGGCCAAAGTAAAGAAAAACAGCAAATGTACACAGAATGATAAATTTTACGCAATTTATTGCTCCATTTTGACCTAAATGGGTAATTTTGACACAAATTTAAGTGAATTTTTGACACAGTGCGCAAATTATGCCACTGAGGTAGGGATTGTAGTGGCGGCGCAGCCGTTGCGGGCAGGAACTGACCGCAATGTAGCGATAGCGGAACCACGAAAAGCCCGACCGCGAAGCGGGACCTCCCATAAAAATCCTCAAATAAACTCCAAAAAAAATCGCCACATGGATGTGGCATGAAAGCAAAGAGAGAAAATTCTGTTTGCCTTTAGGTGAACAGAATTTTCTCGTTAGAAGCAAAATTACAGGAGGTAATTTTGCTTCTTGGCACGCTTTTTGCTTTATCTCTAGTGTCAGAATAAAAAACTGGCAAAAATAAATTACAAACAATACCTGACCAAACTCAGGAAGGAGATTTTTATGAACGCACTTTCACTTTTTAACGACTGGCTCAACAACGATTTTTATGGAACCGACGGACTTTGCTCAAACTCAAATGTTCCGGATGTTGATGTAACTGAAAGCAAGGATGCCTACACACTCGACATGGACTTGCCTGGCCGCACCGAAAATGATGTCAGCCTTGAGCTCAACGAAGGAGTTTTGACAATCTCTTCCGAGAAAGCTGAGACCAAGACAATCGAGGACAAGCCCGAGAAGCACGAAAAGCATGAGGAAAAAGGTGCCGAAAAACCGCAGTACCTCTTGCGCGAGCGACGCCGAACTTCATTCCGCCGAAGCTTCACTCTGCCGAAAGACATCGATGCCGAGGGCGTAACAGCAGGCTTCAAGAACGGAGTCCTCACAGTAAGGATCCCGCGAAAAGCCGAGGTTGCACCGCGAAAGATTCAGATTAACATTGCATAATTAAAACTCAATGCAAAATCCAGCACCGTGAGGGACCATGTTCCTTGCGGTGATTTTTGTTTCCAGGGCGTTGCATAGGGTTTGTGCGATTGCTAAGCCCAGGCCGGAGCCGGAGATTTTTCTGGAATGGGCTTCGTCGGCGCGGTAGAAGCGTTCGAAAATGTGAGGCAGGGCTTCTTCGGAAAAACCTGGGCCGTCGTCACTTTGTTCGAGGATGATTTTTTTGCCCTTCTTTTCGGCTTTCAGCGTGACCGTGCAGTTTTCGCCCGCGTATTTTAGGCTGTTTGAAATCAGGACGGTGAGAATCTGATGGAGCATTTCTGAGTCCGTGCTGAGGACTATGTCTTCACAGACGGTGTTTATCTTCATTTTCGGGGCGACTGCGGCAAATTCTTCGACCAGCCATGAAAAAAGCGGTTTGATTTCGACTTTCGTAATTTGAGGTTTGATTCTTCCGCTTTCGATTCGGGAAATCTGAAGCAGGTTTGCGATTATCGCCTGCATCGTTTTTGCTTCGGTTTTGATTGCGTTCAGCGATTTTTCGAGCTGTTCCGGGTTGTCCTTGCCCCATCTCAAAAGAAGTCCTGTCTGCCCCGAAATTACAGTGAGCGGCGTGTTCAGTTCGTGAGAGACATCGCTTGAAAACTGGCGTTCCCGATCAAAATCACGCTTGAGGCGCAAGAAAAGCGCGTTGAAGGTCTGTGAAAGTTCGTCGATTTCATCGTCATAGCCGGAAAGTGGAAGAAGGTCGGAAAGATTTTCGATTGTGACTGACTGCGCTGCCTTTGTGATTTTAACGACCGGCCGGATTGTTCTTCGGGTGATGAAAAGCGAGAAGAAGAACGACAGAACAAGAATCGGAATCGACAGGAAAAGTAATGCGAGCGGAAGTTTTCGGAAAATTTCCGTGGAAAAATTGTTGTCGAGATTCAATACAACGGCGGCGATGACCGTATGCTCGCTTTCTGAATGCATGGATGCGCAATAAAGGATGTTCAAGTCACCGTCAAAGAAGTAATCTTTTTCAAAATATCGTCTTGCCTTTCCTTTTGTGTCCGGTAAATATGGAAGGAAAGGGTCGTTTGTGGCAAGAAGGGTATAATTGTCTAAATCGTAGATGATGTAAGAGATGTAATAAGGAAGTTCCGGGATTGCGCCCAAAGTGCCGCCCAGTTTCGGGGCTTCTGAGGATTCAAGGCGGCGTTCCTCAAGTTTTGCATAGACTGCCCGTTCGGCTTCTTTAAGTTCAGTCTGCTGCCCCTTAAAAACAAGCGAGCGTATGAAGAACAGAAAAAACACCGAAAGAACTACGACCGCACCAGTCATAACGAACATGAAGCGAAGTGCGAGACGAGATGAAAAAGACTTGAAGAAACGGATTTTTGTCATTCGGAAATTTCAGTTTACAAATTTCAACTTTCAGTTTCCTAAACCATCATGTAGCCCGTGCCGCGAACCGTTTTTATGAACTCTTCTTTTGTGTGCTCGGCGATTTTTGAGCGGAGATAGCCGACATAGACATCAACCGTGTTTTCGTCGATGTAATGTCCTTTGCCCCAGATAGCGTCGATGATGTCCGAGCGTGAGAGTACTTTGTTCTGGCTTTCGATGAATGTCTTGAGCATGAGGAATTCTGTTTTTGAAAGCTGAATTTCGTTTTCGCCAACCGAACAGCTCATTCTGTCGATGTTGAGGGCAAGGCTTCGTACGGAAAGCTTGGAATCGGCCGGCTTCATTATGTTGATTCTTCGGAAAAGCGCGTTGATTCGGGCAAGCAGTTCTTCAATTTCAAAAGGCTTTGGAATGTAATCGTCGGCACCAGCATTGAGGCCTGTGATTTTATCGATTGTCTCACCGCGGGCTGTCTCAAGGATGACCGGAACATTTGACTTTGCGCGGATTCTTCGCAAAACTTCAAGCCCATTCAGCTCAGGAAGCATGACATCAAGAAGAATTAAATCAGGTTCCTCGGCCTCGAACATTTCAAGCGCCTGTCTGCCTGTTTCGGCAAGCCTTGTCTTAAATCCTTCGTGCTCAAGCTCCGGAATGATGAAATCCGAGATTCCTTTGTCGTCTTCAACGATGAGAACATTAAGTTTTCCAATGCTTTCAGCCATAAAAATCTCCATAATATTCTATTTAAGTTCTATTTGAACGGGGACAATAACAGTTCCATCAAAAGACTCGACATTCTGAATGATAATATTCATTTTTTCGCTTTTGCTTGGAACGGCTAGTCTTATTGTATCACCTTTTTTGTTAAAAGAAAATTTTGTTTTTGGGGGAACTGCATTTCCGTCGATGAGGATAGACTCAGCCGAAAAAGTCAGTGGATTTATGCTCTGATTGAATGAGATTTCCAAAGAGACTTCGGTGTTGTTTATCCGTTCTGACTTTATATTTTGAAGGAAGAATTCCGCGCCTTCTGAAGCTATGCGATTTCCACGGTAGTTTATCATTTCGGGAACGACTCGCTCAGTTGAAGAATCTGGAATTTGCGCCACTTCGTCTGGAGATGAACCGTTCGGAAAAACTGAAGGTGAGGGATTGATTTGATTTGTTGGTGCAGGGCTCTGGGGTTGAGTCGGTCTTACTGAATTTGAAGAGCCATTTGAACCGCCGGAACTGCCCGATGAACGACTGCCGCCGGAAGACTTCATTCCACCAGAAGGCCTCATGTCGCCTGCAGAACGGCTTCCGAAACTGCCGCCGCGAGAGCCTGGACCTGAACCGCGACCGCCGGAAGGACCACCTCCACGACCGCCACCGCCACCTCCGCCACCGGGAGCTGCGAATGTAAAATTTGAGAAGATAGAAACAATCATTAAAATAAAAAATGCTTTTTTGATTTGTCTCATGCTTAGATTATAAGTTATAAGTCAAAAAAAAGACACGGAAAATCACTCATAACGACTAAGCCTTTTCTTATAATCATCTTAATGAATCTTAAAGATTACGGTCGGTTTCGATGTTAGATTTGTATACAGAAACTTAGGAGGCATCCATGAAAAAGACAGGCATTTTCTTTACTATTTTGTTGGCAACTGTTTTTGCATTAGGCGTAAGCTGTTCAAACTCAGCCGATGAAGACTCTAATTCTCAGTTTTCAGGATCTTCTGGATCTTCAGGATCTTCGGGCAACACAACTGGCTCGACAGGAACTTCTTCTGGAACTTCAACTGTAATTTCCGACGACGGAAGCACGACAAACTACAAGGAAGAAGCGACCGTAGAAGCAAGCGGAGTCATTCAGAGCGATTTATACGAGAATTTTGCGGCAGACGGCACGGTCTATGTCAATTTTAATGGAACGACTGTGAGCGCATATATCGGCGAGGATTCTTCTTCTGCTGTAACGGCAACCACGACAGAAACTTCACTCGGAAAGATTTCAGATACAAAACTTACAATCATACTCACCGAAAACACTCTCGAAGACACGGCAAACAGCATTGATGAGGCTTCAAACGGCGTGACCCTTCAATACAAGGGAACCGGAAAAGTAAAATATGTTTTGAGCGGAACCTACACAGGAACGGTTTTCATCAAAAACAAGAAAGCTGATGCCGCGGTCATTTTGAACAATGCAAACATCACTAGTGATTCAGGCTACGGCCCTGTAATGCGTTTTTCTTCTCAGCAGAGGACTTTCATCGTAATTCCAGAGGGAACGACAAACACCCTCACTGACACCCGTCTTTTGAATCAGAGCGGAACAATGTACGATGACAAAAAGGGCTCGGTTTATGCCAAGGGCGCGCTTATTTTCACGGGCGAAACTTCTACGGCCACCGGAGGAACTCTTTCTGTAGTCAACAAGGGCTACAAACATGCGGTTTATTCAAAAGATTACATCAGAATTGCAAATGTCACATTGAATTCAACGGTTGAAGGAACGACTGGCCGGGATTGTCTCAGAAGCTTGAACGGCGTAATCATCGACGATGGCAAAATCAATCTTACAGGAAACGGAACAATCACTGATGACGAAAGTGTCGGAATCAAAGTTGAAGGCGAAGATGCTGACGAAGACGATTTGACAGTAGAATACACGGCGGGTGCGGGCTTCGTAATCATCAATGGCGGCGAAATAACAATCAACACTGTTGCAAAGGGAATCACGGCTCACTGGAAATCAAGCGAATCTGTAATCGGAAATTCAAGCTACACTGCAACTGCAAACGAATCACTTTTGTATACAACTTTATTGAACGGAACAAGCGCGACTGTTCCAAATCCTTATGTAGAAATTAACGGCGGAACAATCAGCATTACAACCACTGGAACTCCTTATGAAAACAATTCAACTGGAGAAAAATGCTCACCGGAAGGAATCGAATCAAAGGGAAACATGACAATCAATGCCGGAACAATCGTTTTGAACTGTACGGACGATGCACTCAATGCCGGCGGATCGATTTACATAAACGGCGGTGCAATCTACGCATACAGCTCCCAGAATGATGCGATTGACGCAAACGGTTCGAGCGGAATCACAATCACGGGCGGAACAATCGTCGCAATCGGAATCAACACCCCGGAATGTGCCTTCGACTGTGACAACTATCCGTTCAAGATAACCGGCGGTCTTCTCGTTGGATTGGGAACAAACAATTACACGGCACCAAAGAACTGCACTCAAAGCACCGTTGTTCTCTCGAACGGCTATTACGGAAGCGCAAACACGACAATGGCAATCACTGATTCAAGCGGAAACGCGGTGTTTGCCTACACTCTGCCTTCAAGCGTCGGCACAATCATGGTTCTTTCTTCGCCAAAGATTGCAACCGGAACGACATATACCGTCAAAAAAGGCGTGACTGTAAGCGGAGGAACGAGATTCCACAACCTGTACACAACACTTCCGACAGTCTCGGGTGGCTCAAGCACCACGACATTCAGCACATCGGCGAGCAATTATGTTGCGACAGTTTCAAGTGCGACAAACAACGGTCCGCAGGAAGGTTCAAGACCAACAGGCCCTGGTGGAAGATAAATTGGTTTAGGATTTTACAGGCCCGCGGCTTCAAGAAGTCTTTTTGTGTATTCGTGCTCAGGATTTCTTAGAAGTTCCGCGGTCTGTTTTTCCTCGACAATCTGCCCCTTGTACATCACTCCGATTCTGTCAGCCATGTAAGCCACCACATTCAGATTATGCGAAATAAAAAGATATGTGAGCTGAAGGGATTTTTGCATTCCCTTTAAGAGGTTAAGAATTTGCGCCTGAATCAAAACATCAAGCGAGCTTACGCATTCATCACAAATAAGGAATTCGGGATTCAAAATCATCGCGCTGGCTATCGAAACCCGCTGCCTCTGACCGCCGCTCAATTCTGACGGATATTTTTCGAGAATGTCCGGCGGGAGCCCGGTAAGCATTCGCATTTCGTTTACAAGCTTGCATCTTTCTTCGTGATTACGGCCTATTTTGTGGATTTTAAGCCCTTCCTCGATTATTGAGCCGATTTTGTGCTTCGGGTTCAGAGTGGCGTAAGGATCCTGGAAGATGATTTGCATTCTTTTTCGGAATGAGAGCATTTGATTTTTGTTGAAGAGCGAAATGTCCTGACCTTCAA
>JAEEGL011005912.1_pt1 | contig 10371 bp, 11 predicted proteins | sample 9134231 | NCBI WGS metagenome assembly JAEEGL01 (sample SAMN16246548, study PRJNA631951) | gut metagenome | biome: gut microbiome; feature: rumen; material: fiber-attached | host: Bos | place: Iran: Karaj | collected 2018-10
CATGACCAGCCTGAACCGGCTCAAATTCCTGCATTGCGCGTCCCATTGTATTGAATAATCGTAAAGACATAAAAACCTCTTTTTAGTTGTATAGATACAATCACAGTTTCTTTCTATAATAATTACAATGAAAACTATAGACCAAATCGCACAATTTTTCAATGATAGCGAAAATTTCAACGGAAGCGTAAGGCAGAATGAAAACCTTGCCGGCCATACCACGATGCATGTCGGTGGAAATGCAAAGCTTTTTCTGGAGCCGGAAAATGAAGAAAGCCTCGCTTTTGCGATAAAAGAACTGGATTCATATGTTCACGGAGAAACTGAGATAAAAAGTTTTTTCGTCCTTGGCGGCGGCTCGAATGTGATAATCAGCGATGACGGTCTTGATGCGGTAATCTCTACCCGTAAGATGAATAAAATTGAATTCCTCACAGAGGACACGGAGTGCACCGAGGAATTTAAAATCATTCAGCTCGATTCCGGCGCTTCATGGGGAAGCGTGATTTCCTTTTGCAAAAAAAATGATTTGGGCGGATTCGAAGCCTTTACGGGGCTTTCCGGAACCGTGGGCGGCGCGCTTTTCATGAACGCAACCTGCTTCGGTCTTTCCGCCTGCGACAATCTTGTTTCAGCGCGTTATTTCGATTTGAACGACGGCAAAATCCATGAGTACAAGAAACTCGCTTCCGATTGGGGCTATAAAAAATCTCCGTTCCAAGGAAAAGCTATGGTAATCCTTTCTGCAAAATTTTCTGTCACCGCGGGCTTTGATTCGGCTAAATCCGAAAAATGCATGAGCGACCGAAAAGAGAAGGGGCATTTCCGTGCTCCCAGCGCGGGGTCGGCTTTTAAAAACGATGCCGCCAACGGAATCATCGCGGGCAAGGTGATTGACGAGTGCGGGCTTAAAGGATTTTCTGTCGGGGGTGCGCAAATCGCACCGTGGCACGGAAATTTCATCATCAACCCGGAGCAGAAGGCTACTTGCGCGGACATAAAAAGGCTTTCCGACGAGGTTAAAAGAATCGTGCTTGAGAAAAAAGGTGTTTCCCTCGAAAATGAGATTATTTTTGCAGGCAACTGATAAATCTTGTAAATAGTCTGACTTCTTTTGTCGATACAGAAATAAGATAGAGACAACCTTTGTTTTTTTTGTTATACTGTTTTAAGGTGGGTAAAAAAGTGCTTCAGTTATCATTTGTAAATTTTAGAAAAGACACTTACATTCTTATTGAAGGAAAACAGCTTACAGATTGCTTCTATATCATTCAGAGCGGTCATGTCAAGCTTATCCACCAGAATCAAATTCCTGGGGCTGAAAATCAAGTTCTTGGTCCTGGTGACTTCATCGGCGTTATTTCATGCATGTCATCCCGCTCTCAGATTGAGACAGTCATAACTTTGTCTGATGTCGTCTGCATTGCCGTTCGTCATGAACAGTATCCTGAACTCATCGAAAAGAATGTTGCCGTCGCTATGAAGATTATCCGAACCTTCGCCCAGCGAATGCGCAACCTCAACGAAATGCTTATGCGACAGACCCTCAACAATTCATCCATCGAAGGTCCTGCCCATATTTTCGAGGTCGCTGAATATTACGACGGCATAAGACAGTACGACATCGCCTGCTACGCTTATTATCAGTACCTCAAATTCCAGAAGCAGGGGGATGCCGCTCAAAAGTCACTGCGAAGACTTGCTGTCCTGCAAAAAACAAGCCGCGCAATTTATCTTGAGCCGAGCACCGATATGCTCCGAAACTATCCCGGCGGCACTATGATTTTCTCTGAGTCTCAGACTGGTTCGGACATGTTCGTAATTCAGAGCGGTTCCGTAAAAATTTCAAAAATCGTCAACGGCACTGAAGTCACTCTCGCCGTCCTCAAAAAAGGCGACATGTTCGGTGAAATGGCCCTCCTTGAGAACAAGCCTCGTTCAGCCTCTGCAATCGCAAAGGACGACTGCACGCTCATGGCCATCAACAAATCGAACTTCAACCAGATGGTTACCACTCAGCCTCAGCTGATTGCAAAACTTACTACTACTTTGTCAGAGCGATTGTGGTCTATGCACCGCCAGCTTGCAAATTCTCTTCTCAGCGGAAATCCTCTCGCAAAGATGACTGATATTCTTGCCCTTGAGCTTGAAAAAATGCGTATCGCCATGCGAAAAGGCACCCAGTACATGACTAACCTCACCGTCGATGATGTTGCAACTATGTGCGGCTTCAAAAAAGAAGAACTTGCCAAGGCAATGTATTCATTTACGAACAGCCCTCTCATCAAGATTGTCGAAGGAAAGATTTTCATCCCTGATTGTCTGGAGCTTGTAAAACAGGCTGCCTTCTACCGAAAGCAAGTCGTCAAATCAAACAGCGGAAATCTATGAAAAGAATAGCAGGCCTTTTGTTCGCAGTATTGCTTTCGCTTCCTGTTTTTGCCTTGCCGAACGGTTTTTCTTCTGCTCGGCTTGGCATGGAAATCAATGCACTCAAGGATGCGCTAAAAAAAGATCATCAGTTCGGCTATCGCGGTGACCGTGATGTTTCCCTTTCTCCGTCGGACGGCCAGTTCCTTATCGAGACAAATGGCGCCAAGTACGGGCTTTCCTTCCTCGAACGATGCTGGTTTCAGTTCTCGAACGACAAGCTTTATATAATCACCCTCAATCTTGACCGCACAAAACTCGACCATTATTCGGTTTTCTCAAAACTCTGCGAAAAATACGGAAATCCGGACGAGCTTTCACCGCAAAAGTCAGTCTGGCGTGACGACAATGTGATTCTTTCTCTTGAAAAACCTCTCACTCTCAAATATACCGACGCAAAGGCTTTTGAGAGCAAAACAAAGTCTTCAAATGTTCAGAAAACCACCGCTGAAAACGCAAAAGATGAATTTCTGGATTCACTGTAATTTAATATGAAAAAAGTATTCTTCTTATTCACGATTCTTTCATTGATTTTTGTTTCGGCATGCACTGCAAAGTCGAATCTTCCTGTCAAAAAATTGGTTCTTGTGAATTCCGAGGGCAAGGAAATTGTCGTAAAGACTGAAATTGCCTCGACTTTTGAGGAACGGCAGCACGGATTCATGTTCCGCCAGAATATCCCGGACGGAACAGGAATGCTCTTCATCTTTGAGAATGAGCAGATTTTGAATTTCTGGATGAAGAATACGCCGCATCCGCTTTCGATCGCTTACATCGACAAAAACGGCAGAATCCGCGATATTTTGGATATGACCCCGTACAGCCTTGCAAATGTGACAAGCAGTGCAAATGTGCTTTATGCGCTTGAAGTTCCGCAAGGCTGGTATGACAAAGTGAATGTCAAAGTCGGGGATAAACTGAAGTTGAATTTTTAGACGCGGATACACGCAGATGCACGCGGATGAATAAATAAGTATTACCCGCGTTTATCTGTGTTCATCTGCGTCGAATTATACGTCAAGTTTGCTTAATTCTATTGCCGCTATTTTGTCATCCGGGTCGATTTCAAGAACCGTCTGGAAGTAACCTGCGGCAAGCGATGGATTTCCCTCTTTGAGCGCAAGATAGCCAAGGTTTGAGATGATTTTTGTGTTCTCGCTGTCCTTGACGAGAGCCTTTTCGAGAAGTTTTTTCGCTTCCTTGAGATTTCCCTGTTCCAGAAGACAGATTGAAAGTTCGTTGTAAGTGTCGCTGGTTTCACCGCCGTCGAGCGTGAGGGCCTTTTCAAACGCCATTTTTGCCTCGTCGAAACGGCCGAGCTTTCTCATTCCCCAGCCGAGCATGAACCACGCGTTCCACACATTCGGATTCTTTTCGATGAATTTGCGGATTTCTTCCAAGCCTTTTTCTTCTTCGCCACGGTTAATCAAATCATAAGCGGCCTTGAAGTGGTCGTCGTCCATGTTGCGGTTCGCGATGTTGTCGAGAATCTGCTGCGCGCGGTTCTTTTTGTAGACTCCGTTTTCTCCCAAATCCTCGTCCTTGACATCGCATGTGAGGGCGAGGTAGGTCTCGAACACATCTTTTGCGTCCTTGTAATTGTGCTGCTTGAGGTAGAAGAATCCTGCATTGAAGAATGCGTCGGGAAGGGCAGGTTCAGCCTCGAGCGCCTCACGGTAATAGTTGAGCGCATCCTCGTCGTAAGCGTCGGCGTCCTCGTGAAGGCCTGAACGGCGGTATGAATCTGCCCTCTGGTCGAAGAAAAGCGCCATGTTGAGGACGATTGTCATGTCTTCCGGGTCATAGCCACGGAGAGCACGGAAAATCTCTTCTGCAAGGTCGAAATCTTCGTTTTTAGCCTTGAGAATTGCCGCTTCACCGAGTTCTTTTTTGAGGTTCGGGCGGGCGTGTTTCAGGATTGAGCGGTAATAAAGAATGTGCTCGTTTTTTGGGTCATAGGCCATGATTGTAAGGAGGCCTGCAAGAATCTGCTCTTCCGTGAGTGATTTCATGTCGAAAGTGCCCGGAGCGTCGCTGTCTTTTTTCTGTACCGGAAGGGGAATCGTTGTGTCGAGATGGAATGCCTTGTCTGAAAGTGAAAATCCCTCTGGAATATTGATGAAATAAACAGAGTCCAATGGAGAAACTGGGTTCATAAAAACTCCTGAAAATGTATGTTGTTTGATTTTGATTTGCCCACCATTATAGGGCACAAGGGCATTTTATACCACCCTTGCAGGCCCTGATGACTAGAGATTTACTGGGCGGATGGAGCTTGTGCTGGCTGTGCCGCAGCTTGTGGTGCTGGGCTAGCTGCAGGAGCAGGCTGAGCTTCTGCGGGCTGTGCTGCTGTCTGTGCCTGAAGTTCTGCCGGAGCGGCATTTTGTTCAGTGTTTGGCTGTGCGGCAGGTTGTGCTGGTTGAGCTGGTTGGGCTGGTGCCTGAGCCTGTGCTGGCTGAGCAACCTGAGAAGTTTGCTGAGTTTTTTCTGTTGCTTCTGTCTGTGCCGCTTTCTGCTGTGCAATCTGCTCTGATGCAGAGAGCTGAATTTTACGGACAGCCGTGAGATATGTGTTCAAGTGCATTTTGAATGAAAGCGGAAGAGTGCTTTCATCAAATTTGAGGCTTGCGAGACAGATGTCCTTGCGCCCCTGAATTAAATCTGCGGAAACTACAGTGCCACGGATTGAAAGGATTTCGCTCGGCTCGTTGAATTCGAGGCGGAGAATCGCTTCTTTTCCGGCAAGGTACTGTGAGAGACCGATGAGAATAATTCTTGCTCCAGAGAATGAAATGTCACGGACTACGCAATGGCGCGGAACGCTCTGTACGATTACATTGCATTCTTCTTTTGCGAGGTTGAGTTTTCGTTTTGAGTCTTCGTTGATGGGAATTCGTTCCTCACGGCGACGGATGGCGTTGGCGTTTGCTTCGAGAAGACGACCGCAGATTTCGATGAGATCATCTGGCGGACGAGCCGTAAATTGAAGCGTTACGATTACCAAATCCTTTGAATTCATATAAGGCCGGATTTCTGCGACGCGTGAAGAAACAAGGAATGTGATTATTCCATCGCCTTCCGGCTCGTTGAAGCAGAATCGGATGTTTGCAGTCGGATTGTTTTTTGCCGCAAGAGCCTGAAACGCACCGCCTTTAGTTCCAACGATGATTTTTGCCTGCTGAAAAGATGTTGAGTTGATGATACAAGGCCACTGTCCGCCATTGCATTTTACATAAACTTGACGCGGATCTAGACCGAGCGCACGGATAATGTCTTTGGTGAAAGTGATTTCTGTGTCGCGGTATTGGTCATAATATTTTGTAAGTTGTTGGCTAGTAGCAATTCCCATAACCTTAATAATATCTTATAAAACCGTTGTCGTCAACAAAAACGAATCACAAAAACAAATCAGTTGAATCCAAGAAAGACGGCGTTTTTCCTGAGGGAAGGGTAGTCCAGCATGTTTTTTTTATTTATGAAGAGTGATGATGAGCCGCCGCCGTCCATTTCCATGGCATTTCTTGCACCGAGCGCAATCATGACATCAGCGCACTCAGGGTACGACAGCCCGTGACTTTTCGACCATCTTTCTCCTTCAACTACAAGGAGATAGAGCGTTCTTCCGTCTTCTGAAAGACCCGCCGCAGTTCGTGAGTCGTTGCTTCTCCATGAGAATTCTTCTTTTTGGCCGTCCGTGAGAATCGTGAAAAAACCACCGAAAGCGTAATCCGAGCCGTCGAGAGCTTCTTTTGTCTGGCTTTTGATTATCTTCCCGGTAAAGCCTTCGTCCGCCTTGTAGAAGCAGAGCGCGCTGTATCTTGAAACCGGTGGGGCAAGTTCCTTCTTGTCTACGATGTGGATTCCGCAGATTCTTCTTGTACTCGTGATTTTTGCTATTGAATCCCATTTTCCGTTCTTGCCGCCGAATGGAGCCGTGTTCACAGTGACGATTGAATTGTATTTCTTTGAGAATTTTTTTGCCCTCAAGCCCGTGAAATAATTTGTCGGGCTTCCGTTTTTTTGAGCAAAGTCATTTTCTGACTGTGGAAAAGTGACTATTGATATGTCCTCGCTTGCAAGATTGACTTTTACGCAATGATAACGAACGGGATAATTCTTGTTCTCATAGAAGAAGTATTCAGCCCATTCCGCGCCTTCGATTTTTTGCCAGGTGATTTCGGATTCGGCCGGAACATAAATGCTTGCATCCCTTTCTTCATATAGGTCAGCGTAGATTACATCGTGGTTTGACGCACAGGAAATTGCGAAAAAGAGCGTGAGTAATGAAATCAGCAGGAAAGACGCTTTTTTTGAAATAGGACTTTTTTTCATCGAATCTCCGTTTGCACAGTCAGTTGATAATAAAAAAACCTCTGCGATTGCAGAGGCCTTTGGAACTTTTGTTCCGTTAATCCTTAGTAAGATGAACGAGAGTCGTGTGATTTGCGAGTCTTCTTCATCATTTTGCGCTGAAGAGTCTTGTTCTTGCGGTTAAGGATTGTAGATGGCTTTTCGTAGTACTCACGCTTTTTGTATTCGCGGATGATACCTTCTTTTTCAACCATTCTCTTGAAGCGTTTGATTGCTTTTTCAAGGTTCTCTGTTTCTTCAACCAAGATTGTTGCCATTGTGTGTTCACCTCCTCACTACCGAAGAATCCGTAAGTTCGCCTAATATATCAGAAATCATAAAAGATTTCAAGCGTTTACCCCTGCGGTTTGGAGAATTTCTTTTTGTGCGACAGTGTCCTGTTCCTGTTTCTGGCGGTTTTCTTCCATTACGAAGCTGATGAAGTAGTCTTCGATGGTTTTGTGCGGACCTGGAATGTTGAGCCTTTTTCGGGCGCGTGCATTGTCCCGGCGCAGCGAATACTGCTGATAGAAGTCGCGGTAATCTTCGCTGACATTGGTTTTGACATCCTCGTCGAGGAAGGTTGATACCTCGTCACGGCTGATTGCGGCGATGCCCCTTTCGCGCAGGAGGTTCTTGAGTTTCGTTATCTGCTCGTAAGAAATTCCGAAGAGGAATTCTTCCATGGCCTGATTTACACCTGGTTCACCGAGCATTGTTTTTATGAACTGTGACCACTGCTCGTCGAGCTGGAATGAAATCATTACAAGTTCGCTGGTGCCCATCATCGTGCCGAAAGCAGGAGCAAGTCGGGTGCGTGCCTGCCAGACGGATTGAAGGACCGGAGAAATGTCCGTGATGTTCTGGTCGGCCCGGTGTTCCCAGAGGAGAAGAAGCGAGATTGCAAGCTGCCGCCGGGATACCATTGGAAGGCTCGTGTCCCGAATCAGGTTTAAATAGACATCTTCTGCGAGAAGAAGGAACATCATTGCGATTGTCTCGTCGTGGATTGCGTTCGAAAGTTTGTAATCCAGCCCCGATTCCCGCGAAAGTTTTTCCATTGATGAGAATGTGTGAAGCTTTGCGACAAGGAAGCCCTTGCCCAGAGTTGCCTTTGACGGAAGCTGAAGGGTAGTGTCTCCCTCGCGGTTTGAATTTACGAGTGAATCAATGAGGGAATCTGGCGTTCGTGTTCCTCCTGTAAGGTTTGCTCTTTCCAGAAGTGACGGGAATGTTGCGATTGCGGCTGCAAGTTTTTTGAGGTCTTCGATTCGTTTATTGAAAAGGTCAAGCCGGTCGGAATTCATTTCTGTGAGGCCAGCCCTAAGAGCCTTTACAAGCTTGCGCTGCTTTTCCGTGAAAATGACGATGCCTGTGTCAACTGAATCCTGAGAAAGTTCGTCCGCTGTAAAAAATTCGCTTATATCGACTGTCGTAAAGTCTGTATTAAGTTCGCTCATTTTAGCCTTGTTGAATTATACCACAGATTTCGCTAATTTCAACATTCTTTATTGCCGATTGTAGGAATATGAAGAATAATGTCCTTTTGATTTTTTTAATGTTTTGTTGTCTCTTCGGTGCTTTTGCGGCTGACGATATGCTGATTCACCCTGAGGATATTCGCCTCGTCTATGATGATGGCGCTGACTTCTCGACTTCGGGCGGGTATCATCTGTATATAAAGAAGAAAAGTGGAATTGACTCCGTCATGCTCGTTGAAACCACGAAAGACCCGGAAGGAAAAGAGGACAATTATTCTTACCGTGCGCTTGAGTACAATTCGATAAACGGAGATGAAATCCGTTATCTCGACGGAAAAGTGCTTGATTCAAAATATTCTAAGTATTCTCTTATTGATTCAACTCCTGAGACTGATCCGGTTTTTGGCGAGGCCTTCCATATTTTCATTCCGTCTGAACTTGCTTACGGCTATCCTTGGTCAAGAAACGGACTTGTGAAAATCGGTCGTGGAACTTTCATCAATATCCGTTCATTTGAGAAAAAATACGGGGATTATTCGGGAAGCTACGCTGACAATGCCTACATGTTTGATTTGGGAAAGCCAGTCGTAAAGGAAAAGCCTCTTCCTCCACCGGAAGAAAAAGAAGAGCCTTTGCCGCCTCCGATTGAAGAACCTGAGGTCATAGTTCTTACTGATGATTATAATCCTGTTGCCGCAGAGACTTTCAAGAATATCGCGGCCTTTGGTGGCGGTGAGATGGTCTATTCAAAAGGACCTGAGACCCTGCCTGATGACATTATGGCTGCCCTCGACCGAATCAAGAACAAGGACAAGGCTGATGTAGTGTTTGCGATTGACACCACAGGAAGCATGAAAGACGACATTCAGAAACTCCGTGAAGTCTGGGTTCCGCAGCTGATTGAAAAGGTAAAGGAATACAATGATTTGCGCCTCGGACTCCTGCTTTACCGGGATTACGGCGACACTTACCGGTACATGAATCTTCCAGTCAAGAAATTCGACTTTACGCGTGATGTTGCGACGGTGAAGAAAAACCTGAATAGCTTCTATATATATGGAACTGAGGGCGGTGACATTCCGGAGGCTGTCTATGAAGCCTTGTATGCCTCAATGGAATATTACAACTGGCGGCCAGATGCAGAACGAAAGGTCATATTGATTGGTGATGCTGAGCCGCATCCGAAGCCAAGGGGAAGCGGAAAGTATTCAAAAGATTTCGTAGCAAAGATTTCGGAAGAAAAAGGAATCATGATTGATGCGATAATCGTTCCTGATAATAAAAAGGACAGGGGAAGATAAAGAAGACAGGGGAAATAAAAAAAACAGGCGTGAAGGAGTGAAACGGCTTACGAAAACACTCAGTTTGTGCTGCCGCGTAAGCGGCAACCGTATATAATTACAAGCACAAACTGCGTGTAGCAGGCGAGCCTGCGGTTTCGATAAGCCGTTTTCGCGACTGGAAGCCTGTTTTTTAGTTTTTCTTTTCTTTTATTTTTTCCATTGAGATTTGCGCAAGCTTGTTGTAAGCGCCCGGAAGAGTTCCAGGCTGGGCGTTTGCGTAAATGTCGAGGATTTCCTGCAGAACGACTTCTGCCTTGTCATATTTTTTCTGGCGAAGGTAAAGATGCCCGATTTCGTAGGTGGCCTCGATGTAGACCGCCGGATCTTCAGCATATCTTTCTGTGACTGCGTTGTAATACATGAGGGAAGCCTTGTAATGACCGTTTTCAAATTCTGCCTGGCCTTTTTGAATCAGTTCCTGTGCTGAAAGCTCCATTGGAATCTCTTTCGGAACTGTTGAGCAGGAAGCAAAAAATCCCGCAAAAAGTGCAATGATGAATATTTTTTTGATTGTAGTTCGTTTCATACGCTCATAATAACAAATCAAACGAAAAAAGGAAACATGTTTTGGGTTAAGGGGGTACGGGGGAATTTCCCCTGTAGAGAGGGGTGCGACGCAGGGGAGAGACTTCTCCCCTTATGTTTCTATTGATAGAATTGTTGAACTAATCTTCTTTTTTTGATAAACTCAGTCCATCACTTTTTTGGGAGATTTTTATGTCTACACCATTGGAAAATTATCTTTCGTCTTGCGGTGGCAAGCCAAC
>JAEEGL011100398.1_pt1 | contig 10371 bp, 11 predicted proteins | sample 9134231 | NCBI WGS metagenome assembly JAEEGL01 (sample SAMN16246548, study PRJNA631951) | gut metagenome | biome: gut microbiome; feature: rumen; material: fiber-attached | host: Bos | place: Iran: Karaj | collected 2018-10
CATCTGCGGTCACCTCATCCCCGCCGGCACAGGCCAGAGGGAATATGAGAAACTCATCGTGACCAGCGCAGAGGATTACGAGCGCATGACGCAGAGGTAAGACTCACGCACATCAATTAAAGAAGCCGGCTGAAAAGATTCAGTCGGCTTTTTTATTATATTTGTGAGATTATGCGCCGATTGTTTCATATCTTCTGGACCATTCTCCTGTTCGTTGCATGTACAGCGGACAGGTTCGATGTAACACCTGAGGATATTCTTGTCACCACCGAAGACGGCGGCAGCATAAAGGAATCCGCCCTGCAGAAGGGACGCATACGCATCAATGTCAGCGAAGAGACAGCGGCCGCAATCGAAGCCGATCCCGAGGCGTTCATCAGAAAGAATGCGTGGCTGAATGTCACATCCATCGAGCGGACCTTTGCCGAGGCGGGAGAATTCGAAGAGCGCACCCGCCGCGCAGGCTTGCATCTTTGGTACGATGTCACTTTTGACGGCGAAATACCATTGACAAAAGCCGGAAGCGGTCTAAGAGACCTTAACGGCGTCAATGCGGTGGATTATATTCCACGCATCAAAAGGCCTCAACATCAGGACGTTTCCTGGAAAGCCGCCAGCCAGACGGCATATTCTTCGCTGGCCAAGTCTCCCGCCAGCGCCGCCACGGAGTACTTCAATGATCCGGACCTGAAGGAACAGTGGCATTATTATAACCGCGGCCTTCGTGTCCACGGCGCCAAAGATGGATGTGACATCAACATCCTGCCGGTCTGGAAAAACTAAAAGTGCGGAGATGAAAATGTGATTGTGGCCGTCGTGGACGGCGGTATAGATTATAAGCACAACGATCTGGCCGACAATATGTGGCAGAATCCCGAGCAGACGTGGAACAAGGTGTACGGATACAATTTCATGAACGATTCATATGTCATCACCGCAGAGGATCACGGCACCCACGTGGCGGGCATTATCGCCGCCGTCAACAACAACGGCATCGGCGGCTGCGGCATTGCGGGCGGCGATGCGGCGGCTGGCATTCCGGGCGTCAGGCTCCTCTCTTGCCAGATTTTCAAGCAGGGCAGCGATGACAGTGGCGACGATATCAAGGCCATCAAATGGGCGGCCGACCATGGCGCGGTTATCTGTCAGAACAGTTGGGCATACGACGATACCGATTATATGCCCCTCTCTACAAAAAAAGCGATAGATTACTTTAACGAATATGCCGGATGTGATGCGTTTGGAAATCAAACCGGACCCATTAAGGGCGGTCTGGTAGTATTCGCCTCGGGCAACGAAGCCAGCGCCAAGAAAACTTATCCGCCAAGCTACGAAGGCGCCATCGCGGTAAGCGCGCTGCGGGCTGATTATCGTATCGCCTCCTATTCCAACTATGGCGACTGGGTGGATATAGCCGCCCCGGGGGGTGATGACCGCTACTCTATCTACAGCACTATCAGCAACAACCGTTACGCCAGTTACGACGGCACTTCCATGGCCGCGCCCCATGTGAGCGGAGTTGCGGCTTTGATAATTGCCAACTACGGCGGCGAAGGCTTCACGCGCGACAATCTTATCACCATCCTGCTCAGTCACACCACCGATATCAGCGGAGACAATACCGACAAGTATCCGGGAGTCGGCCTCTTGAATGCCCATTCGGCCATCGGAGCCGATGCCGGCGACCCTACAATCTCAGTAACTGGCTTTGATGTCCGGGTTGACGGAAGGAAAGTGTCAGCCACCATATCCGTAAGTGACTCTGCCCAGGAAGCCAGTTGGATTTCGACGGGCAGAATCTATTACTCGAAAGAACCTTTTTCCGACACGGAAGGGATACCGTTTTTCACCACCTATTTACGCACTCTCAGCAGCGAAGGGCCTTTTTCCTTGATGTCTGAAGATTTGGAATACAATACCAAATACTATGTGGCGGCGGCTTTCACCGACGAATTCGGCAACTGCACTTCCTTGAGCCCCCTGAAGGAGATTGTCACCGTGGCCGATGCAGCTCCGGTCATAGCAGCCCAGCAGCCTCAGGAGGACATTGAAATTCATTCGCACGAAAACTACGTGCTGGAGTATGAAGTCAGCGACCCCTACGGCGACGACGTCGAAACCGTACTTACATGCGACAACGACGAAATTGTAGTCATGAGCGTGAGCGGCACGCTTGTCAAAGTTACAATCCGGGGCTTTGCCGCCGATGTCGGCAACTATAGCTTCACCTTGACTGCAACCGATCCGGCCGGCCTGCAGACAAGCCTCACCGTCCCTTTCAGTGTCATCGCCAATACACCTCCGAGGGTTACGGCTGCGATTGATGACATCATCATTCCCGGTGGCGAGACCATTACCGTAGATCTCTCAAAACACATTACGGATGCCGATGGAGAGAGTCTTCTTTACACCTTCAAGATGGATAATCCGAATGTGATCAAGACCTCTCTGGATGGAGACATATTGACCCTTGTACCTCAGAAATATGGTATCACTTCCGTCACCGTCACTGCCACTGACTTTCAGGACGAATCGGTTTCCATCACGTTCTCCTTGATGGTCCGTGACCAGAGCGTGGCAGTGGAACTTTATCCCAATCCCACTACCGACGGGAAGCTGTATCTCAGAGTCGGCGTCACAAGAAGCGTGGACGTCTCTGTCGTCAATCCCGCGGGAGCCACAATCTACAATCAGACTCTCACCATAGAGCCTTTCTCCCCGGCGATCCTGGATCTCTCCCGGCAGAGCGCCGGGTCATATATGGTAACCACCTCAACCGACGGTGAATCCACGACGCGGAGGGTCGTAAAGCTATGATCAAGCGTGTTGTCATAGCCGTCATCCTCTTGTCGGCAGCCCTCGGGGCGGCCGCTCAGGCGGTGCCTTTCATCACCCTCCGAACCTCTACGGACCAACTTGCGATGGGTGGCGTATCGGCCGCGTGGGGCGATGAGTTCAACCACGGGGATAATGTTTTCGAGGCGGGAATAGGCAAGACCTTCTGGCAGACAAGTGCCATAAACTACAATCTGACAAACTATTCGGCTCGGGTATGGGCCATCCCCTCGCTAGCCATCGGACTTAAGTGCACCACCAACTCGATGGGTGCCATCGATCTCTACAGCGAAAACGGCCAGCCGCTGGGCAACTTTCAACCAAGCGAACTGTGCGCCGGGTTGGAATTGACCTTTATGCCCATCAAAAGCCTTTCCCTGGGCATCACCGGCAAGTTTATCCGCTCATCTCTGACCGATCAGAATTCCGCCCGCACTTTTGCTGCGGATATCATGGGCAGATGGAAAATAAGCAACTATCTGACAGCCGGAGTTGCCATAGAGAACCTCGGCAAAGAGATCGATTACGGCTACGGCGCCTATCCGCTGCCGACCACCTACAAGGCGGGTGTTTTCGGCTCCATACCCATTAAGGAAAAGCATGCGATAGAGGCGGCAGCCGATTTTGGAACGATGCCGGCCTACTCCACCATCCTGGCCTCCATCGGAGCGGGATATATCTACAACCGCGCCCTGGCGCTTCGTCTGGGGGCGCACATCTCCACCAAGGGAGAAATCATGCCCACCTACGCCAGCGTCGGTGCAGCATATATGAGTGAAAACTTCGAACTCGGCGGGGCATACCTTTCCGCAGCCAACTCTTTTTCATTATCGCTCAAATTAAAGCTATGACAGGCATCTACGACTCAGGCCTGGGCGGCCTCACCGTCCTGAAAGAAATAATCGCCCTGCCGGGCAAACGGGACTATCTCTATTTTGCCGACAGCAAGCACTGCCCCTATGGTCTCAAGACCAACGAATTCCTGCGGGAAAGGGCGGAGGCGGTGTCCCGTTTCCTGATTGAGAAGGGTGCCGACATGATAGTGGTAGCCTGCAATACCGCCACCGCTGCCGCGATCAGTCACCTAAGGGAGACGTTCGATGTCCCGTTCGTGGGAATGGAACCGGCCATCAAGCCTGCCATACTCAACACAAAATCCGGCGTCGTCGGTGTTCTGGCCACGGCAGTGACCTTCACCGGCGAACTGTATCACAAAACGCTCGAACACTGGCGTGCCGCTCAAGGCGAGGTACAGGTCATCGAGCAGGTTGGCTATGGCCTGGTAGAAGCGGTGGAGAGCGGCAACATCCACTCGGAGGAGACCGTCGCGTTGCTTCACAAATATATCGACCCGATGCTTGAAGCAGGGGCCGACCACATAGTGCTAGGCTGCACACACTACCCTTTCCTGACAGAAGAAATAGAAAAGATCTGCGATGGCCGCGCGGTGGTTGTCAATCCCGCCCCGGCAGTGGCGCGTCAGGCTGTCAAACTCTACCGCAAGACGCCCCGGACCAAAGGTGACTGGCAATTCTTCTCTTCCGCAGAATTCACCGATGAAGCCGGCCGCATAATTGACAGTATGTGCCGGGGGCACAAATATTGCTTGAACAACAATATTTTGTAATTTTGTCCTCGATGAGAAGGCTATTGTACATATTCTTTGCCGCCACGCTGATGGTTGTTGCCGGCTGCGGCGAAATCCCTTCTCCCACAAAGGAGAAGCAAATGGTGCTGCTGTATATTGCAGCTACCGAGACCAGCGTATCCGGGTATGCCGAATCAAATGTAATTGATCTTCTCCAAGGTCATGTCCCGAGCAAGAACTCCGACAGTGAGGCCTTGCTGGTTTTCCTGCAGGACCACGATTATGCATCGGCCTCCACCAAGAGCGAAGCTACTCTCAAAAAGTATTACACCAATCGCAAGGGGGAGTTGCTCCAGGAATTGGTAGCCAACTTCGGCAGCGATTTTGACGCCTGCCAGCCCGAGTCACTGGCTAAGGTACTCTCTGTAGCGGAGGCTGAGTGCAAACCAACCAGACGCAGCCTGTTGTTCTCATCGCACGGCACCGGATGGCTGCCGAAGGGCTATTTCGACGGCCCCGGCGAGAAATCTTCCTCTCTTTCGAAAGAGCGTAAAACCATCGGTTACGACTGCAAGACCAAAAACGAGATTGACATCCGCGATTTCGCATCCACCCTTGCCCGATACCATTGGGACGCCCTGTTGCTGGACTGCTGCTATATGGGCACGGTGGAAGTTGCATATCAGCTGAAAGATTGCTGCGACTGGATCATTGCCTCCCCCACCGAGATTCTTGTGCAGGGATTCCCTTACTCCTGCATTCTGGACCAATTGTTCCTCCACCCTGGCCAAGAGGGGCTGGAATATATCTGTCAGAAATACTACGATATGTACAAGGCCCAGAGCGGCGCCCTTCAGTCGGGCACCATAGCCCTTGTAAAATGCAGCGAGATGGAGAATCTGGCCACTACCTGTGCCAATATAGTATCCCTGAGGCGACCTCAGATGGAAGCTGTCCGCAGGCTCAACGTGCAGCATTATTTCTATCGGGATTCGAAAGATTATTTCTTCGATTTCGGTCATTATTTCGAGCAGTTTGCCTCAGAAGAACAATTCTCAGCCTTCTCCGCCCAACTGGACAAGGCGGTGCCCTTCAAAAAGGCTACGCCCCAGTTCATCGGGCTTGCCATTGACCACTACAGCGGTCTGAGCATCTATATTCCCGATTCCAGATATGTCTCTCTCAATGCATATTACGGGAGCCTTGACTGGAATAAAAAGGTAAAAATTCTAGAATAACGATTTTTTTTCTATCTTTGCCGTCCCGTTAAAAAATGCCTCGGGCATTTTGGTGCAATGGGGCTTGCGCCAATGTTTGTGCAAGCTGAGTAACACATTTTAAATCAAACACTAATGAAACATTTGACTATCTCCGGTTCCAAGAGAACCACAGGCCGCAAAGCCGACGTTCGCGAGATACGCAAAGAGGGCAAAGTCCCTTGCGTTGTTTATGGCAACGGCGTTGAGAACATCTCCTTCGCAGTAGAAGAGAAGGCTCTCAAGAGTCTCACCGACACCCCTTACTGCCACATCGTAGATCTCGATGTTGACGGACAGAAATTCACCGCACTTCTTCACGAGGTTCAGTATCATCCGGTAAATGACCGCGCCCTCCACGCTGATTTCCTGGCACTCGATGCCAAGAAGCCCGTCGTAGTAGAGGTTCCCGTTCTCATCACCGGTAACTCTGTGGGCGTACGCGCCGGCGGTAAGCTCCAGGTGAGCCGTCGCAAACTGAAAATCAGCGGTCTTATCGAGAAGCTTCCCGATGACTTGACCGTAGACGTTACCCCTCTTGCTATCGGCAAGCGTATCACTGCAGGTGACCTTAAGTTTGACGACATCACCATCGTCAACCCCAAGGCTACCATCATCTGCTCTTGCCAGTCTACACGCAATGCGGTTGCTGCAACTGAGGAAGAGGCTGCTGGCGAGCCTGCACAGGAGTAGTCACGGCAATACCGACTGTGCCATGGCTCAGACGTACCTCATAGTTGGCCTGGGTAACATAGGTCCCGAGTACGCTCTGACAAGGCACAATATGGGTTTTATGACATTGGATGCCATCGCCATGGCGTCCAATGTCGTTTTTTCTACCGAACGCTACGGAGATGTTGCTGAAGTCCGTCTCAAGGGCAACACGCTGCATCTGCTCAAGCCCTCCACCTATATGAACAACAGCGGCAAGGCAGTGGCGTACTGGTACAAGAAACTCAACATTGCCCCTGAAAATCTGCTGGTGGTGGTAGATGACCTGGCACTCCCCTTCGGGGCGCTGCGCCTGCGCAAAAGCGGCAGCGACGGCGGCCACAACGGTCTCAAGAGCATAGACTATCATCTGATATCCAACCAGTATGCCCGTCTAAGGCTGGGCATAGGTAACTGATTCGCCCCGGGTGACCATGTTGATTTCGTGCTCAGCGAACTGCTGTTGGAAGAAAAGCGCATCCTTCCGGATGTGCTTTCCAACGCAATCGAAGCGATCAAGTGTTTCGTGCTTGAGGGACCCGACAGGGCCATGACCCGGTTCAACCGGACCGCCCCGCCCAAGGCTGATCAGTCGAAATCCTCCGAAGAGAATTCGTCTTCCAAAGCAGAATAAAGAGTGTCCATATGGCGACGCTCTTTTTTTGTGGGTCTTCCCGCACCGCGGTCCCTCGTCACGAAGAAGGACTCGTGGGGAGCGTGCAGTTTGGCCAGCTCGCTCTCGGGGGTGAGATTCTCGGCGTACTGTCCGACCAGTGCGGCGCCCTGGCGGCGGTCGATGGGCTGCAGCACCTTGTATTTGTACTGCACCGGCCCCTTGCGGGCCAGGATGATATCGCCCGACTTGACTTCACGCGACGGTTTGGCGTCCTGCCCGTTGACCAGAATCTTTCCGCCACGGCAGGCCTCCGTTGCATCGGATCGGGTCTTGAAGACACGTATGGACCAGAGGAACTTGTCCAATCTTGTAGAATCAGCCATAATTATTTCTCAAGATAATCGTCTTTGTCTTCTTCTATCTTTCGGATATGTGCCTCCATCAGTGAGGTTCCCTCCGCCTTGGGGGTAAAGCTGTAGGCGCCCATGGTCGCGGGAATCAAGATGGTGTCGCCCGCCGCAATCTCTTCCCGGCCGCCATCCCATTCGAGCGTAGCGGCGCCCGAGGTGCACATGTAGATGATGCAACTGTTGAAATCATCGCCATCGGCCCCATAGCGCTCCGCGAGCGGCAGCACGCTGATGGTGAACCACTTGCAGTCGCACACCACGCCCTTGGCCATAGCGGCGGGACGGAAAAGCTCCGGCGCCTTGTATTTCTCATAATCGATGCAATCTATGGCTTCATCCAGATGAATGGCGCGACGGGTCGCGGGGTTGTTCTCAAAGCCCCAGTCATATAGGCGCAGCGTGGCGTCGCTGTTCTCCTGGATCTCGGCTATCACAATGCCTCCCTCGGCGGCATGTACGGTGCCAGCCTTGATATAGAAGCAATCGCCCGGCTTCGGATGGTAAATGTTCAGAATGTCGGTGATGGTGCCGTCCTTGCATTTCGAGTAAAACTCCTGCGCCGTGGTGTCGCGGTTCAGACCCATGTAGATGCGGGCATCGGGCTTGGCGTCCACCACATACCAGAATTCGTTCTTGCCGAGGCAGTCGTAGCGCTCAGCCGCCACTTCGTCGGTGGGATGCACCTGCACCGACAGCCGTCCCTCGACGTTCAGATACTTTATGAGCAGCGGGAACTGGTTGCCGAAGTAATCGTAGATATTGTCGCCCACCAGGTCGCCCAGATAGGTCTCCAAAATCGAATATAGGTCGTTGTCCTTAAGGAAGCCGTTGGTTATCATGGAGCTGTAGTCCTCGCCGAACTCATAGAGTTCGAAGGACTCGCCTATGCTCTCCAGATTGACGTTGTCGTCTTCCTGGCTGGGAGCGGCCTTCTTGCCCAACTTATTCTTCAGGGCATTCCCGCCCCAGCGCTTCTCCACTTGCAGCGGGGCGAATCTTAAAGGATATAATGCTTTCGTCATTTCTGTATTTGCGGTAAATGATAAAGATAACGGCAGCCACTACCACTACGCTGACTGTCAGCAGAGAGATATACAACGGTTTCGGCAGAAGGCTGGAATATGTGGCGGTGATGGGCAGATCGGGGAATACGAACGACATCACCTGCGAGAGTGCATTGTTTGTAAAGTGGATGGCGATGGTAGCCCACAGGCTATGGGTCTTGAAGTAAACCCAACCCATGAAGATGCCCAGGCCGAGCGCCACAAGGCCCTGTTGCAGGTTGCCGTGCAGCAGCGCGAACAAAAAGGCCGAGAAGACAATCGCAAACCACGGTTTGCTCTTGGCCAGAAGGCCGCGGCAGATGACGCCCCTGCAGAGAAGTTCTTCGCAGAGAGGAGCGAGGATCACGGTGGAGAGCACCATGTCCACGGGACGGGAGGTGTCAAACATCTTCTCGAAGGCGGCTTTCATCAAATCCGACATCGGGAAAAGATTGGAGAGGGGCTCCAGCAGCGCGCCCAGGAAAGGAGTTGCAAGCATAACCAGCACAATGACCGGCACCATGCTCTTGAAGGCGCCCTTGCGGGGCTCGTGCACCGGGACATATCCCATGCCGCGCTTCTGGTTGTGGCGGGAGGCGAAATATGCATATAGCAGCGGGAAGGCTATGCTAACCGCATACACCGGCGAGGTCAGCTCCAAGCCGAGCAGTGTGAAGACTGCGGCAAACAGCGATCCTGCAAAGAATATTACTACGAGCAGCAGGCTTTGGGCCCAGTCGGGCAAATAATGTTTCATCGGTTATAATATTTGATTCAAATTTAATAATTTTGTACGCTATGTCAATATTTACCAAAGCAAGCGAGAAGATTTCGGAGCTTAAAGCCAGGCATCCTTGGGTACGCGTCGTGCTCAACAAATACTTCATCGCCACCTTGGTATTCGTTTTGCTGATACTCTTCAACAGCCGCACCAGCCTGCATCAGATGCTGCAGAGCATGGCCACGTTGAGGAAGCAGAAGAAACAGGAATTATATTACAGGCAGGCCATACAGGCCACAGACGAAAGAATCAACCAACTTACATCAAACAAAGACACCCTGGAAATGTTCGCCCGCGAGAATTATTATTTCATGGAAGACGGCGAGGATGTCTTTATAGTGGAAAAAGAAAACAAATAGATTATGAAGCGTTTTTTTAGAACTGTTGCAATGGTGATGACAATCACTTTGTTTGCCGTCTCCTGCAACGAGAAAATCAACCCGGATGAGAATCCTCAAGAACTGACTCCCAAGCAGAAAGCGCTGGAGAAAGCCCAAAAATATCTCAGAGACGAGATTTTCCAGGATTATTACTACTGGAACGAGCAGATGAATAATGTTGCCTGCTCATACAAAATCGATATATTCAAGTATTTTAATAAACTTTTGGTAAAGAAAGACCGCTGGAGTTGGATGATGGACGGCCCTTCATATATTGCAGAAGAGTCCGGTGTGGTATACGGCACCTATGGCGTAAGCCTGGGGCAGGTCAGAAACCCTGAGAATACACAGGAAACCATTGACTATAATGTCTATGTCAGATATGTGTACCCCGGCTCTCCCTTTGAAGAAGCCGGCGTAAAGCGAGGATGGACTTTAGCTTATCTCGATGACAGGTCGGTTCAGAATTATTGGTTCTTAACCGAAGAATACCTGGAACAATTCAACAATATCCTGTCCTATCCCAGCACCACTGAAGAGCATAAGTTCGGATTCACAGACGAAGAGGGCGAACTGCATTCTTTTACCACAGTCGCTGCAGAGTCACTCAACGTCCGCCCCTGCCTCGTCAAAGAGATAATCACAGCAGAGGACTACCCCGGCCTCACAGAACCTGTGGGCTATTTCAATTATCTCAGTTTCAAGGCAGATGACGATGTGTCAGGTAAGAACATGCTGGAAGACATTACCG
>JAEEGL011936438.1_pt1 | contig 10371 bp, 13 predicted proteins | sample 9134231 | NCBI WGS metagenome assembly JAEEGL01 (sample SAMN16246548, study PRJNA631951) | gut metagenome | biome: gut microbiome; feature: rumen; material: fiber-attached | host: Bos | place: Iran: Karaj | collected 2018-10
GGATGCTCTCATTTCAAAGCGAAAGTCTGACACATCAGGAAACTGCGCTCAGACAGAAAATGCTATTCAGAACATAATTCTGGAAGAGCTGGAAAACTTAAAAGGCATCTTCATTGCGACTACTAACCTTGCTTCAAACATGGATTCCGCTTTTGAACGCCGCTTCCTCTTCAAGATTAAGTTTGAAAATCCATCAACCGAAGCAAAGACTTCTATCTGGATGAACAAACTTTCCTGGCTTGATGAAAAGTCTGCCACAGAGTTTGCCAAGGAATACGATTTCTCCGGCGGACAGATTGATAATATCGTAAGAAAAATCGCGATGAATGAAGTTATCTCTGGAGAACGTCCGACATTGTCTGATATACATGATATGTGTAAGTGCGAAAAGATTGATAATCCAGATGGTACAAGACGCATGGGCTTCTGTTTGTAGGAGGGACTTTAATGCAGAACTTTTATATTAACAGTGTGAAAATTGACTGGTCGCAAATCAGTAAGGATTCCTATTTACAAAAAATAAAGGCTATAAAGAAACTGGAAAAGTTTTCCTTTGAAAAGCCAGTAACCATATTCTCTGGAGAAAATGGTTCTGGAAAATCAACTCTTCTTGAAGCTATTGCAAAGAATTATGGCTTTAATGAAGAGGGCGGAACCTTAAATATGAAGTTTGAAACGTATAATGATACTTCTGAATTATATAATGCTATAACTCTTGCAAAAGGTGGAATGAAACGTTCCGGATATTTCTTTAGAGCTGAAAGTTTTTTCAATGTAGCTTCAGAATATGAAACGCTTAGAACTCTTCCAGGAGGGGCAAAAACACCTAAATACCATGCAATGTCGCATGGTGAAAGTTTTATGGAATATATCTCTGGCTTTGATTCTCCGGGAGTATTTATTCTCGATGAACCAGAGGCAGCCCTCAGTCCAAATCGACAAATAGAGTTACTATTGTTCATAAACAAGATGATTCATAAAGGCGCTCAATTCATCATTGTTACACATTCTCCAATTCTTCTGTCGTTCCCTAACGCTGATATACTTAATTTTTCAGAAGAGGGCCTGAAAAAGATATCTTATGAACAAACAGATTCTTATAGAATCATGGAATTATTCATAAATCACAAAGAAAGGATTCTTAATAATTTGCTGAAGGATTCATAACAGGAGCAGGTTATGATTTATATTACAGGTGACACTCATAACACAGAAGACATGGCGAATCTCGCTTCTAAAAACATGAAGCTCTGTTGCATGGAACAGGGAGTAGAGTTTCATGATATTACTCACGCTATTGTTCTTGGTGATTTTGGTCTGCCATGGAGTTCTGATTGTGAAATCGATGAAGCAGGAATCCATCCAACCGATCACACAGACCGATATCTTCTCAAATGGTGCAACCAGAAACCATTCAAGATTCTGGCAGTGATGGGTAATCATGATAATTATGATGTTATTGAAAATCTCGCGGAAGTTGAGATGTTTGGAAGCAAGGTTCTGAAGGTTAGCGACAATGTTTTCTATCTAAGACGCGGCGAGATCTACACAATCGAAGATAAACGGTTTCTTGTTCTCGGCGGAGCTATGAGTGATGACAAAGCCTGGCGTAAACCACACGAATCCTGGTGGGAACAGGAGGAGTGGAGTGAAGGAGAAAAGTTAGCATGTCTTGATAAGATAAGGCAGTGCGGTGGAAGCTTTGATTATGTTCTGTCTCATACCGGCCCATCAGCGGGCATTGCACTTACAGATGATTTCTTTAGTAATGAAGTGAATCTGAAACAACTTCAGTGTGATTCCAACGTCGTCTTCAACGATAAAATTGACTCCATAATCTCATACAATAAATGGTTCTTCGGGCACTGGCACAGCGATTGGGGATATGAGAATTACAAAGAGTCAAAGTATGTGCCGTTGTATCATCAGGGAATAGTGATTTAATTATTCGTTAAAGTTGACTCAGTGAATTTTGATTATAAAGATCCTTTTTGATTCTCGGATGATTTTTCAGAAATTCCTTGATTAATCATAACCTAAATATCTAGAATAATGAGAAAGTATAACATACTTAGTTTTATATTGTTTAAAAAAACTTCTTTCAATTCTTAAATAATTACAACTAATTCCCATAATTTTAGTCATTCATTTTTATTTTTTCGTGAAATTGTGATAGAATAAAATAGTTATATTTCATCAAGAGGAGATACTATGAAATCTATAAGTCAGTTATCGAAAGAAACTGTTGCTATTTTGGCCAAAGCAAAAAATCCAGACTTCATTATTAATTCTGCAAAAGAACAAATGACTGAACATATTTCAAGCGGCTTTAAAAAAATAACAAAACCTGAAAATAATATACATTGGGATATTGTTTATAGAGAAGGTTCTTTTTTTATAGAACAAAATAATAAATTTCACCAATACAGGTTAATAGGTAATGGAAAAACATACTTTTCAATTTTAAAGAAAGAAAAATTAGAATTAATTCTTTCAAAAATAATAGAAATTGGAACAGTTCAAAATTCATATGATTTAAGAGCATCTATGTCTGTTTATCAAGTTGTTGTTGATGAAGGGATTTCTGAAAGACAGGGGTGTAAGATTATAACATTGAATAACGCTAGAATGCAGTTTCCAGAAAGCTCAACGTTAGCTTCAGGATTTTATACTGTACATCCTTGTAATGAGAAAGCCCTGACTCCAATAGAAAATTACTTTGGAAACCTTGCTCTCGATAGAGACAATGAATGTGTAGTTCTTTTGGGGAAAATGGGTGCAAAACGTGTAAGAATCTCAAGAATTGAAAATAATGAAGGAAATAATAAATTCTCTGGTGGTGCAAAAACAACCATAAAAAAAGAAGACAATAAAGATGCTGTGGTTAAAGTTGATGTTGGTTCCTCTATATTAAAGCATCTTAATAATGAAATGAATTTTGAGGTAGTGTTCCATGGAGTACCTACCAATATCAGTCGAGATTTATTATCGCAGTCTGTTTGGTTTAAGAACGATCCTCAATTAAATGGTTTATTAGAGTCTCTGTTATCTTCAAATCCGCCAAAAGAATGGGATTTTGAAGAAAATATTGATTCAACTTTTAATTTTGATTTTAATGTATGTGCATCAATACTAGGAATAGTCGAGGCTAATCTTAAAGAGGAGTTTAAAAAAATATCAAAGGTAAAAAGAAAATTCCATGTTGAGTTTGAATAACTAGAAAATAGACTCTTAAGCACATTAGGGTTGTTCATTATTTTATTACGGTTTGATTACGGTAATTATTGATATTTATTCAAATGTCTTTTTACATACTTCATATATGTTTTGAATTCTTTGGTATAAGCAAAGATGACTAGAAACGAAAAGTTAATTCAGAAACAATTCTGTCATATGTAAACGGCTTCCCGTTTTTCTGGATTTTATGCTTTGCATCAATAGGGATTATGGACTTCTTTTTCCATAAGAATAATTACTTCCCTGAATAATAATCCAGAACCTTTCTCGCAAACTGATAAGCATTCTTGATGTCCGTATTGTTTTCAAAGTACTGCTTGCGGTAGACCATGCGGCCGTCGAAGAAGTCTTTGATTTCCTGAATGGTGATCTCTTTGATTTTTGGTGAAGATATCAGCTTGGTATACACTGAAAGCATAACGGTAAAGTCATTGAGCAGCGGAACTTTCATGCAGCTGGAAATTGTTCCGTTGCTGATTCCTATGTTTCCGCTCAGGAGTTCAAAGTTAGTCTCTAGATCTGACTTAAAGCCTTGCACTGGTTTGAAAGAAGAGAGCATGCAGACATTGTGAGCGCAGGCATTTCGGATGCGGCGAACCGATTCAAAGTGCTTTGTGTACTCACACTTCATGCGCATAAACTCGTAGTAGAAAGAATAGAAGCTGATAAAATCTGCAAAGGTAATCATCTCAACAAAATTCCAGACCGCAGGAGCGGCGACGTATTTGTCAAAAGAGTTCTCTCCATAGCCGGTTATTCTGCTGAATTGCGAAAGTCCATCCTTGATTTTCAGATGACTTTCAAGAAACTTCTCTACAACCTCATAACCATCATCAGCAGGATTATTCTGGCAGTCGTTTACAAGCTTCACCTTAAGATAGTGCTCAAGATCAATCGTCATCTTCAAAAGCAGCTTGCGCAGGAACATATCAATTGTCGAAAGCTCAACCAGATGCCCAAAATCAAGACCGATATATTTTCCGCTCTTAGTCTGCTCCGGACAAGTCGAACAGTATTGTTTGAGTCGGAAGAAGAAATTATTCTTCTCAAGGAAGGCCTTGGCTTTTTCTTCATCCATAAGTGTGAATGTAATACCGAGTTCGTTTTTGCAGTAGTCGATGATTTCTGGTACGGTGAGTTTCGGGGATTTGGTGATAGTTTCGTTTTTGGACATGGGGAACTCCTTGGTTAATTATAGCATGAGATTATTTTGAAAAAAAAGTTTTCAAGAAAAATATTAACATTTACAATTAAAAATTATTCGTTTTTTATTTCAGGGAGATTATTTCGGATAGAATTCTTATCAACACATAGTTTTTCTGCAGCTGCATTTACGGATCCATAAATTTTTACAGCCTGCTCCGCAATCCATGATCTAAACATTTTATTCAAACTTTTCCAGGTTTGATTTTTGATGAAATCATCTGTAAGAGTAGAAGGGATGTTATCTGGAAGATACGAATTTCTTTCGTTTATATAGTCCTCCCATTTATGAATTGCCTTATCGATATTATTGTTTATTTCTGTAAAAGAAGATTCACCTTTAAGTAATATGATATTATCATTTAATACATATAATTCAATATATGCTAAAAGTTTTTCTATATCTCTGAAGTTTCCTCGTAAAACGTGTTTATTCAAGGCAGAAATTATTTTTTCTTTTATTGATAATTCAGGAGAATCAAGATTTAAGTTATCAAGTTGGTCATATTCACAAAATTGATTTGGACTTGAACAATCCTTTCTATAATTTTTCCAAATACTGGGAAGACATTTTGAAATAAAATTCTTATCTTTCTTACGTTCTTCGATCGATGGTATCTTTATCTGAAAAACACTAATTCTATCATAGAAATCTTCATGCATATATTTCCGAAGTTCGCTAAGTGGTTTATTACTAGAACAAACAAGCAGAAAGTTTGATTCATATGGTATTGAAGCACCGACCTGATAAAATTTATGTTCTTGAATTCCTTTTATTAATATTCTTTGAATTTCTTTACTTAAATCCTGAACTTCATCTAAGTAGAGGCAGCCACCATCTGCTTTTCCTACAAAACCTTTTGTATCTATTTGAGCATCTGTATAAGCTTCTTTTGTGTGCCCAAATAAATCACTTTGGGCTCTATCCGGTAGTAATGTTCCACATGCTACAGAAACAAATTTCTCATCAGGTATTCTCAAAAATGCTTTGACAGCATTTTCTATCATAGCGGTTTTTCCGCTTCCCCTTTCTCCAATAACAAAAAAAGGTTTCTTCAAATGGACTATATTCTTAATTTCTTCAAGTTCTTCCCGTTCGGAATAAAGAAAGAAATTGTTATTTATCTCGTAAATGTTATTCCCAAAAAATCTTACTTTTTCATCGATGTCTTTACTGGCATCAAAATTATTCTTTAACCAATCTGGAGTATCAAGTAATATTTCATTATTATCTGATAAATCAATTGTATGAATGTCACATTTATTCAATAAATCATTTGGACTATATTTGATCTTTTCTTCAAGAAGATTTTCTATTTCATTATCATTTTTTATATAATATATGCCAACCGGATTATAATAATTAATCAGTTCATCGCAATCTAATGTATCTAAAAATTCTGCATCATTAATATTTGGAGAAATCCGTTCTTTCATTTTTGTATATATATATATAAAATCATAATTATTTATTTTTTCGGAATTGTTAAAATTTCGAATAATTTTATTAAACTCACCAACTTTTAAATCTTTATTATTTATGTGTAATAATTTTTCAGGATTGAAAATAAAAACGGCAGAATAATTAGTAGTTTTCTTCATATATAAAAATTATAAGACATATCATAAGAATATTCAAATTTAGAGTGTAAAAAAACACTAGAAGTGTGAAAATGCACCTTTAATAAAGAAAAAAATGGCTCAAAATCACCCAAAATAAGCTTAAAAAGTACTTGGCACGTTACTTGCTATATATAAAGTGAATGATAAAACGTAACGCTGCCTGTTAGGTAGCAGAAAAAAAACCATAAGGAGAAATAAAACTATGGGAATTAAAACAAAAGACATTTTTGGAGTGGCTATTGCCGCAGCAGTTGGATCAATCACGTTCGTGAATGTTAGGGATAATTATGATTCTATAAAAGACAAGTCTTCAAATATTTTGAAAAAAGTATTTTTTGGAAGCATAAGTAATTCGAAGGAACAGTACTTTGATAATGAAGGAAAAGAGAATGAATAATTTGGATTATGAATGTGGTATCACAAATAATATTGAGGAGGATTTGAAAATGGAGAATTCACAGAAAAAGATTAAGATTACGGAAAAAGATGTATTTGGCGCAGGTGTTGGTGTAGGAATAGGAGTTGTAGCATACGAAGTTGCTAAAGAAGTATTCCCCAAGATCGTAGAAAAAGTTTTAGATTTTGTTAATCAAAAGTTAGAAAAATAGTTTTAATTTTGTTAGCTTAATTGAGATGTTCTTTTTGGATCTCAATTAAGCTAACAAAGGAGGAAAAAATGAATAAAATAACATATGATAATGTAATGGATTTTGTAAAGAATAAATCGGAATTTACTAATATTGATCCAGAAAAGATTGCAAACAATTCTGAAGCAATAATGAAAAAAGTTAGCATTGTAGGTGATTTTGTAAAACTCATTACAAATATCAAGAATATGATTAGTATGATTAAAGCATATTGTATGAAGCAGTATAAAAATGTACCTAAAAAAACTATAGTATCAATTTGTTTTGCTCTTTCTTATGTTTTTAGTCCTGCTGATTTAATACCAGATAATATTCCTGGGATTGGTTACATAGATGATATATCTGTAGTTGAATATGTTATAAAGTCAGCTAATAAGGATATTGAAGATTATGTTGAATGGGAAAAGCAGCAGAGTAGTGCTGCATAATAAAATGAGATATAATGAATTGAATTACAGCGAGGTACGATATGGCAAAGAATAAACTAACAGAAGAAGAAAAAGAACAAGCAGAGAGATATTTCAGTGACTTTAAATATCAATCTTATTCCGAAGAGAATGAAAAAAAAGTAATCCAGAATGAAGATAAAATCATGGACAAGATGAAAGATTCAAATCTTTCTGCCTTTATGAATCAGGTGAAAACTTTTTTTAGAATGATAAAGGCGTATAAAAATCAAGATTATAAGGAAGTTCCTGTTTCAACTATTGTTTCTATTATCATGACATTGCTTTACATTTTTTCTCCAATTGATTTAATTCCAGATTTTCTCCCTGTTGTTGGTTTATTAGATGATGCAACTGTATTGGGGGCATGTGTTGCAACCTTTGGAAGTGCAATAAAAAAATTCGAAGAATGGGAAACAACTCAAAAAAAATAAGAGTTTCTGAGAGAGTATTTTGAATGGAATAGAGAATTCGCATTCATTTAAAAGGAGCCTGGTTCTCTGACTTAAAGCTTACGACTTAGTAAGTAGAAAAAAAGTTGGAATAGCCATGGGCTCTTTTTGAATTTATTCTGGTTTCTATCATAATTTGATAGTTGTAATGTGTTAAACAAAGTATATCCGGTTAGCCCAATTATAGCTAATATGATACTTCACGTTTTTACAAAAGAGATCGTAAGCACAAGATATATAAATATGGTTGCAAAACAACTTACTCTAAGATACGGATGGTATAGAGAACTTGACCCAGAGATTACTTGTAACAAAGGAGGATTGGGATTCCTTTTTGACTTTTGCTCTGAAATGTCATGGAACTATATTAGATTGTGTGAAATATTTTATGAAGACTAGAATGATATTCCAAAACTAAATGAACCTAAAGATTTTCCTTCAGAACAGCGCTGGGGTTATGGACATAATCATGGTGATAATCCTTGGTTTTTATAAAAAAGTTATGATTATTGCTATTCTTATTGAGAATTAAAACTTCTGTGATAAAATGTTATAGATTTGGATGTTTTGAAATTTAAAGAGGAATATGTATGGAGAACGTATATTTTGAACCTTGGATTGGAGATAATTACTGGGAAGGTGGAATCTTTGGAAAAAGAATTCTTGTAATTGGAAACAGTCATTATTGTGAACATAGGAATGAATGCTGTAATTGTGGAGTTGATGGCTACAGTTTTGATGATGATTGTTCAAGTTTTACTACAAACGTTGTTAGACAATATTTAGATAATGACGGATGGGAACCCTGGTATAATACCTTTTGGAAATTTGAATGTGCATTATGTGGTTATGAAACGGACAATGATGATTCATCTGATATTTGGAACTCGATAGCATTTTATAATTATCTTCAAACAGCAGTAACTTCACCTAGTGATCCAGGGAATGATTATGATTATGATAATTCTGAACCAGCCTTCTGGGAAGTTCTGAAGATTTACAACCTGATTATATTATTATAATGTGGGGAGCTAGAGTCTGGGACCAATCTCCAGGCTATAATAGTGATGGAGACTATTATGAATTAGAGGACGGAACAGAAATTAGTTCTAACTTCTCATCAAAAGCTTATGTAAATTTTATACAAAAGAAGAAAGACATTATTGTTTCAAATATAAAGAAAGAGACTGTGGATGATTTATTAGAACCAATTCAAGAAGCAATTGATGAATGTATAAAAGATAAATCTTCACGTGAGATAAAAATTCAAAAACTTTCTGAAGATTGTAAAAAATATGAAACTGACAAGAAAGAATTAAATGAACAAATAAAAATAATTTTAGCAATGTAAAAAATTATAATATCCTTTCAAAGCGAAAATCTAATGTTCTATATCAATCTACAGAAAGGATTAAAAGAGTTGACTCCAAGTCAGTTCAAATATAAACTTAAAAGTAAGAAAAATCTCCTTAAATTTGGACAAATTTTGAAGGAGGACTAATAACATATCCTGGTATTCATATGGTAAAGATATGTTTTAAACATTGTTTTTTGGCCAGTTTGATTACGAGCATATGAATCTTAAGTTTTATCTGTAAGGAAAAAATATGAAAACAGTTGAGTTTATTAAAGCGGAAATTTTTATCCTTCCTAAGTTAGCTTTCAAATATCAAGGCAGTGCTTCTCAAGAATTAGGACTTGATGGAGAGTTAATTGAAAATCTTGTTAATATATGGGAATCTTTGCCTAAAAATACTAAACAAGGTGAGTTTGGAGATCAGATTTGGATTCAGGTTTGCTTTGTTACACCAAATCAAACAGATAATATTTCGAACTGGTATGAAAAAACAATTGACGGCTATGCTGAACTTGAAGGCTGGAAGCCAAAGTCCTGCTATCTTCCAAGGGCATTATTTGAAAATAAGAAAGAAGGCGATTGCATTTCTATTAATCTCCCAATAATAAAAGAGTATAGGCCGAAAGACATTGAAGAACTTAGTGAGAAAGAAGATGTATACATTTATGCAAGTACTACTATAAAAGTACAATTGCAACTTTCACAAAGGAAGCATAAATATTCTCATTATGGAAATTTTGAAGAAGTTCTTAACAAATTCTAGTCGATACTTGCGTATAACGACCTTTAATGTCCGATTAGACTTTTAATATTAGCTACATATTCAAAATTTTTTGACAGGAAACATGAAAGTTTTGATATTTATGTATGTGATTTCTATTTCCGGCGGTTGCTTACATGGAGTCATTCAATTCGGATACTCCATTCAGAGCGTACTGAACATAGTAAGTCTTACCGCCATGATTGCTGCAATTTGCGGTTCAATGTGTATGACATGTCTGGGCGCTTGTGTAGGGAACTACGTAATGAACATTACAGAAGATTAAATTGAAATAATGGTCCCCTCAAACACCTTCTTCACAATGTGAACCGACATTGGGACCTCGTAATTTATTTGCTGCAACAGCTGCTGCTCTTCCACGGAGTATTTGACTTTGTCTTCGGTGTACATGATGCCGGTGGTGTCGTTGATGGCTATGTGCATGTTTAGTGACGTTATGTATTTATATGTCCAGCCGGTTTTTTGTTTCTTGTGCCATGACTTTATTGAATCATGAAGTGTGCTATAATATAAGTATGTCTTTTAAAATCGAACGCAATGACATTACTAGAGTCCAGGCTGATGCTATTGTGAACACAGCGAATCCATTCCCGGTTGTTGGTAGAGGAACGGACACTTCTGTTTA
>JAEEGL012152474.1_pt1 | contig 10371 bp, 4 predicted proteins | sample 9134231 | NCBI WGS metagenome assembly JAEEGL01 (sample SAMN16246548, study PRJNA631951) | gut metagenome | biome: gut microbiome; feature: rumen; material: fiber-attached | host: Bos | place: Iran: Karaj | collected 2018-10
GATAATAATCTTTTGACCAGCAAGGCTACCATAGATAATTAATTCTTTGCCTAATAATTCCGAAACATCATATTCAACTTTTAATGGTTCGGCATACATGCTGTCTTTCTTTTCAGCAAACACAGTAATATCTTCTGGTCTAATTCCTAATAAGATATCGTGTTTCTTATTATCGATAGCAAGTTTGCACAATTCAATTTGATCTTGTGCTTCTTTGATTTCATTTTTGATATCGACAATGTCTCTATCTGATTCGAAATAGTCTTCTTTAGCCTTATCGTCTTTCGCGTGTTTGTATTTGAAATCGTTTTTCACTAATTCACCGACATCAATGAGTTCTTGTTCGAGCTTTTGAAGCTTTTCTTCTACCTTAGGTAAGAGTTCTTTGTAATATTTATCGTGCTTTGCAATTAATTCTTTTGGCAATTCGATTTTGTTGTCTTTATCAAAACATACGCACCCGCCTTCATATGTTCCCTTTAAGATATTCATTGCGGGAGCGCCTATGAATGTAGCGACGAAAACGTTGCTTGGATCAGAATATACTTCTGAAGGTGTACCAATTTGTTGGACCCAGCCATCTTTCATAATGACGATACGATCCGCCATAGTCATAGCTTCAGTTTGATCGTGTGTGACATAGATTGTAGTAGCGCCAACTTGCTCGTGAATCTTGGTGATTTCAGTTCTCATTTGAACTCTGAGCTTGGCATCTAAGTTACTTAAAGGTTCATCCATTAAGAAGACCTTTGGATTTCTTACGATAGCTCTTCCAAGCGCCACTCTTTGCTTTTGACCACCAGATAATTCTTTTGGTTTTCTCTTTAAATAATCTGTTAATCCTAATATCTCAGCGGTTTGTTTGATCTTTTCGTCGATTTCTGATTTTGGAACTTTATTTAATTTAAGAGCGAACGCCATGTTTTGGTAAACGTTCATATGAGGATATAAGGCGTATGATTGGAAAACCATCGCGATTCCTCTCTTCTTTGGTTGAATGTCATTTACGAGAACGTCATCAATATATAATTGGCCAGAAGATATATCTTCTAAACCAGCAACCATTCTTAAAGTGGTGGATTTACCACATCCAGATGGGCCAACAAAGACTACGAACTCTTTATCTTTAATTTCTAAATTAAAATCATACACAGCGTGTACGCCATTATCGTAAACCTTATTTAAATTAACAAATTTTAATGATGACATTATGCAACCTCGTGACTGTATACATTATATCACTAACAAAAATATATAATTTGGGCAAATAATTCTTTTTATCAAGTCACAATTTTCCTTTTTATTCTTTTATAAAAAATGGTTAATTATTCTCATTTTTTTGGTCATACATAGCCCTGCCATTTATAATGAAAGTAACAATAAATCATGCTTAAAAAGCAAAGAGAGGATTTTATGAAGAAATTTTATTCTTATTTGGCGCTTTTTGGTGCCGCTGCATTTTTAGGCGTTTCTTTACTCAACCACAAGGGTGCTTCAGTTGCTCGTGCTGAGAACGAAGTCCCTGTCAGCAGTATTGATGCATGGAAATTTCATGGTGGCTGGGGAATTACTTCCTCATATGTCGCTGATGGTGTAAAAGCCGAAGTTCCAGGTGCTGCTGATTCAAGTGTTGGAACAGCAAACGCATGGCAGTATGGAGACTATCTAATCCATGATGATTCCCTTTATAACGCTCTTTCATTGAGTGCTAACGAACGCATCGTTATGGAATTCAGCGTTGGCTTCTATGATGATGAAGGCAATCTATTATCAAAATCTCAAAATGGTGAAGATGTTGATATTATTTTTGCAAAATACGCTGACTTAGGTGGCGAAATTTGTAGATTAAGAATTTGGACCAATGCTGGTGGTGCTTTACATGGTGACCACTCAACAGTCGGTTATGTTAATGGTTGGAATGATTATTCCGCAGGTAAATGGATTATTGGTAATGCGACATTATCATCCAAATTCACAGTCGCTTTTGACAAAGACAATATGTTAATGGCGTTGGCTGGTGGTTCTGATCAATTACAACCAATGCTTAGTGCTGATGGTATTGCTCTTGCCAAAACAACACTTGGTGATTTTGACAAAGTATACGTTGGTATTAAAGGCGATAATGGTTTTACCGCTGAAAGAACATCCATCATTTTAAGATCAATCAATGGTCAATCATTAGCAAACGACGGAACCAACTTTGTTGATACTCAAGCCCCAGTATTCTTAGCGGCTGATGTCCAAAGTTCAATCCCAATGGGTGAAGAATATGTCATCCCAACAGAAGCATTTGATATCTTGGGTGATGTTTCTTACTCATTATTAGTTGGTGATGCAACAGATCCAATTTCTGGCAAAGCATTTACTCCAACAGCTGCTGGTGACTTAGCGGTTAAATTAATCGCAACAGATGCAGTTGGTCACTCCGCAGAAAAAACATATAATTTCACAGTTGTTAATACAATTGAACCTCCAGTAATTACACAATTACCAACAATTGCAAACGTTTCTGTTGAACCATTCCAAGAATTAGAATTTGGAATGCCAACATTCACAGATTCAACTGGTGTTGCAACAGTTAAATTAGTTATTAGTAAAGGCGATGAAGAAATCGCTCAATTAGATCCAAATAGCCAAAGCAAATTTGTCTACAGAATTCCAAAGGATTTTGTCTCTGGCGAATACAAATTTGTTTATCAAATTACAAACGCTGGTGGAACAACAACATCTAATCCAATCACTGCAACATTTACAATGGTTGAATTAAATAATGCAGAATTCGTCTCAGCGGATGCAAATAGCTATGCTATTTATTCCGAAAAAGGTATTAAATGTTTCACAGTTGGCAACTGGGTTAAATTCAAATTTGGAACCTTTGATTTAAGTGAGGGATTCGATTGTAAATTTATCGTTGATAATCCAATCATGAACGGTACTGGTGTTTACTTACACTTCATCAATGCCGATAATGAAAATTATCAAATGGAATACCGCGTATGGCCAAAATTTGGCGAAGCAGAAGCGGATGCTCCAACAAATTGCTATGTCTCATCTGATGGATGGGTAACAATTAATGACATTACCGATACAGGTTGGATTAAACGTGGTGTCGATGATGTTGCTGATCAATATCATATGGCCTTCAATCTTGAAGACACATTCGTTGGTGAACGTATTGGTGGTATGCAAAGAGTTGATAACGCTGTTACTGCTTTAGCAGCTTTAGTCGAAGCAGCCCCATCATATAACTATAAAGTTTATATTGGTATGGGTGGTTGGGGACCATGTCCATTAGAAGCCACATTAAGTGAAGTTAATGGTCAAAAATTAGCAGCTCCAATTACTTGGGAAAATGCTTACCTTGCTCTTAAGAGTGAAATCCCAGAACAAATCGCAGTTAACTCCGAGTTAGAAATCAAAGCTTATGCTCACGATTTACGACAAGATTGTGCAATTGATTTAGATGTCCAAGATCCAGATCAACTTACAGAACAATTACACTTTGTTGATGGTGCGATTAGCTACACATTCGACAAAGTCGGTCAATATAACTTAGCTATTTCCACAACAGGTGCAAATGGTCAAAAAGTTACAATCAACAAACAAGTCTTAGTTAAAACAGCTGTCGATCCAGTTACAATTACTGTTTCTGGCTCATATGAAGCTACATATGCAACAGGTAGTGAAATTACAATTTTACCAGCTACCTATAGTTCAAACGTCACATCATCTAACATTTCCGTCACAAAACCAGACGGCACAAAGGTTGATGTTGAAGCTAATGCTAAATTCACATTAGCAAAACCAGGCTTATACAAGATCGTTTATTCCGCACAAGACAGTGCTGAACCAGAACCAAACAAAGCCGAACAAACATTTACAATTAACGTTCCTGATGCTGAAAAACCAGTTATCACCGTTCAAGTTGGCGCAACCGCCAAAGTCGGTGACACAATTGAAGCAACAATCAGCGTTGCTGATGAAAGCGATGTCGAAACAACAGTCACTTTAGTCAAACCAGATGGAACATCTGAAAGATTAACAGTTGCTAACGGTAAAGTTTCGTTCGTTGCTCAAGCAGAAGGTACATACACAATCAGAGTCGTCGCTGAAGACATCTACGGCAATTCTGAAACAGTCAATAAACAAGTAGCCGTCTCCAAAGCTGCTGCCCCAGATCAAGGTGGCGAAGGCGATCAAGGTGGTCAAGGTGGAGAAGAAACACCAGAACCAGCCAAGAAGAAAGGCTGCCGTGGTAGTATTATTGCTACAAGTTCAATTATCTGCGTTACCTCTATCTTCGGATTAGCGGTATTAGGTCTTAAGAAAAAACAAAAATAACCGAAAGGAAAAATAACATATGTTAAAGAAATGCAAATTAGTAAAAATCATACCATTTGTCCTATTCTCTTTAACAGCATGTGGTGGTGAGACTCCGGAGCCTACTCCAGAGCCAATAGACAATGACGAAGACCAACAAACAATTGTCGAACAGGATCCCTGCGCAGGGGATCCTGTTTACACAGGTCAAGACGTCAATGTTTCAAAAATTGTCCATAACGATCACGGATACCACATTTCGGTAAATGACAAAGACTTTCTATTTTTGGGCGCTCAAATAAGAGTTGATGCATTTATGAATTGTGATCATTACACCTATGCTGATGTAAGGAATCTTTTTAAAGAGGCTTTTCTTTTAGGGGTTAATTGCGTTGAAATTCCAGTGGAGTGGTCAAAAGTAGAAATAGCAGAAAACGTATACGATTATAAATATGTCCATGAAATGATCCATTATGCAGAAGAGTTCAACTTAAAAGTTGAATTTAACTGGTTTGGATCAAATATGTGTGGAGACACACACTCATATTCCGTTCCTAATTACATCATCGCGGACGGAAAAACATATCCAAAATTTGATGCTTCTAGAACTGGCGAGTTCTGGAACTATTACGGCATCATGTGGTTCTTGGATTTTGATAATCCAAACTTAATCGCTAGAGAAAGATTAGCGGTTAGAAAGTTTATGGATTATATCTATGAATATGATTCAACCCATGGTTGCAAGAACACAGTTATTGGTATTCAAGTAGAAAACGAAGTGGATATTTTCCCACGTTGGAGAATTGAACAGCAAGCTGTTATCGACCCATTAACCGGCGCGAAAATGAGCCAAGAAGTTGGCTTCAACAAAGTCGTTAAATTGGTTGATGAAATTGGTAAAGAAATTAAACAATCAAAATATAAAGTATATACCAGAGTTAATCTTGCAAGTTCCACGCAAGGCGCGATTTATTCTGGTGATGAAGTAAGAGATGTACCTGCCTTTGCTAAATTATTTAATAATTTAGAAGGTATTGATATTATCGGTGATGATACCTACTCATCAAGCGTTAAAAACATTAAAGGTATTACCGCAATGTTTAGAGATAAGTTGGAACACAACTTCTCTCACGTGGCTGAAAACGATGGTAGTTACAGTAATACTCCTTCACTAATTTTAGCCTCTGTATCACAACATGGTGGTTACGCAATTTATGATTTAATGACCTCGCCATTCTACATTGATAATGGTACAGGCAATGTCAATCAAGGCATTATCAATCCTGGTTCAGATAGAAGTAACTTTGTTCATACCGCACACTTTGATGATACAAAGGCACTTTTAGCAGGCCTTAATAAAGCAGAAAGCGAAGTATACAAAGTATCGCCAGATGATTTCATCGCTTTCAATCTTGCTGGTAATTATCCACAAGATAGCGTTACACAAACAATTAGTTCAACTAATTGCACATTAGAGTTCAATACTTCTCAAAAGGCCATTGGCTATGCTTTAGACTTTGGTGAATACGTTGATGTATTAGTTACTAATAATTCAACAATTAAATTAAGCAATGGCACTGTTACAGGTATCCAAAGAGGATCCTTATCAGCGAATGGTTTTGAAGCCGCTGAAACGCTTAATATAAGCGATACAATCTCGCTTACTGGTGGAGAGTTGTATCGAATCAGTTATACATCCAACGGGAAGATTGCTTCCACTACGTGGACTAATATCGGTTAGGAGGAAAGAAGTATGAAAAAAGCATTATTATTAATTTCAATCCTTCTATTAGCTGGATGTGGCGGCACCAATAATAATGGTGGCGGTGGCGGTGGAAACAATGATGGTGGAAACCAAAACACCAATCCTGATTTTGTTAACCAAACAGAATATGATGCCCCATATAAAGTAGCGACAAGTGATGCTGGTAAAGCCCGCATTATTAATAGAAGCGGTAATCCAGTTTTAGTTCAATCTTCATTATTAAGAACTGACCTTTTAAAGAACGCTGACTTCTTAAAGGCTAGTGAAATGGAAGATTATTTCGCATTAGCGGAAGAAACAAATCTTAACTTTTTAGATATCACTATCATGTGGAGTGAGATAGAAACCAGCTATGGCGTATATTCATTTGATGAATTAGATTGCTATCTCAATTACGCTAAAAAGTACAATTTAAAACTCAACATTGAATGGTATGGAAGCTTTACAGATGGTGAAACCCGTACTGCCAATATGCCTAAGTACATTTCAGAGAAAAAAGATGAATACCCGATTCTTTTAGACCTATTTGATTTTGGTGCTTATGGTCGTGTTGAAATTATCGACTGGAAAAATGACAAGTTAATTAGCCGTGAACAATACGCTTTGTATATGATGATGAATCATATTTATGAATGGAATCACGCTAATAGCATGTACGATCCTGTTGCGATGGTGCAAATTGGTCAAGGCGTTGATAGATTCCAACGCTGGAGAGTAAGCCAATATAAAGTCAATGACAAAGAAGGAAACTTAATGTCGTTTGATGATGCCTGGAGCTATGCTTATCACTATTTAAACGAAGTTGGCAAAGCTGTTAAGTATTCAAAATATAAAGCCCTTACCAGAGCGGAATTCTGTGAACAAAACGCTGTCGTTAACTATGTCAGAAAAACAGCAGAATTAGAATTCATCGATATCGCATGTCCAACATACCTACATGAAATATCCAATATGAAAAACGGTATCAAAAACTTCGTTGAAGAAATAGAAGATATGCCAATCATTAACGTTGAGAACTGGGCAAACGATATCAACTACAAACAGACACTTATCGAATATGCGATGGGTGGCAGCGGCTATGTTTGCTACCAATTCTCATCAGCGAGATATTATCCAGAATCCCCAAGTGGAACCCTTTACAATAGATACAATGAAAACGGCACAACCTTAGCAGAAAAGTTCACCTCTCGTGGCACAAGAGCGGATGACGCCAAGATGATTAACGCCGCCATTTCAAAAGCATATGTCCCTATTGGAAATGCTCCTTCTGGCAACTTTACAACACTCGGTTTAAATTCTTCTTTAGATGACAAATCTGGAGATGAAAGAATGCAAAAAGTATATCTAAAACGCGGTGTTTTATTAGATTTTACAAATCCTGCAGGCTGCATTGGCTATGCAGTGTATGACCAAAACTACCTATATTGTTTCTGTAATAAAGATGCGGTTTTAACTATCACCAATTGTTCAATTTCAGTTGGTCAAAAAGGTAGTTTTAATTCCCTTGGTGAATGGGAAAGCCAAGGCACAATTATCCTTGAAGAAAACAAGACTCTCACAATGGCGGCTAACGAAGTCTATAGAATTCGTTTAGTGTCTGTTGATGCTTTACCATCTGCGACAACATTGTCTGCAGGCGGATATAAATCAAGCGTTGATTCAATCAGGAGCTAATATGTCTTTCAAATTAGGAAAACTGTTATTACTCAATGCTTTGGTTTTTTCATTGGTGGGTTGTTCTATAAATAATCAAAACGAACCACAACCAGAACCAAATCCAGGAGAAGATGTAACGCCCACAAAAGCGATGGACGGGATTTCGATTGTTCAACAACCAAGTAAACTTGATTATGTTGTTGGTGAAACGTTTGATCCTACCGGTTTAGTAATTAAAGAAAAATATAATGATGGAAGTTTAGGAGATGAAATAGTTGGTTATACCTATACACCAACAACACCTCTTACTTTAAACGACAACGAAATAACTTTTAGGTACAGTAATTTTATGGCTAAACAAAGAATAACTGTGAGTGAGCGACTAGATGAAATAACATACGCCTCCTCAATTGAAAAGTACGAAAATGGAAGAGTCTACTTAAAAGTAGATGGGAAACCATTTGTCATTAGAGGCGCTCAATTAAGAGTGGATGGTTTATTGAATAGGTCACCATATCTTCCTGACGCTCCAAGCGCGTTATCATACGATCAAATGGAAAAGTATTTTATCGCCGCAAAAGAAGCCGGTTTAAATACTATGGAACTCTGTATTCAATGGAGTAACATCGAACCAAGCAAAGACGTTTATCAATTCGGATTAGTTGATGCTTTAATGACAATGTTAAATAAGCACGGCCTAAAAGGAGAAATAAACTGGTTCTCAGTGAATATGTGTGGTGATTGCTTTGAATATCAAATTCCTAACTATATTTATAACGACACGACAACATATCCTCGTATGAATCAAAAGAATCCATTTGGATATAGCAATATGTATGGAAATAGATTCTACTTATTGTTAGACCACCCTGCCTATCAAGAAAGAGAAGCAAAAGCCGCTAAGGCATTAATGGATCATATTTATGAGTGGAACCTTGCTAATGGTAAAAAGAATCCAATTATTGGTGTTCAAGTACAAAACGAAACCGATGGATTAGTTCGTTGGAGATATTTCCAAAGGGAAATATATGATACAGATGGTTCACCAATTACACAGAGAAGATTATGGGATATGACATTATCTTCTTTAGATAATGCAGGTAAAGCCTTTAAATCGAGCAAATACAAACTATACACACGTTGCAACATTACAACCAGTTACGATGTGAAAGAGTATCCTCAATGCCCTAATACAGGTATTTCCCCAATGGATATCTATCATTTAGAAGGTATTGATATTATTGGATCTGATCCATATGTCACATCACCAAAAACAATTAACCAAACAGTGAAAGAATACCGCGCTGAGGATAATTATCCTCATATTGCTGAGAATATGGGACATTATTCAAACAGCCCATCATTATTCCTCGCCGCTTATCAAGCTGGTGGAAGTTATATGTTCTATGATTTAGCGACTCCAGAATACTTTGTATACATGAATGAATTGTCTGGAAGTAGTTATCAAATGGATCAAGGTATTTATAATCCAGATTTGACCTTTAAAGCTCATTCAGAAGCAACCTTTAATATTGTGAAATGTATCGGTGCGATGGGTGGAGTGTTATCACGTATTGAAAGTCAAAACTTTGCTGCCTTTAACATTGATAAAGAAAACCCAGTAGAAAACAGAACACAAACAATTAATACTACCCGTTTGTCCTTCACATATGAAACCACTGATGGTGGAGTTGGTTTTGCAATCGATGATGGCAATTACGCATATTTAGCCAGTAACAAAGACGCAAGTGTTGCTATTTTGAACGCGAATTACGCCCCTTATGCGGATGTCGGATACTTCGATGGAGATGAATTTATTGTTACTCAAAAAGAGTACCCAACAGACAAAATCTATCTTTCCAAAGGAAAATTATATAGAATAAAAATAACCAAATTATTAAATGATGTCATATCTAATACAGATGACAACATTTAAGCAACATGAATTGCAAAGTTAAAAGCTTAGTTTACTACGAACACCAGCCTAATGAGTTTGTTGTTGAGCACTCTCATCAGTGTTTTGAGTGTGTTTTTTACTTTGAAGGTGAAGGTAATATCTCTGTAGATAAAGACACTTACACATATGTTGGTCCAACCCTCACAGTAGTGTCTCCAGGCATCCTTCACGATGAAGTAGTTAACCAAAAAAGTAAACTTTATATTTTGCTATTTGATTTTGACGAACCGGAATTGTTCAAGCCTTTTAACATTTTCAAATTAGATGAGGAAACGGGTGAAGAGCTCAAGAAAGCATTTGCTAAGATGAATGAAGAGGAAAAGAACAAATCCGCTTATTACCAAGACATCATTTCATCAATGTTCACAACCATCGTCGTTGATTTTGTGAGAAAACTTAACACGATTAAAGTCTCATCTAATAAAGAAATGGTGGAAAGAACCAAGACATATATTAAAGAAAACTACCGTCAAAATATTGATTTCGAAAAAATAGCGTTCAACGTTGGATATAGTTTTGATCGCTTTAGACATATTTTTAAACAAGAGACCGGTGTATCTATCCATCAATATTTATTGAATTGCCGCCTTTACGCTGCAAAACAATTACTATTAATGCCAGATATCACTATTAAAAAGGTCGCCAGCTCATGTGGATTCGATTCTGTTGTTCA
>JAEEGL012545538.1_pt1 | contig 10371 bp, 9 predicted proteins | sample 9134231 | NCBI WGS metagenome assembly JAEEGL01 (sample SAMN16246548, study PRJNA631951) | gut metagenome | biome: gut microbiome; feature: rumen; material: fiber-attached | host: Bos | place: Iran: Karaj | collected 2018-10
CCTTTGGGGTATACCACGGCGATATTTTAGATGTAAAACTGTCCTTTACCCCCGAACTTGCGTCTGCTGCCGCTAATTTCAATTTTCACCCCACGCAAAAAATCAAAGAGGAAAAAGACGGCAGTTTAACCGTTACCTTTAAAGCCTCGGGTGAAAAAGAAATAATGTGGCACATTTTTAAGTGGGGCGCAGGCTGCAAAATAGTTGCACCAAAATCACTTCAAAAAGAATACAAAAAGTATTTAAAAGAGAATCTGGAAAATTATTAAGGTTGAACAAAGCAAAAAAAATTCATATAATATAAATATGAAGAAAATTTTAATTGTATCCTTTATATTGTGTTGTGTGAATTTATCCTGTTATGCGGAGAAAACGCCCCAGCCGTATTCCAAGAATGAGGTTGTGCTTAATCTGAACGAGCCATCTGTTACCGAAACGCAAAAAGGGAAAGCTGAAGAAGATTCTCTGCATTTGGAATACAAGACGGATCTTCGTGAAAAAGAGCATAATATAATGCTTCATGAAGATGTAAACAGGCTTCAGCCGGAGAAGAAAGAAGTTTCAAAAACTCTTGATAAAAGTATTACAGAAAATACTTCCGTCGGTGCAACATACAAATCCACCGAAAAAGCGGGAGATATGAATGATTCTGTTTCCGTTTATTCAAAATATAAAAAAGATAAATTCTCCGTAACTTCCGCCTACAGTCAGGATAAAGAAGGTTATAAACAAAATGGAGCCACAGGCGGTACGGTTTCTGTTGCTCCTGAAGTATCGCTTAATGAGCATGTATCGGTAAAAAATGTTTATTCCGAAAATATTTCGGGGAATCAGCAGAAAAATGAAGTTGTATTATCAGTAAGACCGTTAAAAGATGACAGAGTTGATTTGGATTTAGGCGCAGGACAGACGTTCTCAACAGAAAATCAGCCTGCAAAATCGCAGATAAATATCGGGACAAAAATCAGATTTTAATAATGGAAATATTGGACAGACTTGCAAAATCTAAATTCAGAAGTAAGTTTAAACTGCGTGAAAAAGAACTTGAATATATAAACGAGAAAGGCATTGATAAAATATACTCTCATGCTTGCGATTTTATAAGGGAAAGAGTAGCACCGAAATACATACCGAATGACGGTAAGCAGACACCGATGAGAGGACACCCCGTATTTATAGCGCAGCACGCAACTGCAACCTGCTGCAGAGGTTGTATAGCAAAATGGCATAAATTCCCCAAAGGGACAGACCTTACCAAAGAGCAGCAGGAATACCTTGTTTCCGTCATTATGGAATGGATAAAAAGGCAGCAAAAAAGAGGCTGATAAAATCAACCTCTTTTTTAAACGTTTTATTAATTATTTACCGAGAGCTACGCCGAAACCGCCCTGAATACCTACACCGCTTCTTCCGCCGTTTCTTACAAATGCCTGAAGTGAAGCGCTGTAACGATCGTCCCAGTTCTTTCTAAGACCTGCGCCGTATTTTACAAACGGTCTTGTTGCCATTTCCGGCATTGCGGCATACCAAGGTGCAACATGCTGGCTGTGCATTATGTTCCAAACAACACTAACACCGACATAAGGCTGCCAGCCGTCTCCAAAGTTACCTATGAAATTGATTCCCGGTTCTAACTGTACTGCATGAAGAGAATCATTTTCAATAGAAAGCGAATTACCGTCACCATAGTGTTTTGTATTACCGAAGGTATGTGCAAATACATAAGAAGCAACCATATTCGGCTGGATAATAAATTTACCGTCTGCCAATTCCCAGTTATATCCTGTTTTATTAGCAATACCGCTGTTGATATATGATGCAATAATATCCGGATCATCTCCCGAACCGTTTAAATTACCTGCACCACCGCCGATACTTGCATTAAAGCCGGTAAAGAAATTACCCTTCATAAACATATTTTCAAAACCTAAAGTACCGCCGTTTTGATACATTGAATCATAATGATCGGAAATATATCCGCCTACATAGCCTGAATATCCGCCCCAGATTACGTCCCAACCGTTGCCGAGTTCTCTGATTCCGGAGTTAACACCTGCATATACGCCATAGTTGTTGCTCTTAATTTTTCCCATGCCGGTTTTTACATGTTCAAATGAACCGTATGGTCTTACCCAGATGTTTGCATCTTCCATTTTTGCATTTATCGGGTCAAAGGATAGCGTCGTATCTGATGCCGCTACTTTGTTTTCCATCTTTTTCATTTGTCTTTGTTCTTTTGTCATTGATGTATATGCATCAATATCCAGATTATTTGTTCTCGGAGCATAAGACATTTGACTTATTTTTGCAGCATCATAGACTGTATCCTGTACGTAAGTATCACCTAAAACACTGCTGTTGATTTCATTCTCCAATGAATTTGCATTGGCTCCGTTTTGAAGCAATAATGCGGAAACCAAAACTAATGAAAAAAGAATACTGTTCTTTTTCAGTTTCATAAAACTCTCTCCTTCTATTCTTTCCAAAACTTTTACAGGTTTTTCTAATTATAGCATTATATTGTATTTTGTAAAATTTATTTATTCAAGAATGAGTTTATATTTTCTTGCTAACCGGAAAGAATCATCATCCATGGCAATTTTAGTTTTTTTCATTCCCATATCTCTCATTACGGCAAATCTGTGGCGTCCGTCAATTATTGAAAATACGGGTTCACCGTCTTTTTCCGATATATTTGCAATTGTAGCATCAATATTCCTGCCGCTTTCAAGGTAATCTTTTACACCGTTATATCTGTTATAAAGAACATCTTTTTCACCGCCCGGCGGAATATAAAACCATACATCTTTTTTTAACAGGCTATCTGCCTTTTTAATATCAATACTTACAAGTTTTCTTTTTATGCTATCCCGCGATAATACAATCCTGTTATAAATATTGTTTAAATCAAGAGCTTCTTTTTTCGTCTGTTTTGTATATTTTATGTTGTTTTGTTTCAGCAAACTTTCTATTAAGGAATCGTATTGATCAGGTGCAGTTATATGTTTCCTTGCAAAAATTCCGGTTTCGCAACTTTTCTTAAACGACGGGAAATCAACATATGTGATTAATCGGCTATCCTTCAATTCATATTCCGAAATCTTATCACTTACATTAGAATCACCTTCAAGATTATCAGAAGTAACATTATACCTATAATTACTTCCAAAATTTATATTAAAATTATTACTGCTTACTTTCATATTTCCATTAATTATTCTGAATAAAAAATATTGCCTGTTTTAGAGAAATTGTTACAAAATTGTTTATTTATATCTAAAATTGTGCATTCTCAAAGCCTGATGTTTTGTGCTATAATATTCCCACACGATTAAAAAGGATAAGAAACAGTGGGATACAAAATATTAAATAAAATTGAATTATGTCCTAATCAATACGAATTAAAAATAGAAGCACCTTATGTTACAAGGAATGCTCAAGCAGGACAATTTATAATATTCAGAGTAGAAGATAACGGAGAAAGAGTACCGATTACAATAGCCGATGTTGACAGAGAAAAAGGTATTCTGACGGTTGTATTTATGGCTGTCGGATATACAACAAAAAAACTTGCAATGCTTGAAGTCGGTGATGAAATAGTTGATGTTGTAGGGCCTCTGGGTAAACCTACGGAAGTGAAAAAATACGGAACGGTTGTTTGCGTAGCAGGAGGCTATGGTGCTGCTCCGTGTTATCTTATTTCAAAAGCCTTCCATGATGCCGGAAATAAAGTCCACATGGTTATGGGTGCAAGAAATAAAGATTTACTCTTCTGGCTTGATAAAATGGCAACTGCCTGCACGGAACTCCATATAGCAACTGATGATGGTACTATGGGACACAAAGGCTTCACAACGGAAGTTCTTGCTCAAATTATGGAAAAGGAAAAGGTTGATTATGTTATTGCCGTAGGTCCTATGCCTATGATGAGAGCCGTTGCTAACCTTACAAAAGATAAAGGCATTAAAACAGAAGCAAGTATGAACCCGATTATGATAGACGGAACGGGTATGTGCGGTGCCTGCAGAGTTACCGTCGGCGGTGAAGTTAAATTTGCCTGCATAGACGGCCCTGATTTTGATGCTCATAAAATTGACTTTGACGAGGTTATAAACAGAACCAAAATATATAAAGACGAAGAAAGAAGAAGAAGCGAAAACTGTAATTTATTAAAAAAAGCTGATGCGTTAGCTAAATAGAAGGAGAAAATTGTGAGCAAAATACCTATTTGCCCTCTGATGAGTGCAGGAAATGAAATTCACATTGTTTGTGCACAGGAGAATTGTGCCTGGTATATGAAAAATTACAAGACTTGCTCTGTTTATTTATTAGCCCACAATGCAGTTCTTGATATTAAAGAAAAACAATCAAAAAAACAGTCGCAATAACAGGCGGTTTTTTATACTATAATTTCCGTTTCATTCTTATAAGTTACAAAGGCAAGCTTATTGTTTGCTTTTTTAACATATTTCCTTTTTGTGTATATTACAGAAGTTTTGGAATTATTCTTTTGCGAAGAAAATTCCTTTGTGATTTGTGCCGCTTTTAATATAACCTTTTCGGGAACCTCTTCTTTTGAATTATTTAGTTTGATAATTACATGCGCCCCTGCGGCATTTAAAGGGTGCAGCCATATATCTTCAGCAGAAGCTATTTTGGAAAGAATATAATCATTTTGCTTTTTGTTTTTGCCTGCATATATTTTATACCCGCTATATTCGATAAAATCGACTTTTTGAGTATTTTCTTCTTCTGTTTTCAGTTTATTTTGATGTATTTCTTCGTTTATATCGTTTAATTCGTCAGCATTATCGCTGTTTTGGGTAAAATATTTTATTTCCTCAAAATATAATATCTGGGAATTTGTTTCCTTAAGCATTTCTTCCGCGTGTTCACAGGCGGATTTTGCTTTTTTATACAGAGAATAATATTTATTTGCATTTTCAATTACCGATTTATTTTCGTCTAATTCTATATTGATTTTATTCCCCTCAAAATCAGGCAGAATAACACTTTTTTGCCCCTGTTTTATATTATAAGTATTCGCCATTATAATATCGGCTTTGTTTTTATATTCAACAGCCTTATTAAGTTTATTAATCTGCTGAACCTGCTTTGATTTTAAATTATACAGTTTACCAAGCTGATTATCAGCGGTTTTTATGATTTTAGCCTGCAATTGAGCTATTATTCCGCACTCCTGATGATATGAAAAATATTCATCAAGCATTGAATTAATACTTCCGCAATCAAAAGTATCATTGAATTTCGTTACATAATATTTTGAATAATCGTTTGAAATACAGGGGGTAAACTGTTCCTTCTCAAATATTTCTTTTAATGCACTGTATAAAGCCTCTAAATTAAAAGGTTTTATTGTATCAATAATATCCTGTACATAAGAAACGGTTAAATAATGATATTTTGAAGCTATTGAAGAAGCCGGATTTTTTTCATCAACGGAAGCTTTAAATGTTTCAAAATCCGTTTTCAGTATATTTTTTTTCTTCTGTTTTGGAGGATATACATATGGTAACATTCCATAAAGTTCTCGCTCCCTGCTTTTTTCCGCACTGACATTATGGGCGCAGCCTGTAATAACATTCGTATCATAGTTATACAGAATTACATTACTGTATTTACCCATTAATTCTATTGCAAGACACAACTGGGATTTTTCATTCAGTTCGTCATAATATTCAAAATAAATCTCAAAAATTCTTTCATATTTAGGAACATCAACCCTCAAAATTTTTGCATTCATAATATATTTTCTTAAAAGCATGCAAAACATAGGAGCGGTTTTTGGTATTGTAATACTACGCCTCTGTTCATTTTCCTTATTCATAAAGCAAATATGATAAAAGGCGGGATTAAAATTAATATAAAACTTTTTTGTTTCCCCATGACCTCTGACATAAAAAATCAATTCGGTTCTTGAAGGCTGCTGAATTTTCTGAATTTTAGCACCAATAAAAAAATCCGAATTTTCTTTAAAAAATAAATTTAAAGTCAAAGAATCAAAATTAATCATAAAACTATTCTAAAACAAAAAGCAATGAATAAACAGGGAATTCCAACTTGAAAGTATTGGGAACATACTATAAGTCAGACCGGGATAAGGGGAGGTAAACAGTTGTTTAATTTTGTTTTATTTACCTATCTGTCTACTCATTGCTGGAGAGTGTAGATAGTAAATTATGGTATTATGCTGCAATATCTGGTATATCGTCAACAACTTTACGTACTACTTTATACATAGCAGAATTACCTGCGTTAGCTGCTACATCTCGGATTTCCGTGGCATTGGCACCGCCGTGAGTTACAACACCCGTGGTTTTTAAAACACCGTTAGCTGTACCCATTATACCGCCAACTGCTGCACTCGCCGCAGCATTTGATAATGTTGCTTCAGCTAATCCGGCTGCGGTAAAATCTTTATCTTCATCAAATGCACAATCAATTCCATAGTTTGCAGAACCTGAAATTGCACCTGTTACCGCACCTGTTTTTGCACTTTTTACCGCATTTATTTTAACTGCTTCCGCAACTGAATCGGCTGCTTTACCGTTACCCATGGTTGCAGATGCCAAACCACCTGTTACGGCTCCGGATAATGCATCTCTGGCTATTTGTTTGCCGTCAAAATCATCACCTTCAACATCATTGGTTGCTCTGTCTATTGTCTTAACACCTGCTTTTGTAAGAGCACCAACACCTGCACCTGCAGCTATTTTAGCCGCTATTACTGCGGCTGCGGGTGCTCCGGTTCCGCCGGTTGCAGCTGTTATTGCTGCTCCGACCGCAGCTGCTGCTACGATTGACAATACAGAAACTGCAACGTTTGCCGTTAAATTCAGTCCGCTTTCTTGTTTATTCTCAAATTTTTCAATTTCAGCCATTGCTTCTTCATAGGTGATTTCACCGTTTTTATATTTTTCAATGGTTTCATCACACTTCTTTGAGCTTGTTCCTACACCCAAAGCTCCCTTAACGCTGTTTAATCCGTCCTGAATCGCGCCCTGTTTATCCTCAACAGCCTGCAATTCAGCCATTAAAGCCGCTACATTTTCTTCATTTGCGGGAGTATTTTCTGTTCCTGCATCAAAAATACTCTTGTCCTCATTTAGAGGATTCGTGAAATAATCACCGACATTATAATCACTATTTAAATAATTTTGATTAAATGATACTGCCTCAACCATAACTATACCCAAAATAAACTATACCTTACATGTTAATAAAGTATTTTTTTATATAAAAATTGCGCAAGGGTTTACATTTTGTTACATATCCCAAAAAATATAGTATTTATGCGTTTTTTCAGAAATAATTTAATAGGGATTAAAAATTATATAAACATGCTGAAGAAGATTACCGAAAAAGCAAAAACAACCCATAACCTTAATAAAGACGAGATTACCGAGCTGTTAAATTCTGACGGAGAATTATTGTATAAGAGTGCAAATGAAGTCAGAAAGCAGTATAAAGGGGATTTCGTACATTTAAGAGCTTTAATTGAATTTACGAATATATGCAAAAATGACTGTTTTTATTGCGGTTTAAGGTGTTCAAACAAGAAAATCGAACGATACCGCCTTAATGATAACGAGATAATTAACTGTGTAAAACTGGCTGTAAATGCAGGGTTTAAAACAGTTGTATTGCAGGGCGGGGAAGACATATATTTTAATACTGATAAAATTTGCTCTTTAATCAGACAAATAAAAAAATATGATATTGCTTTAACTTTAAGTATAGGTGAACGCAGCCGTGATGAATATAAAGCCTTTAAAGAAGCCGGTGCCGACAGATACTTAATGAGGATTGAAACCACGGATAAGGAATTATATAAAAAACTTCACCCCAATATGAGTTTTGAAAACAGGCTTGCATGCCTGTATTATTTAAAAGAATCAGGATTTGAAACAGGTACGGGGTGCCTTGTCGGGCTTCCCAATCAATCCGTTGAATCTTTAGCAAACGATATTTTATTTTTTAAAGAGCTAAACGCGGATATGATCGGAATAGGTCCTTTTATTCCTCACCCGCAAACTCCTCTTAAAGATGAGAATAAAGACAATTTTGACATGGCCTTAAAAGTCATGGCAACTGTAAGATTATTAATGCCGGATATTAATATCCCCGCAACAACAGCTATGGAATCAATAAGAGAGAACGGAAGAATCATAGCCTTAAATTCGGGGGCAAATGTTGTCATGCCTAACATGACAGATACCCAATACCGCAGTAAATATGAATTATATCCCAATAAAATATGTATTAACGATTCTCCCGATAAATGCATTAATTGCATAAAGGCAAAAATAATATCAGCAGGAAGAACTGTTTCCTTGTCAAAAGGCTTCAGGTTTGATAAAGAATAATTTTCTGATTATTTTTTACAGAAAGTAAAACCCAAATATAACAACCTTTTTCGGGTTTTATTTTAAGTTATGTTACAAAAATGATAAAAAATTAAAGTAAAAACTAAAGTTCTCATTCGCATGTTCCGATAACAAAAAAGTAAGGTTAATAACCCCCTGTTAAAAAGATAGAGTAAAAGAAAAGATAGTTGTTCTCGGAAGGATTCCCTGTTATGAAAATGTTTAATAAGATAGTTGTTGTACTTTTTAGTGCTTTAGTATTATTTGGATATTCCAATGCTGCGTTAGCTGCTGATTTTTCGGCTAACACAAAACAGCCTGTTTTGACTGAAGCTTTGAACAGATTAGAAGCTATGAATAACAGAAAAGTTTTAAATGTTATTCAGGGTCAAAATTCAACCGGCATGCCGATAAAAATTATGTTCAGAGATTTGGCTGCTCTCGGTTACGGTACTTGTGAAGCAGTTACAGCTAAATCAGCTGACGGAAGATTAGTTATATTAATCAGCTCAAACTATAAAACAGCTCCTGTTGAAGCAGTTGCTTGCTTAATCGCTCACGAAAGCGTACATCACGAAAATACAAAAACTTACGAAGAAGAAGTAAGAGCTTGGACTACAGAAGTTCAGACATGGGTTGCATTTACAGATGTTAATCCCTCTTTAAAAGCAAGCGATTCAAAATTAGTTAAAAGATTAAACTATTTATCAAAATTATATGTTAAAGACGGCAATCAAATGACATCAATTGCAAGTATAATCGCTAATCAGCCTGCTTATGCTTCATTAAAAAGATCTTAATCCTTGCTCCAAATTCTCATAACACAGTCCTTACAATTGAATTCAACAAGATATTCCTTGTTGAATTCGTCTTTTAAGACGAAAGGTTCTGTGTATCTTTTTATCGGCATTTGCTTCGGGCAAATGCCAAGCTGATTTTTTATGCAGTATTTTGAAGTCATAACTTCTCTGTTTTTAAAATTCTTTTGCGATTCAAGAGCACGTTCTTCGATAAAAGAACCGCGTTTTTTATAGAATGCCGCCGCTTTTTCATTATATATGTTTGCTTTATAATCCAGTTTGCTTACGGGATAATCAATAACCTTAACAGGTTCCGTTCTGTACTGATATTTATAATTCTTTCTTCTTATTTTTCTTAGTCTTTCCGCCAGAATGCGTCTTATTTCATTTACCTTTGATACTTTTATAAACGGTATCTTCTTTATTGATATATTTACATCAGTTACCTCAAACTCTGTATTTCCGGCTTTGGAAAGCTGAATTTTTAATGTATTAAATGCTTTTTCTATATTTTGGGCTCTTTCCGTAACGGAAGAAATCATGTGCAGTGCGGTATTGCCTTCACAGTCTGTCATAAAGAATAAATAGCCTGCAGAGGTTTCTCTTATTTTTATTTGAACGGGAATTTTTCTTGTCATTTCGGAATTATTAAGGGCATCATCAAAAACTTTATTATAATTTCTGTAGATTTTTAACCCTTCTTTTATACCTTTAATATCAGCCGGAAATACAAGATTTCCCTCTGTTTTGTTAATGTTGGTTCCTGTTAATACTTTATCCTGATTAAAGAAGCATATTCCGTCGCCGTTATTCAGAATATCCGTGTTTAAAGAAAAGTAATTCTTTTTAACGGACTGCACAACACCCACATATTCACCCAGAGAAGAAACATAATCAACCGTTGCGAGATCTTTCTTTTTCCCGTCTATATTAAACTGAGTGTATCCTCTGTTGAAGGTTTTATATAAATCGGGTTCAAAATCATATTTTGAAACACCTTCCGATGAGCGTTTTAATCCCGTATTATCCAGAATTTTATCAAGAATCTGTCTGTAATAAGCGGTTGTATTCATAACATAAGAGGCATTTTTCAGTCTGCATTCTATTTTAAACGAAGTTACGCCTGCCCGACTTAAGTATTCAAGCTGCTCCGATAATTTCAAATCTTTTATGCTTAAAATATA
>JAEEGL012750841.1_pt1 | contig 10371 bp, 5 predicted proteins | sample 9134231 | NCBI WGS metagenome assembly JAEEGL01 (sample SAMN16246548, study PRJNA631951) | gut metagenome | biome: gut microbiome; feature: rumen; material: fiber-attached | host: Bos | place: Iran: Karaj | collected 2018-10
AGTCTTGCATATTTGAACTGATTTCAAAATTAACTATTTTTGAAGTCTGAATGACTGCTATATGAAAAATTTCTCATCAGCACTCCTTTCAAATTACATCATTGACGGTGTTCCCCAGGCCTTGTCCCCTCTGGAAATGCTCAACGACATTGCCATAGAGAAACTGCGGGTGAAAGGCGAGCCCGATATGATTGCCGATGAGAATCCGGATCCGGAACTGAAGTCCTGCAGCACTGACGCAGAGCAGATGCATTACTACCTCAACAAGGTTCTGGCTACTTCCCGCGCAGCTTTCCCTTCAGCATTCTCCGCCACATATACCAAGAACCTGATTGCCTGGGAACTGATAGACACCCTTTGGAAGAAGGGCAACTTCCATCTGCCAGACCTGGCCCTCACTGCCCAGTGGGAGTGGGACACCTCCAAGTTGGGCAGCAACGCAGCCTTCTACGCGTCCTGCGCAGCCGCAGCCGAATACATAGACGCCCTCGGCATACGCCTCCAGCGTTACAGCGTAACCCAGGCTGACACCTGCGCGCTGACTTTCAAGGCCTGCATCGCCCGCTGCCCTGACAAGAACTATGACGAGCTTGACGACGATACCCTTTCAGACTCTGAACCCAGGATGGGGCGCGGCCTCACCACTTCTGACCAGATAATTCCCGAGGCCGACAGCTGGATCATATTCATCCCCTTTGACACCTGCGACTTCCGCCTTGGAGGATCGCTGTTTTCGGAGGTCATCAAGGGCACGCCCGACACCGCCCCCGAAACAGGCGACGCAGACTACTTCATGGACTGCTACGAACTGGTACGGGAGCTCTCCGAAGACAGCATCCTGCTCAGCGCCGGCACCGTGGGCGAAGGTGGCCTCCTGGCCGCACTCAGGCGGATGAGCGGCACCTGCGGAGCCGGCATAAACCTGGCGGACATCAAAAAGACCACCAACGAGAGCGACTCCATCAGAATACTGTTCTCCGAGGTCCCCGGAGCCGTGATACAGATACGAGACATAGACTTCGATTACATAGACGCCGAAATGCTCCTGCAAGACATAGTATACTTCCCTCTGGGGCACCCCGACGTGGGCAGCAGGGACATAACGGTGACTGAAACAGGGAAATCTTCGATAGAATCCATTCTTGACTCGCTTATCCGAAGCCAAAGTGCAGAAGGTGAGGACTAAAGCGATGATTTATAGAATATTTTTACTATCTTCGCGCACGAAATTTTGAAGGATAAAATAATATGTTTGAAAGAAAGAAAAGAGTTTACCGTTTTGGCGGAAAGACCGCTGAGGGTGACGGTAAGATGAGAGAGCTCCTTGGTGGAAAGGGAGCCAACCTGGCAGAAATGAGCAAACTCGGTTTGCCTGTACCTGCAGGATTCACAATCACAACCGAATGCTGCGCAGAGTATTACGCTCTTGGCGGCTCTTACACTGAAGAACTTAAAGGCGAGGTTGCAGCCGCGCTGGAAGCCACTGAAGCCCTGATGGGAAAGAAGTTCGGCGACAAGAAGAACCCTCTTCTGGTCAGCTGCCGTTCCGGTGCCCGCAGCTCCATGCCTGGTATGATGGACACCATCCTCAACATCGGACTCTGCTCCGACACCATCCCGGGAATGATAGAGAAGACCGGCAACCCGCGTTTCGTATATGACGCATACAGGCGCCTTATCATGATGTACTCCGACGTCGTTATGGAGAAGGCCGAAGGCATCGAGCCTGAGGACGGAAAAGGCATCCGCCAGCAGCTTGACAAGATGATGGCAGACCTCAAAGAATCCAAGGGATACAAGAACGACACCGAGATCACCGCAGACGAACTCAAGGAACTCTGCGAAGTATTCAAGAAGAAAGTAAAGGAAGTCCTGGGAGTAGAATTCCCGGACAATGCAAAGGCCCAGCTCTGGGGTTCCATCGGAGGCGTATTCAAATCCTGGAACGGAAAGAGGGCTATCGCATACCGCAAGATAGAGAAGATTCCTGATGACTGGGGAACAGCAGTGAACGTACAGTCAATGGTATTCGGAAACATGGGCGAGACCTCCGCTACCGGAGTTGCCTTCTCCCGTAACCCTGCCATCGGAGACAACAAATTCTACGGAGAGTGGCTCATCAACGCCCAGGGCGAAGACGTAGTAGCCGGAATCCGCACCCCAAACCCTCTTAACGAGGCAACAAAGACAGACCACAACAAGAACCTGCAGTCCCTCGAGAAGGCAATGCCTGAGGTTTACAAGGAGCTTGACGACATCCGCGTCCTTCTTGAGAACCACTTCCACGATATGCAGGATATAGAGTTCACCATCCAGGACGGTAAACTGTATATGCTTCAGTGCCGTATTGGAAAGAGAACCGGCCTTGCAGCCCTCCAGATGGCAATGGATATGCTCGAAGAGGGTATGATAGACGAGAAGACCTCCGTGATGAGAGTATCCCCCAGCCAGCTGGACGAGATTCTCCACCCCATCCTTGACCCCGCTTCCGAGAAGAAGGCAAAGGTCATCGCTCACGGACTTCCCGCATCTCCGGGCGGAGCAGTAGGAGAAATCTGCTTCACCATCGAGGACGCAATGAAAGAGTACGCAAAGGGCAAGAAGGTTATCCTGGTACGCGAAGAGACCTCTCCTGAGGATATCGAGGGAATGAGGGTAGCAGCCGGTATCCTTACCACCCGCGGAGGTATGACCTCCCACGCAGCCCTGGTAGCCCGTGGATGGGGCAAGTGCTGCATCGTAGGATGCGAGGCAATGAAGATTGACCTGGCAAACAAGACTGTAAGCTTCGGAGACCTCAAGTTCAAGGAGGGTGACACCCTGTCCCTGAACGGATCCAAGGGCCTCATCTACGGCAGCGAGATTGCCACAATGGACGCTTCCGAGAATCCTCTGTTTAAGAAGTTCATGTCAATCGTGGACAAATACCGCCGTCTGGGCATCCGCACCAATGCTGATACTCCTGAGGACGCTGCACGCGCTCTTCAGTTCGGCGCTGAGGGAATCGGCCTGTTCCGTATCGAGCATATGTTCTACGGCAAGCACTCCGAATTGCCTCTTTCCAAACTCCGCAAGATGATCCTTTGCGACACCGAGAAGGAGCGTAAGGCAGCCCTTGCAGAACTGGAGCCGTTCATCAAGGCTTCCGTAAAGAGCACAATGAAGATCATGGACGGCAAGCCCGTTGTATTCCGTCTGCTTGACCCGCCTCTTCACGAGTTCGTTCCTAAGAGCCAGGACAAGAAGGCCGAGATAGCCAAGGAACTTGGCGTAACTGTAGCTGAAATCGAGAAGAGAGGTGAGCACCTGCACGAGGTCAACCCTATGATGGGTCACCGCGGAGTTCGTCTGCACGTATCCTTCCCTCTTATCGCCGAGACTCAGTACAGGGCCATCTGCACCGCAACTGCAGAGCTTATCAACGAGGGCTACAAACCCATCCCTGAGATTATGATTCCTGTTACGGTATCAGCCCGCGAGCTCAGCTTCCAGAAGGGAATCTGCGACCGCGTACGCGCCGAGGTTGAAGGCCGCTATATGATGACCATCAACTACAAGTTCGGAACGATGATCGAAATCCCTCGCGCAGCCCTTACCGCAAACCGTATGGCACGCACCGCAGAGTTCTTCAGCTTCGGTACCAACGACCTCACCCAGATGACCTTCGGATTCTCCCGCGATGATGTGGGCACCTTCATGGGCGACTACCTTGGCAACAAGATCCTTGATGCCGACCCGTTCCAGACAATCGATACCAAGGGTGTCGGCAAGCTGGTAGAGTACGGTATCCAGGGAGGACGTTCCCAGAGGCCTGACCTCAAGTGCGGTATCTGCGGCGAGCACGGCGGCGATCCCGACTCAATCAACTTCTTCAACAAGATTGGTCTGGATTATGTTTCCTGCTCACCTTTCCGCGTTCCTATCGCAAGGCTTGCTGCAGCACAGGCTGCAATCAGCCAGAGCGAGTAACAGACTATGTTCAAACACAATTATACCTTAAACTTAGGCCGCATCAGCACCATTCTGGTTGCGGCCTTGTTGATTGTTTCCTGCTCTGCCACCAAGAAAGTGGCAAACGAGGGCAGGAGCGATGCAACCGCATATCTGGCAGATGAAGATCTGCCCGACGCCACCGTATTCCTTCCCTCCCCTTCAAAACCGGGAGATGCCTTGTTTGCAGGTGACCTTGCTTATTATGCCTGGGGAAAGAGCGTCCGCAGCTCACAGCGCGGAACTGTTGCGCACGATGACGCCAGCAGTTCAATGTCATATATCGCTAAGAGAATGGAACCGGCATTAGGATTCCTTATCGACGCAGACAGGATGCCTAATCTGTGCAGGTTGCTCTCAAAGTCGTACACCACCACTAACAACGCCAACAAGAAAGCCAAGGACCACTTCAAACGCAAACGCCCTTATGTGGAATTCGACGAACCTACAGGAGTTCCTGAGGGTGAAAGGGGATCAAGGAACAGCGCCTCTTACCCGTCAGGACACGCTACAAGAGGATGGACCATGGCTCTTGTGCTTGCTGAACTGTTCCCTGAGAAGAGCGAACAAATCCTTAAGGTTGGTTACGAATATGGAGAAAGCCGCGTCATTGTCGGTTATCACTATCAGAGCGACGTAGACGCAGCGCGCATTGCCGCAGGAGCAGCCTTGGCTGTCCTCCATGCCAACGAAGATTTCCAGAAAGATATGGAACTGGCCCGCAAGGAGCTCCGTAAACTCGGTTATTTGAAATAGGGTACTGGTTACCGTGGGAATAAGGATAGGAGAGAAGAGAGAGAGGAGGGTATTCCCCTGAGAACCTTCCGCTTCGCTTCATCCCGTCTGGCGCAAGCGCCATCCACCCGTTCACGAGGCCACGGGCGGCCACGGGTTTCTCAGGGGAATACCCTCCTCTCTCTTTTCGGACTAGTCAATACAAAAAAAGACCGGCGATCAGCCGGTCTTTTTTTATTTGTTGTAATCAGATATTACCTGGTAACGAGAACAGATACACGGTTCTCAGGAGCGGTATCGAACGGATTGACAGTGTCTCCGAAGTACTCAGTGGTGATGCGGTTGGCTGCGATTCCAGCGGCCTTGAGAGCCTCGGCTACAACCTCAGCACGATGCTGTGACAGAGTCATGTTCCAACGAGGATTACCAGTCTGCTTGTCAGCGTAAGCGCTGATGGTAACAACTGCCTCAGGATACTGCTTCATTACGTTAACAACATGGTCGATCTTCTCCTGCTCTGAAGGACGAATCTTCCACTGGTCGATTACGAAGAGAACGTTCTCGGTGATTGCGCGAGCGCGAGCGCGAGCTGCTGCCTCGGCTGCTGCCCTCTCGGCTGCTGCCCTCTCGGCTGCAAGACGAGCTGCCTCAGCATCTGCTGCAGCCTTCTCTGCTGCTGCCCTTTCTGCTGCAAGACGAGCTGCCTCTGCTGCTGCCCTCTCGGCTGCGAGGCGTGCTGCCTCAGCTGCCTCAGCTGCTGCAAGAGCGGCTGCTTTCTTCTTGGCTGCGCCGAAGGTGAACTTAAGACCAGCAAGAGCGTTGATCTGATAGTCGAAAATGTCACCGACCTTAGAGTTGAAGTGATCTGAATATCCGTTGGCTGCAGCCTCGAGCTCGAGGGTTACAGCGTCAGAAAGTCTGAAGTCGATTCCAGCACCGGCGCGGCCGAGAACAGAAACCTTTCCACCATCCCAAAGATAGTTGTCTTTGTAGAAGTGGCTTGCTACTGCGTTAGCCTCGTCGTTGTTGAAACGATAGTTGGCACCTGCTCCAACGAATACATAAGGATTAACCAGGCGCTCATTATAACCAGCAAACAGGTTTGCGATGTCGAATGTTGCATCGAGAGCACCCTGCAGATAGTTGAATTTGTAGATGTCCCCGTAAAGAGGAAGCGCACCCTTAGCCTGCCAGCCGGCGATATCACCGCGGAGACCGAATACCGGAGTGAACTGATAACCAACGTTGATAGCTGCGGCTGGTGAAAGAAGGTTCTGCCAGTTGGTCTCACCGATGGTCTCTCCAATACCTCCCTTGACACCGAAATACCAGTCAGGGAAGAACTGCTGAGCGTTTACGCTGAAGGTAAGCGCAAGAAAAGAAGAAAGAACTAATAATGCTTTTTTCATATTAATATGTGTTATTACAGAATAATCCTATATACTGCAATATTACGAAATTATTTCCTTTTGTCAAAATATTACATAAAAAAGAGGCGCCCCACGGGGGACGCCTCTCTTTATTGAGTATCGTTAATTATTCACCATCGGCAGGAGCCGGAGTTCCTTTCTCAACGAATGTTACGTAAACGTATACCTTGTTCTTCTCCATTCCCTGGTCAAGCATGTGTGAGAGGGTAATAGGAATTCTGACAACGATAGGAGTTACGATAACACCCTGGTTGAGGTCGAGGCAAAGAACGTTAGGATCCTCCTCATCGAAGTAGAGCTTGAGCTCTTCGATGTAGTCAGCGCCGCTTACGAGCTCGATGTCACCAATTGTGATAGCCTGATCGTAGTCAACTACAACCTCGTTGGTGAGAGAATCGAGACCAATCTTCCTGAGACCGGTAGAGTCGTTCAGAGCGATTCCGTTGAAGTCCTTGATGTTGATACCAGCAATGATGTTGGTCTTTGCGAGCTGGTCTTTCTCGTGCTCTACAACGATTCCGTCACCACCGTCGAATACAGGGATAGGATCAACAGTCCAGAGCCTTACAGCAGCTGAGTCAATTGTAGCCTCAGGCTTAACAGCAGGAATCAGACGAACAGCTACCTTGAACTGCAGGCTGTCATATGTACCCCACTCGAACTTACCCTTGTCAGCAAGGTTGGCAACGGTAGAGTCAGCCTGGAGTCTCTGAAGTGCAACAGGAGTTTCAGGAGCATTAACCTTAACGGTGTCAACAACTTCACCCTTTGCACGCTCGGTGATGGTCTGGAGGTCGATCAGGAGTGAATCTGAACCGGCTGCGTAATCAACAACCTTGATGTAATCCTGGAACGGCTGGTCGATCAGATAGTAGTGATATGTTGCGGTATCAACGTCACCCTTAACCTGTACGCTGTACTCCTTAGGATTCTCAGGATTCTCAACAGTTACATAAGTATCCTTAGGTGCGATGTGTGCAGGGTTGTTAGCAGCATTGATAGTAACTACGAAGGTGTAACCAACGTTTGCGAAGTGAGTGTAAACGTATACCTTGTACTCACCAACCTTCTCGATAGGAAGTTCGAAGTTGGTTGTCTCCTTACCGTCAGCGAAGCCGAATCCGTCACCTGCGAGGGTGATGTTCTCCTTCTTGCCGTTGAAGGTAACCTTCATTGAATCAGTGGTAGCGAAACCTCCGTTGATAGCATCAGCAGCTACAGTGTCGATAGGATACTTAGCATAGTAATCCTTGTGGAAGTTGTAAGCAGCGGTGATAGCCTCAACAGCAATCTTGGTAGCGCTCTCATAGTGAACCATGGTGTCGATAGGACCAAGCTCAATAACTGCATCAGCAGGACGGGCCTCAACTACATACTCGAAGTTACCTACGTACTCGGTAGCAGAGCTCCTGTCGAACTTCTGGATTGAGTATACATATGTAGAGTCAATCTTACCGTACTCTGCAGCGGAAACGAGGGTAGCATCGATAGCATCCTTGTCGTTAGAGTGCTCAGTAACGGCACCTGTTCCCTCAGTGTAATCAGTATTGGTAACAGTGTTCCAGGTCGGGGTCTTGTCAGCGCCTACGAGATTAGCGCGGTCTCCGTCAACCTTAATCTTGGCGATGAGGGTATCCTTGATGTTGTCATAGTACTTATAATCCCAAGGAATTACAACATCCTGAGGCTGGCCATATTTGTCAACCGGAGTGAGGTTGAGCTCAACGCTGTCAGGAACTGCGTGGTAAACGCCGATAGCCTTTCCTGAAGCAGGACCGTCTGCGTGGCTGTTCTTTACGGAAACAGCAATCTTGTAGTACTCTACAGAGTCAACGATGCAGTCAACAACGGTCTTGGGGCGCTTAGGCCATGCAGATACCTTGAATGCATCCTTAACCTGCTTCTTGCCTGTACCATAGTTATTGTCATAGTAGCCTTCCTTGTCTGCCGTAGGCTCAACGAGGGTATCACCTGCAACAGGAGAAACAGCAGCGATCTTTACACCAAAGAGATCCTTAGCCTCATCAGGAGTAAGGTATGCGCCGTCGAGGTCTGCAACTACTGACCACCTGCCAGCGGTGAATACAGCAACTGAATCAGGCTTTGTGGTAGGAGAAACCCTAACCTCGTGATCCTCAGTCTCAGGATCAACGATGTCACCGGCCTCAGCGTCAAAAATCTGGAAGAGGAGGGTGTGAGCTTCGCCAACCTCAACAGGAGCATAGTCAGAGGTAACGCTCTCAGTAAGAGTGTTCTCTACCTGCTGTACGGCGAATGCTATTGCGATTGATCCTTCAGCTTCTACCTGATCAAGTGCAGGCTCCTGATCGAGGATACCGTCGAGAGTAGCAAATACGTCTACGTAACCGGGAGCGTCATCCCTGTAGACGAGCTTCTTGATCTTGAGGGTATCGGGAGCTGCGGCAGCAGACTTTGTCTTAACTGCTACGAGAGCTGAATTCTCCAATGAAGCGCGTGTCCTTGCGTCAGGAGGAGTGATCTTGAATGAAGCAACTACCAGAGTGTCAGAAGTTGTACCGTCAACGAGGGTGTAAGGGAAAGCCTCAACTACGCCGCTGGTTGTAGCAGGTACATAAGCGATGCTCTGGATGAATTTTGCATAGGTTCCGAACAGGTCGTCGATAGCGCCGGAAGCTGTCTGGAGAGCCTCGATGGCAGCATCGATTTCTGCAAGACGTCCGTCTTCGCCGTCGATAGCGTCGAGACGCTCAACGAGGTCGGCGATGTCTTCCTTAAGGTCTGCGAGCTCGGCCTCTACATAAGACTGGTCAGCCTTCTTTGCAATAGCCTCATTGATAGAGTTGATTGCGTTGTTGACTTTGTTCTCAAGAGCAGAAATCTTTCCTGAAAGCTCGGTGTCAAGAGAAGAAACCTTGCCGGACAGGGTTCCGAGCTCACTCTTGAGGTTCTCAAGCTGAGTCCTTACATACGGCAAACCATCAGTTGTGCTGGTGTTGATGTTGTCGATCTGTTCCTGAAGGGACTTGATGTCCGGAGAATAGTCTTTTGTACAGCTAGTGTACAATAGTGCAGAACCCGCAAGGGCGAGCACTAACGCCATTCTAAATAATTTTTTCATAAATGGAATAGATTTAAAAAAGTTAAACTATAATTATTGTATTTATTTTCCATTTCCGTACGCGTATCAGTATCTGGCACTCTATCCAATGCCGATACAATACAACATACAACGCACAAATATATGCACAATATTTCTTTTATGCAATAAAAAAATACTTTTCAGATGCTTTTTTTAGGCAATAGAACGCTTTTCAGGGTATTTTCAGATGATTTCCAGGTCACTTTGAAGTAACCATCCCTGCCGCCCGTCAGGCAATTCGATATTGAGCCACTCTCCCACTGAATCCAGAATGTGGACTTTCGCCCCCTCGTGCAGGATGAAAAGGTCCTTGGCAGTGTTGCCTGAAGGGGAACTCTTTACGGAAGTGACAGCCCTGACGATTATGGCGTCAGAAGAGTTTACAGCCTGGTTGTACTGCGTCCTGGAAGCGGTTATGCACAACAGGCAGAGTACTGCGGCGGCTATGGCGCCGTAGAAGCCTGCCTTCTTTGCAGACGAACTGCGCCCAAGCAGGAAAAGCAGCAGGAGGCCGAGCGCGGCTGCCAGCAGCAGGAGGAACAGCACCGCCCAGGTGTCAGCAGGCAGCTGGCGTGCGAGGGCGCGGAGCCACTCCTTCAGGAAGAAATCGGGCACGGGCTCTATGTTGTCCTGAATGAATTCGTTGGCGTACTGCAGGTTATGGCGTATGTCCGCGGATGAAGGATCCAGCTTCAGCGCACGCTCGTAATTGAGGATGGCGTGAGCGTAGTCTGACAGCTTGAAGCAAGCGTTTCCCATATTGAATGAAAGGTCGGCTGACTCGATTCCGAGAGCGTCTATCTGCTTCCAGGCGTCCAGGGCGTCCTGCCAGCGGCCGTCGGCGTATGCTGCCGTACCTGCATTCCACAGGGAATCTGGATAATCCTGGGGCGCTGCGTTGAGCGCGCCTGGCAGCAGCAAAAGCAGCAAGGCTGCTGCAACTCCCCTGGCCGGAGCCTTCTTGTTCTCTTTCATAGAATGGTCTATTGCGGATATCACTTCCAATGACTTCTTGTAATGCTCTTCCATTGCCTCGTGACCGGCATCAGGGGCGTAACGTGCATAATCGCAGGCGTCCAGCAGGTCGGTGAATTC
>JAEEGL014222061.1_pt1 | contig 10371 bp, 4 predicted proteins | sample 9134231 | NCBI WGS metagenome assembly JAEEGL01 (sample SAMN16246548, study PRJNA631951) | gut metagenome | biome: gut microbiome; feature: rumen; material: fiber-attached | host: Bos | place: Iran: Karaj | collected 2018-10
CAAGAACCGTTACGACGGGCGGGTGTTCAACTCACGCTTCAAGGAATATGCGGCGTCGGGTATGCTGGGGCTCAATAAAAACTGGGGACATTCGCATCTCCACCTGTCGTATTATCAAATCAATCCCGGCATCATAGAGGGAGAACGCGATGAGCTTTCCGGCAAATTTATCATGCCTGTGGCGGTTGACGGCGAGGCGGACGAGGCGGTCTATAACGGCTCAAAATCTTACTCCCCGGCTGTTCCCTACCAGAAAGTGATGCACTATAAGGCTGTTTCGGAGAACGCCTTCTTCATCGGAGAGGGTCAGTTGAAAGCCACAGTCGGCTATCAGCAGAATGTCCGGAAAGAGTATGAGGATGTGCTGACTCCCGACGAGTGTGAGCTCCATCTGAAATTGCATACAGTGAATTATAATGTCCATTATCTCACAGCCGACCTATCCGGCTGGCGTGTCGCATCGGGCGTGAACGGTATGTGGCAGCGTAATGTGAACCATGGGGATGAATATCTCGTGCCCGACTATTCCCTCTTCGATTTCGGACTTTTTGCCACCGCCACTCGCCGGCTGGGCAGCTGGAATATGAGCGGGGGACTGCGGTTCGACAACCGTCATGTCAACAGCAAGGCGCTGGAAGAGGAAGGAACGATGCGGTTTGAGGCGTTTGAGAAGAATTTCGGCGGCTTGACCGGAAGTCTGGGTGCCACCTGCCATATCAGCAGCAGCTCGAACCTGAAGCTGAACGTGTCGAGAGGGTTCCGCGCGCCTAATATCAGTGAGATTGGGTCGAACGGTGTGCATGAGGGGACGTTGCGCTATGAGGTGGGCAACAACCGGCTGAAGCCGGAGACCAGCCTGCAGCTCGACCTTGGCTATGATTACTCGTCGGAATGGATTTCAGTGCAGCTGTCGTTCTTCGCCAACTGGATTAACCATTACATCTACCTGCAGAAGATGGCGGACCAGGCGGGCGGAGAGGTCATCCTCGACGATGTGCCTGCATTCACCTACACAAGCGGCAACGCACGCTTGTGGGGTGGGGAAGTGATGGTGGACATCCATCCATGGGAACCGCTGCATTTCGAGAACTCCTTCTCTTACGTCAGCGCGGAGCGCACGGAGGGTGGAAAGGATGGCAAATACCTGCCGTTCACGCCGGCTCCCCGATGGAACTGTGAGCTTCGTTACGATTATGTGAGTCACGGTAAGCTTTTCGACAACTTGTTCGTGGCGTTTGGTGCCGACACGTATTTCCGTCAGAACCACTTCCTCGCTCTCTACAACACAGAGACCGCCACACCTGCCTACACACTGCTGAACATCACGGCAGGGACGGACATCAAGCTGAAGGGACGTAAGTGCGCCAACATCGTCCTCTCGCTCAACAACCTCACCGACAAAGCGTATCAGAGCCATCTCAGCCGTCTGAAATATGCGGCTGTGAATCCCGTCACCGGCAGGCATGGGGTGTTCAACATGGGGCGTAATTTCGTGGTAAAACTCTCCATCCCGTTTGGAATATAATAATCCTTCCGTAGAGTGTGACGGATAGAATAGGCCATAATCTGCCAAATCCTTTGTTTTTTTGATGGATTTGGCAGATTTTATTTTATTATAATCTGCCAAAACTATGTAAAGAAATACCGTTTGAGCAACTTTCAATCTTGATTGGCAACAAAGCATCCCTAAAAGCAGAACCTTTAGGAGCTGACGTTTTCTTACGTCAGGCGAGTAAGCCGTAACTGATTTGTAGAAGATTAGGTGTGCTTTGAGTGTCCTTCTGCGATTCAGGGATGTGCTTGCTGCCGACGTAAGAAAACGTCGCCTCTATTAGGCGTACGTCAGGAAGCGTTCCCATTCATCATATAAATTTTATCAGAATTAAAGGAAAAAAGTCATGAACACTGGCAGAAGCATTGTGGCTTCGTCTTTTCTGAAATCCTTTGTGTAGATGAGATAACGGTTACTGATCCGGTCGGAGTATTTGATGCAGAAGGCATCTAACGAAGCATGAGTTTTATAACCAGACGATTTCACTTCGATTGGCCAGATTTTACTTCCCCGTGAAAGGAGGAAGTCAACTTCATAGTTATGTTTGCCGTTTTCTGTAAGCCATGTATGATAGAACAGTTTATTCCCTTTCGCAGTCAGCATTTGGGCTACGATATTTTCATAAATATAACCGAGGTTGGCTGAAAGCTTATCAGAGAGTAATTTCTGATAGATAATATTCTCTGTGAAATCCTTGTCCCAGAATGCAAGTGTGATAAACAACCCCGTGTCGCCCACAAACATTTTATACTTGTTGGTGTCACTGTTGAGAGCGAACCCCACATTCGGGTCGTTAGCATGATAAGAAAAATTGACAACCATGCTGTCCTTCATGGCTTTTAATACTTCTGTCAGATTCTTGCGCTCACTGTCAGAAAGCACACTGGCTACTTGATAGCGTGATGCGTTCTTGCTTAGTTCTGAAGGGATGGCAAGGAATAACTGAGACGCACGGCCTGATGGGTCAATTTTAAGAAAGTCGTCAAAATAGAGTTCAATAATCTCACGTTTTACAATATCCACTTTTGTGAGATTGTTGGTGTCAAGATATTCGTTAACAGCCTGAGGCATGCCGCCTACGAGCATATAAAGTCGGAAACTGCGCATGGTCTTGCGGAATGCCTCTCCAAGAGGAATGTGTTTGTCGTAGAACTGCTGGAGGAGCGGGATGGTCGCTGTATCGCCTATAGCCCAAAGGAACTCCTCATAGTCCATCGGATACATGTCAATACGGGTCTCTTCGCTGGGGATAATGATGTTCTCTGTGTTCTTGCGGATGGAGATTAGCGACCCCGTTTCTATATAGTCATAACGGTGGTCTTTCACAAGATGCTTGATGGCTTGCCTTGCTGGAGGACAGCGCTGCACCTCATCAAAGATGATGACCGATCGGCGTTCTTGTAGAATAACGTTATAGATGGTCTGTAAGCGAAGGAAAATGTAATTAAGATCCATCAGGTCGTTGAAAAGGGACTTGACTTCCTCTGATGCTGTGGAGAAATCAATAAGCATATAAGAATCATACTCTCGTTTGGCAAATTCTTCCACGATGGTGGATTTGCCAACTCGTCGGGCACCCTTAACTAAGAGTGCCGTCTTTCCGTCACGCTCCTGTTTCCATTGGAGCATACGGTCATAGATTTTCCGTTTGAAAATTCTTGTTTCCGACATAAAATCATTGTTTTGGATGCAAAAATAAGCATAAATTCCAAAATCCCCAAATTTTTTTAGCTGAAATATTCCAAAATCTCACATTTTTTATGCCAAAAATATTCCAAAATCTCACTTTTTAAAGTTTGTAAAATTTGTAATTGTCTGTTAATCAATCAAAATTGCAAAACAACGCTAAAAAGACAATTGAATTTATGATAATTTCCTTTTGCCGGCATATAGAAAACGTCGCCTTCTATTAGGTGTACGTAGTGAACCGTTCCCCATTCTTCATTCCTGAAGCAACCATTTCCAGACGGGAATAACGGTTATCTTGATGCCATCCATAGCTTGCTCCGAGAAATATTCTTAAGTTTACTTTGTAAAAGTAGTGAATTATTCTACATTATACTTTATAATATTAGTGTTAAACTGGGAGCACCTACCAAAACATGTGTCATAATCATTGATAAAAAAAGTTTTATCTCTTTCTACAACTCAGTATCGTCTTACTCGACTGACGAATGAGATCGTCACCTCCTTTTAGTCTATCAGCATGGGAATACTTGCAATTGGACTCATTTGCGTAACGTATTTGAACGTACGACCAGTAGGAGCTGACGTTCTCTTACGTCAGGCTGTAGAAACCTCTCTGAATCCATAATGGCAACCGTCAACAACAAAATCCGTTGAGACAATCGTTTGTGTGACTATTTTTGAGATACGCGTTAATTTGTGAATTAGACACTTAATTATACCAGAGCTCCATTTTTCCCTCCTTTTTCTTTGCATTTACAAAAAAGATTTGTAAATTTGCAAATATTCCTGTGCCGAAGCCTGTTAATGCAGGGTGAGGGGCAGGGACATATACATAGAAAGGCGTTACTAACGCTTTGTGCTTGACATCCGGGAATCTGGCAGTTCCTTTTTTAAAACAGTTGTCAAACTACAAAGCAGCGGTGAACGCCCATTGTGGATAGTATATCTTCGACATACTATTAGCTGACAGCCATTTTTGGCTCCATGCATTGTCTGTCGTTTTATACTTATCGGCGTGGGCTTCGGCGTTGCTCGTTCATGACAACTAAGCAATGCCAGAGCTTCCGGGTGTGGGACGAGTAACAGTTGACTCCCACGCTTTTTTTGTGTATGTACCTAAATTTTAATATATAAAGGTCTGCAAGGGAGGGGCAGACTGTCAATGGATACTTATAAAAGGGAATGAACTTAAAAAACATATTTTAGGATTAACCATTAATCCTAACAGAATAATCACATTACAACTTGCTTTATAAAAACTAAAATGTTTAATTGTTAAATCTTTTTTATTATGAAAACTAAATACATAAAATTTTTATTGTTTTCAATTAGTACAATACAAATGAAAGCATTTCAAGTGGAGTATGATGGTTTATTATATAATTTAGATGGAGCAACGGCATCCCTTGCCTTTAATATAAAAGATGGGATAGGGGAATGTTTGTATCGAAATGAAACATATACAATACCTTCAAAAATATATTTCGAAGGCTTAGATTATACTGTAGTGGAAATTGGCCGATATGCATTTTCGGGATGGAGTGGTGAGTCTTCTCCTGCTAGTACAATCAAACTCCCTGATACGATTGAACGTATAGGTGAGTGTGCTTTTAGAAATTGTGTGAATCTTACATCTATTATCATTCCTGCATCAACTAAACAATTTGTTAATGAAAATCCTTTCGAAGGATGTTCTCGTTTGCGAGAAATCATTTATCTTACACCTACTCCCCCTGGTGGTTGGTGGGCTACTTCTTTTACCTACGTTACTAATAAAGAGTTATATACATGGACAAATCATACTATGGGAAACGCACAAATAATACAAATGCTGACATTCGATAATAACGAGTTTATTTATGATGGAAGAACTCCCTTTCCAAACTGGAAAAATAATATGGAAGGATATGAGGCCCTACCAGATTTTTCGGGATTAAAAAAAGATGTTGGACAACATACAGACACGATTCCAGTTACATTTACCAAAAATGATGAATCGTTTATTGCAAACATTCCTTATAAATACACAATCAAACCAGCTAAACTAACCGTAATGGTTTCCGATGTCACCCGTGAGTATGGTGAGGAAAATCCTGAGTTCAACATTACATACTCTGGACTTATTGATGGGCAAAACGATATCTTTATGACTACACAACCGACAGTTCTAACCACAGCCACAAAAACAAGTCCTGTTGGAGAATATCCCATAAAGATTAGCGGAGGCAGTTCTAAAAACTATGAAATCGTTTATAAGTCAGGCATATTGACCATAACAAAAGCCCCTCTATCTGCGAAAGTAAAAGATGTAACAAAGGTTTATGGTTCTGCTGTTCCCACTTTTTCCATTGAATTTAGTGGTCTTAAAAATGACGAAACAACACCGGCATGGACAACATCACCAGTTTTTAAAACAGAAGCAACTCAAAACAGTTCTGTTGGTCTGTATGTAATAAAAGCCATAGGTGGTGACCCCAGAAATTATGATATGGACAGCATTTATGATGGAACTATGAATGTGACTCCAGCCAGTCTAACGATTCAGGCAAAAGATGTTATTCGTCAATACTATACAGATAATCCGCAGTTTAAATATACTTGTGCTGGTTTTGTCAATGGAGATGACGAGAGTGTTTTAGAAGAAAAGCCAATCCTCAATACATCTGCTTCCTTAAAAAGCGATGTCGGAGAATATGATATAAGTGTCTCTGGAGCCAAGAGTAATAACTATGACATCTCTTTTGTTAATGGCAAATTATCCATAACACCGCGTGTGTTATCTGTGTCTGTCGGAAAATACGAAAAAATATATGGTGAAGAAAATCCCGAGTTTAATGTTGTTTATGAAGGGTTTGTTGGTGATGATAATGAGAGCATTTTTCAGAATATGGTTAAGGTGGAAACAACTGCCACCAAAGAGTCTGATGTCGGCACCTATCCTATTACCATATTTGGAGATAGTGCCATAAATTATACGATTTTTTATACTCCTGGAAGTCTGACCATCAACAAAGCTGAACAGACCATAGTGTGGGAGCAGGAATTAGACAGCCTTCATGTCGGAGACCAAGTTGAATTGAATGCTCAAGCATCATCAGGGCTGCCCATCACATATACTTTAACTCCTGATGATTATGTGGAAAAGTATCAGGCTGGTTCTAAAACATTTATAGACTGCATAGCCTCAGGGAAACTTCAAATCCGTGCTGTGCAAGAGGGGAATAAGAATTTTTATTCATCGCCACGTGTCAGTAAAAACATATCTGTAATCGACTCTGATACTAATCCCAACCCCAATCCGAATTTTTTAAAAGGGGATGTTAATGGAGATGATAAAGTTGATATCGCTGATGTGGTAGCTGTTATTAACATTATGGCTGGATTATAAATATGATAACTGTTTTTAAAGCACTAACAATATGAATAACAGAATGGAAGAGTTTTTATCATTACAAAAATTATATCATTTTACCAAGTTTGATACTGCTTTAAAAATCATCAAGAGTGGAAAACTGAAGTTCAATGTCTTATCAAAAATGAACGATGCCTTAGAAATGGACAAACATATTTATAATTTGATAATAGACATCGATAAAGACCGTCTGATTGACACAAATGATATAAAAAAAGAAATATACAACTATGAACAGATAAGTCTTACCGAAGACAAGAGACGGTTCGGATCATATGGTTTTGAACTCCATCAGCTTTGGGGACATTATGCTGAAAACACTGCTGGGGTATGCTTTGTTTTTGACCGAGAAAGATTAATTGAAACCCTTTCTGATTATAAAGAAAACAATTTTCATGGAGCTGTTACATACGTAGAGAATTTTACTCAAGATCAGTTCACAAATGTTCCTAACAATGATGAAATAAAAGTATGGGTTAAAGAAAATGCACAAAGATTGTTTTTTACGAAACGAAAAGAATGGGAGCATGAACAAGAATATAGAATAATCCAAAGGTTTAGAGAACATGATTCATTTCATGGAATTGATATCCGGAATTCCATGCGATATGCTATTTTGTTCAATCCGGAAACAAGCAAGATACATGATTGTATTGAAGATTGTCTTGAATACAAAATACTTAAAAGTTTATTGCCATTGAATGTGCATATTCTTTCTTATGAATGTTTTGCCGGTGAGTATCAGTTGATAGGAAATTTCCGTGAAACGGTCTGGACAGAATCAGGAAGATTGTCGATTGAAGAAGGCGACAAAATTGATGTTTAACTATATAATGATAACAAAAAAAATGATTATCAAATAAATAATAAACAATGTTAAACTTAAAAATATCACGATTATGAAAAAAAATGTATTAACTAACTTACAGCATATTTTAAAAACAATAATTGTTTTATTTATGCTTTCGTTTTCAATGCCTTCTTTAGCATATGATTTGTTTTTTGATGGCATTTATTACAATAAGTTGTCAGATAACACGTTGGAAGTAACAAATAACACATCCTCTGAAATATTTAAATACTCAGGGGATATAACTGTCCCATATAAATTTACCGACAATAACAAGACCTACTTTGTTTTGCAAATTGGTGAAGCAGCCTTCAAGGATTGTACTGATGTTACTTCTGTAATAATTTCTAATGGAATAGTTTCTATCTGTGAAAATGCTTTTACTGGTTGTACTCATTTGTCTTCTGCTGAAGTTCCAAATAGTATAAAAACAATGGGTGAAAATGTCTTTAGTGGTTGTTTGAAATTAAAATCTATTGAAATACCAAGTTCTATAAAAAGTATTAGCAATAATGCTTTTTATGGGTGTACTAATTTGGTTTCAATAATAATAAATGATGGAGTAGAGATTATAGGAGACAATGCTTTTTATCAGTGTTCTGAATTAACAACCCTCTCTTTACCTAATAGCATAACAGCGATAGGAGTTTCTGCTTTTGAGGGTTGTACAAAATTAGCATCCGTTGACATACCAGAAAATTTGACAACTGTTGGTAAAGGTGCATTTTATGACTGCACAGAATTAAATAAGGTTACCATTCACGATTTGGCAAAATGGTGTAATGTGTCATTCACTAATTCTTGGTCAAATCCAGTGGTTTCTGCACACCATTTATATTTGGATGACGAAGAAATTACGAAGTTGGTCATACCAGAAGGTGTCACTTCCATTGGAAGCCAGGCGTTCAGGGGTTGTTCAGAAATTGCCGAATTAGTTATACCAAACAGTGTGACAACTATTTATCTTGAGGCATTTTCTTATTGTTCAGGATTAACCTCACTCTCTATACCCGAAAGTGTAACAACAATCGAAAAAAATGTATTCTATGGATGTACAGGATTGACTTCTGTAGAGATACCAGGAACTTTGACAACAATCAATCAAGGACTCTTCGCCTATTGTGATGGATTGACGTCTGTTAAGATACAAGAGGGAATTACAACTATTGGTGTAAATGCCTTTATAGGTTGTAAGGCTTTATCTACAGTAGAAATTCCCAAAACCATCACAACAATCAATAAAAACGCATTTGGTAATTGTGAGAATCTAAAAAATTTTTATTGCAATTCCGTTACTGTACCATCGACTAATACTTCAGCCTTTAATGGTTGCTCTCTAAATAATGCCACATTACATGTTCCAGAAGAAAGTGTAAATTCATACAAATCTTCCAGTGTTTGGAAAAAATTTGGAAAAATCAATGGTTTTCCATTACTGCATGAGTATGTATTCTGGTGTTCCGATAACAATACGCTTTATTTCCTTAGTAGTTACGATGTATATAATGTAGGAGATAGTTATAAAGGAAATACAATATATAGTATGTGGAAAGGAGAAGATGTGATAGCCAGCAATGAATCTGCTATTCCGGCTTGGAATACAACTGTTAGAAAAACAGTAACAGCTGTTGTAATTGAAGAAAGTTTTGCTGAAGTAAAACCAGTTAGTTTATATGGATGGTTTAATGATTGTGCAAATTTAACCACAATTGATGGTCTAAATAATCTCAACACAAGTGAAACTAAAACTATCAAGCATATTTTTTATAACTGTAGTAGTTTGAAAGATGTTGATTTAAGTGGATTTGAGACTAGTAATGTAATAAACATGAACGGAGTATTTTATAATTGTAAGAGCCTGACAGAAATAGATCTAAGCAGTTTTGATACAAAAAATGTTGAGTCAATGATTAACATGTTCTATAATTGCACAGGATTGACAAGTTTAGATTTAAATAATTTTTATGATTACAAAACCATAAATGATGGCAATATGTCATACGGCTGTCATAAAGATGGCATGTTTTATGGGTGTGTCAGATTGAAAACTATTTATTGTAATAATAGTTGGACCTCTGATAGTTCCGATAACATGTTTACGGGCTGTACTAATCTTGTTGGTGGACAAGGATTTGCATATAATTCAAGTTGTGTGAGTGTGGACTATGCAAACTCTGGAGAAAGAGGATATTTTACTGATGACTCTCCATATCTGGTTAAATCAATTACTTTGGACATACATGAATTATCGTTAGACAAAGATAGCATTCAAAATCTACAGGTTACAATCTTACCAGAAAGTGCGAAAAATAAAAAGGTAATTTGGTCAAGCTCTGACATAAATGTCGTCACGGTCACACAAAATGGTGAGGTAGCAGCTATTAAGTCTGGTAAAGCATATATATATGTAAAATTAGAATCTGATGTTTCAATAAAGGATAGTTGCTTAGTTATAGTAAATCCGCTTGTTAAATATGTGGAGATTAATCAGAAAAACATTTCTCTATCCAAAGGAGAAAGTGTAAAGCTTGAAGTGAGTGTTTCTCCAGCTGATGTTGACAACAAAAAAGTTCTCTGGTCATCATCAGATGAGACGGTAGCTACGGTGGATGAAAGTGGCTTAGTGACGGCAGTCAATTCAGGTGAGGCATGGATAAAAGCCGTTTCAGATGATAATCCGGAGGCTTGCGACTCATGCAAGGTGACAGTGACGCAGGCTGTCACGGGCATCGAACTGGATATTACGGAATGTACGTTGAACAAAATCGGGGAGACCATCCAGCTGACCGCTAAGGTGATCCCTGAAAATGCAAACAACAGAAACGTGAACTGGAAAAGCTCGAACGAGAGTGTATGCTTTGTGTCGAA
>JAEEGL015472708.1_pt1 | contig 10371 bp, 7 predicted proteins | sample 9134231 | NCBI WGS metagenome assembly JAEEGL01 (sample SAMN16246548, study PRJNA631951) | gut metagenome | biome: gut microbiome; feature: rumen; material: fiber-attached | host: Bos | place: Iran: Karaj | collected 2018-10
CATTGATTTCTATTTTTTCGTAATTCATCTGTTTATCTTTTGTTTCAGGGAAGGCTCCGCGGAGCTTGCCGAGAGCCATCGAATATGCTTTGTTGTAATATGTTATCTGATTTTCCCAGAGGGCGATCGAGGCGACCTCGCGCGCATTCTCACGGTACTTCAGTCTTGTTGTCTTGTCAAGTCCCGCTATCTCGAGGATTCTCGCCTTGACAGCGGCGACGACGTCGAAATAGTTGGAGTCATTCCTTTCCACCACGGTGATTCCCGGATGGCTGCGTTTCCCGTAATGCTCCTTCACCCAGAGACCGAAACCGGCCAGAGTGGTCGTCAGGGTAGGAACCCTGAACGCAAGAGCCTCGAGAGGGGTATAGCCCCATGGCTCGTAATATGAAGGAAAAACTGCCAGATCCATTCCTATGAGCAGGTCGTAGTACTCCATGTTGAAGATACCGTCGTTGCCGTTGAGATAGGACGGGATAAAGAATACCTTCACATTGCTTCCCGGAGCATTGTCCAGGCCGAGTTCGCGGAAACGGCGGGTGATCTGGTCATATTCCGGATATGCGAGATTATGCGAAGTCTGGGTCTTGTAACCTTCATGGTCCTTGCCGGAAAGCTTGGCCTGCAGGGCTTTGTCAGCACCGTTATGGGCTCCCGGAACCATGATGAAGGCGACTACGGGACGGCCTTCCCGCTTTTCGGCGGAAAGCTGTCCGAGGGCTTCGATAAATACGTCTATACCCTTGTTTCTGTATTCATAGCGTCCTCCGATCCCGAGGAGCACCGAATCTTCCGGAAGCTGTTCTCCGCACATCGCGGAAGCGACCGAAATCAATTTTTTGCGGCCTGCAGCGAACTTCTCCGAATATTCCTCGTCGGTTGAAGGAGTGAAGCTGTTCTCGAATCCGTTCGGAGTGACTACATCGACCTTCCTCGACAGGAAACGGGCGCACTCTTTCGCGGTGATTTCGCTTACAGTAGTGAATATGTCGGCATTCCTAGCGGCATTGGCCTCGAGAGAATGCATGGCGGTAACTCCGAACTGAGCGGCGCATTCGTCGCCGTTGTATGAGTCCATACGGTCATACAGAGGCATGTTGTTACCGGCGAGACAGCGTCCCGTGACGGTCGCATGAGTAGTGAAGACCGTAGCGATCGGGAGATCTGTTGTCTTGAGATAAAGCAGTCCGCCACCGGTCTGCCATTCGTGGAACTGAGCCACGACCTTGGCTGAAGGTTCCATGTTGAACCTGCAGAAGCTCTCGATGACCTTTCCGGCAACATAGCCGAAGAGCGCATTCTCCTTATAGTCCCAGTTTCCGGAAATGGAATCCACCCCGAAACGGAGCCAGAAATCTGTCAGAATAGAATCCTGCTTTGGCAGGAACTGTTTGAAGTCCACCAGGATGGCAACCGGTTCTCCGGGCACGTTCCACCTGCCTACACGCAGGCGTAGTCCCTCGACGGCTGCCTGTTCCTTCCAGGCTTTATAAAGATTCTGATCTTCGATGAAATCCGGATTGCTTTCAGGGTTCATCCAGACGTCAGGTCCGATCAGTATATGGCGTTTATTCAGCTGGGACTTCAGGAAAAGGGACTTGGTGGCGATGACGGTGTATATGCCACCGACCTTGTTGCAGACTTCCCAACTGACTTCAAACAGATAATCAGGATTAATGATTGTCTTTGTCATTATTACTTTTTAACTGCTGTTTTTCGCTTAGCCGGAGCTTTCCGCACAGATGCTTTCTTCACGGCGGCCGGCTTCTTCACAGAAGGCTCTTCCACATCGGCCACGGCTAACGCGTCATTTACCCTTATGGTAAAGTCGCTGAGCACATTCATATAGTTTATGAATGCCTCATACGGAGTGTCATAAGGGTTGAAATATTTATGGACTTCTCCATCGGAGAAGAATTTCGTGCACATGTAGTAGAAGTGGTCGCTTTCCTGGAGATGACCATAGTCAGTCCAGAGCGAAGGCTGATTGGCCAGCGCCACTTTTTCGTAAAGTCCATAGATCTTGTTGTAGGCGTCCTGCTGGAGCTCGTTTCCGAGCCATGCGGTAACATCCCTCTCTTCATCGGCCCATGAGATTATCTCAGGGACATCGAGTTCAGCCACCGGTCTGAATTTAGCAGAAATCGTAGCCGGAGTGCCGAAACCGAATTCTCCGTCGGCGAGTACGGCATCCGGGAAGGCCCTCATGAAATCGAAGATTCCGCTCTGGGCGTTCTGATGCTCTCCGAAAGTCTCGTAATCCATGAAAAGATTGACCACGTCACCTCCGTCCTTGACAGCGGCCTTGAGCCACCAGAGATATTTCTCTGCAGTAAGAGGCCAGCCGTCCCAGTTACGGTTCTGGAAACGGAAAGCGATATCGTCGCTGAGATTGTAGTTCCTCAACAAAAGGGACAATCCCGGCTGACTGCAATCGGAGTATATGAAGTTAGGGCTCTGCCAGCCCATTATATGTCTTGCACCCTCGGTAAGCATCGTCCTGAATCCGAGATCATAGACCTGCTCGCCGATCTGGTTGGAATAGATAAGCTCGGTATTTCGGAAAGAAACCGGAGTAACTCCGAAATACTGCTCAATCGCCCTCTTGTGCTTCTCGACCTGAAGCCTGAATTCCTCAGGGTTGGCAAGAGAAGCGAGAGAGTGGTAATAGGTTTCGCTGAGGAACTCCACGCAGCCGGTATCCGCCAGCTTGCGGAAGCTCTCGATAACCTCCGGAGCATAGCGGTCGAACTGTTCGAGAGCCGAGCCGGAGATGGAGAACGCAACCTTGAACGCCCCGTCATGAGCATTGATCTTCTCGAGGAGAAGCTCGTTCATCGGAAGATAGCACCTCTGGGCCACCCTGCGCAGGATAGTCCTGTTGGCGAAGTCGTCGTAATAGTGCGAATCCTTGCCGATATCGAAGAATCTGTAGAGTCTCAGTCTGGTAGGCTGATGGACCTGGAAATACAGACATATATCTTTCTTTGCCATAACTTGACGTATTTTACTTGTTGACCACTGATTCGTAAACTTCCTTTATCTTGGCGGCCGCATTGTTCCATTTCAGGGCGTTGACCTCTTCGAAACCATGTTCAGAAGCGAAATGGGCAAGTGCCGGATACTGCAGGATACCGTAGATCTGGTCCGCCATCGCATCGACATCCCAGAAATCCACCTTGAACGCATATCGGAGCACCTCCGCGGCTCCGGACTGTTTCGATATGACGGAAGGCACATTCGTCCTCATCGCCTCGAGAGGAGAGATTCCGAACGGCTCCGATACAGAAGGCATCACATAGACATCGGAAAGGGCGAACATCTTCTGCACTTCGGCACCGCGGAGGAAGCCTGTGAAGTGGAATCTGTCGGAGATTCCGAGTCTGGCGACATGACGGATGGCACGGTTCATCATATCGCCGCTTCCGGCCATGACGAACCTTACGTCCGAGGTCCTCTTGAGCACCTTGGCCGCAGCCTCGATGAAATACTCGGGACCTTTCTGGAAGGTGATTCGGCCGAGGAAGGTCACGACCTTGTCCTTGACTCCCCTCTCGACCTGCATGTTATCCCTGCCGCTGAAATCCACGGCGTTATGCACCGTCACGACCTTGGCCGGATCGATACCATACTTGCTTATCACTATGTTTCTGGTAAGGTCGCTGACAGTGATGACCCTGTCCGCAGCCTCCATTCCATTCTTTTCTATAGCATAGACTCTCGTGTCGATGTTGTCGGCGCTGCCGCGGTCGAACGAAGTCGCATGCATATGCACCACGAGCGGCTTTCCGGTCATCTCCTTTGCGGCTATGCCGGCATAATAGGTCAGCCAGTCATGGGCATGAATCACGTCGAACTCATCCTTATGCTGCATGGCTATGGTACCGCCGACCATCGCATAGCGGGCAACCTCTTCCATGAGGTTGGAGCCGTATTTGCCGGAGAACTTGTACTTCTGTCCATACTGTATGCGGAAGTCCTTGACCTGGCGTCTCTTCTCCTCCTCGACCATATTGTGGAACTCCTCCGGGTCGAGGTAAGGGACCATGTTCGTACCGACATGGACAAATCTTATCTTGTCGAGAAAATTCTCTATATCGACGTCTTCCTTGACAGTCACGGGAACATCGCTGGCGTTAATTATCCTGGCGACATTACCGTCTTCGTCTCCGGTAGCCGAAGGCATGACAAATATAGTCTCGACCCCGTTATGCGCGAGGCCCTTGACTATTCCGTAGCAGGCCGTACCCAGGCCGCCTGCGATATGTGGAGGGAATTCCCAGCCGAACATCAACACTCTCATAACCTATTCCTCCCTATATTTTTCCATAAGATAATCGACGCCCAGGAGAGCTGCAGTGCTCAAAGCGGAAGATATCGCCCCATGAGGCTCATGAGGAGGATCTCCGTCGTAGAGTTCCGAAAAGGCTCCGACACCGTGCTTGCTCAGGTCTTCCTTGAAGAAGCCTTCGCAGAGCCATTCGGCCTTCTTGTAGAATGCCGCACCTCTCATACGGAAAGCTACGCTTGCGTATGGGAACAGCAGGGACGGTCTCGTACAGCCCTGATGGTATGCGAGGTCACGGTCAATCTGTGTCCCCTCATATACTCCCTTGTATTTCACATCTCTTGGAGAAAGGGTGCGCAGACCGCGTCTTGTGACAAGTTCGTTCTCGACTATCCTCATCACGGCATTGGCGACTTCGTCATCCACAGGAGAGTACTGTACCCACACGGCATACAACTGGTTAGGACGCACGTCCATGTTCTGGCCGCGGTCGTCCACATAGTCCGCAAGATAGCGTTTTTCAGGATTCCAGAACATATTCTGGAAATTCTGCCCGACCAGGTCGCGAACCGGAGACCACTTGCGTATGAAATCGCTCAGCGGCGAAGCATATCTGCGCTCCATGTCGATGGCGAAGCAGAGCATATTGTACCAGAAGGCATTGGTCTCTACCTGATAGCCGGCCCTCTCGGTAACCGGATTGCCGTTTATATAAGCATTCATCCAGGTAAGCGCCACATGGTCCATCTGGGCCCACAGCAGGCCGTTCGGATGAAGGGCTATCTCATTCCTGTGGCCTGGGGCATAACTCTCGATGATACCCTTGACAGTGTCTCCGTATTTCTTCCAGACGCTACGGGCGTCTGCACCGAAATCGATGTATTCCTGGAGCACACAGGCGAGTCGCAAAGGAGCCTCCACCTGAGTAGTCCTATGGTAAAGCCTCTCCTCCTCGTTGGCGATGAGGTCATCGAGGATGGCTTCGAATTCTTCAGTATTTCCGTCGGCAAACAGGGTCAGCCCCGGGAGGGCATTCAGAGTCTCTCTGAGCAGGCCAGTATACAGCCACGAGAATCCTGCGGTAATCTGGTGGCGGCCGCCGCGGCAGCGCTTGAGCAGATCCGCGCAATGAACGAGCTGCTCGTGGTAGCTTTCTATTGTCCCTATCGCCTCGATTTCCTTGTTGAAACGGCTGTTGAGCAGTCTCGGTCCGATCTCGTCTACGCTGGCGGAAAGGATGACGCTGTCCCCCTCTTCCATCTCGAGGGTGAAATAACCCGGCACGAAAAGATCCTCGCGGCAGTCGAAGCCGCGGCGGTATTCATCGGAATACGTGATCCCGTTGTACCAGTATGGCGCCGGCTTGAATTCGCTTTCGGCCTTGTTCAGCTGCAGGTTGAGATCCGGAAAACCCTCGTACATGTTGAAGGCTACTCCACCACGGACTTTCTTGAAAGCAGTGCGGGCCTGAGGGTTCTGGGACGTAAGGCTGTTCAGGTTCCTGAAACCCAGGAAAGGCTTAAGCTGGAGCTCGATTCTTGAAGGAGCCTGACGCAGTTCATATCTTATCATGACCTGATCCTTGTCGGGAGTCAGGAGAATCTTCTTTGCGAAAATGATTTCGCCGACCTTATAGACAACCTCCGGTACCGGATCGGCTCCAAAGTCAATGATATACTTATGGCCTCTTGGCTCATAGATATCTCCATAGCAGTGGATTCCGAGATTGAAAGGCTTCCCTCTTACGAGCAGCGTCTCGTCGACAGACGACAGCAGCATATACATGCCGCCTCCGAAATTATCTATAGGGACGGAAAGAAGACCGTGATAACGCCGTGTATTGCATGTCACGATACTTGTGTTGCAGATCGCACCTGTCTTGTTCGCGAGGATAATCTCCCTCTTCAGCGAATACGACAGATTCACAAGCTCAGCCTTATTGAATTTCAAAAAAGCCATGTCTATAAGAATTTATACTTTCTTCAAAACCAGAGCGCATCTGCTAGGCAAATACAGCTTCAGCGTCTTCTGACTTGTCAGGTGCCTTTCCCCGATTTTCACACGGCTGAATCCATCATATGATTTCTCATCGGAATCAAGCACCAGGCGGTATTCCCCTTCCGGGGCCTCGAAACCATAATCGGCAAACGATTCCACCGGGTGGAAATTGAATGCAAAGATATAACTTTTGCGTATGAAAATCAACACTTTCTTCTCCTCGTCAGCCCTCAGCAGGAGCGGTTTTTCACTTAAAACGTTACCTTCTTTAGCGAGGCCTATTATTGCCTTGTCAAAATTTTTGAGATATTTATATCTCAGATAGTCCGGCTCACTCAAACTCCACTGTCTGCGGGCATATTTGTAAGACCATCCGTTCCCCTCGCGAGGGAAGTCTATCCACTCCGGATGACCGAACTCATTGCCCATGAAATTGAGATAGCCGTCCCCCGCCGTCGCAAGAGTCACAAGCCGGATCATCTTATGCAGCGCGATCCCCCTGTCGACTATCGGAGACTGGGAATCCTTGTTCATGGAGAAGTACATCTCCTTGTCCATCAGACGGAAAATTATGGTCTTATCCCCCACCAGCGCCTGGTCATGACACTCGGCATAGCTGATGGTCCTCTCGTCATCCCTCTTGTTGGTAAGCTCATACCATATCTCCCCGGGACTCCACTGCTCGTCGCTCTTCTCCTTGATCCATTTGATCCAGTGGTCGGCGATGCCCATTGCCATACGGTATCCGAACCCGATTCCGCCTCTCTCGAACGGGGCCGCAAGACCTGCCATACCGCTGACATCCTCGGCAATCGTGATGCCCCCCGGATAAATCTCCCGGATCAGAATGTTCGCGAGCGCAAGGTAGTCCACGGCGTTTTCGTCGACTCCTTCATTGAAGTAATTGTCGTAGCCGGAAAAGGCTTTCCCAAGCCCATGGTCCCAGTACAGCATACTGGTCACTCCGTCGAAGCGGAAACCGTCGAGATGGTACTCGTCCATCCAGAATTTACAGTTGGAAAGCAGGAAATACTTAGTCTCGTCCTTACCGTAATCGAAGCAGCGCGACCCCCACGCGGGATGATGGCCCTGCGGTCCGGAGTAGAAATAAAGATCCTCCCGGCCATCGAACAGGGAAAGTCCCTCCGCGACATTATCGACGCTGTGCGAATGCACTATGTCCATGATTACGGCGATGCCTTCGGCATGGGCGGCATCGACCAGCTCCTTGAACTCCTCAGGAGTCCCGAAACGGGAACTGAGCGCATAGAAATTGGACACCTGATATCCGAACGAACCGTAATAAGGGTGCTCCTGGAGGGCCATTATCTGGATGACATTATACCCCAGTCCGGCAATGCGAGGGAGCACGTTCTCACGGAACTCGCTGAAGGTAGAGACCTTCTCTTCCTCCGAGCTCATGCCGATGTGGCATTCGTAGATAAGTGGATTCTTCTTCGCGGCCGGCCGCCTGTGCTTCCAGACATAAGGCTGCTCCGGGGCCCACACCTGGGCGCAGAAGACCTTCGATTCCGGATCCTGAACCGCCCTGGTCGCATAGGCGGGGATCCTTTCTCCGCCACCGCCAGGCCACTCTATGAAAAGCTTGTAGAGCACTCCGTGATGCAGGAACATCGACGGAAGCCTTATCTCCCAGTTTCCGTTGCCGAGAGGCTTCAGCTCATAGGCCGGAGTGCGTTTCCAGTTGTTGAATTCGCCGATAAGATACATCCGGTTGGCATTAGGCGCCCACTCGCGGAATACCCACGAGCCGTCGGCTTCCCGATGCATTCCGTAATACAGATGGTTGTTAATTCCGTGGGAAAGGCTGCCCCGCACTGCGAAACGGTCCCTCAGAGCGATGATCCTCTCGTGCCTCCGGTCGATGACTTCCTTGAAAGGCTCCAGATACGGATCGGTCTGGTATATCATTGTCTTCTCCATCATTCTGCCTCCTCTATGCTTTCTCTGACGGTACGGAGATAATCGCGACAGGCCTTGATAAGCTCCTTGGAGCGTTTCACGAGTCCGCCGATATCGTCAAGACTCGTCTTCGGGTCTTCGACTTTGCGGGCGATCTCTTCAAGTTCGGCCATTGCTTTTGTATAATCAAACTTTTCCATATCTATGCAGTTTTAACTGTTTCTTTATCAATATCCTCGCCGAGCAGAACCCTCTGCACGACGCAATCCAGCCTTCCGTCCGGCATGTGGACCGAAATAGCATCCCCCGGACGACGCCCTCTAGCAGAATCTATCTTGACGCCCTTGCCGTCCGCCACTATCGGAATCCCCCTCTCGAGCAGTCTGCGGGGATCGCTTGCCGGTATCTTGGCATCATAGAACGACAACTTGGCTTCGGCAGCATCCAGCCGGCTCCGGACCATGCTGACGACCAGCCTTTCATGAGCCTCCAGCATCGCCTCCTGAGTGCGCAGCCTGCCGGTGAAGGCAACCATGAGCCTGTTGGCGGCTGCGGTTATCTTTCCATCGGCTTCGGCCGTACGGTCGATAACAAGGTCGGCCAGCGCCGTCGGAGTCTTCACGAAAGTGTTCGCGACCATGTCGGCGACATGATGGTCCCTGTCATGGCCGATCGCAGTGAAAACCGGTATCGGGAATCTGGCGATGGCGGCCGCGAGCGAGTAATCGTCGAAGCAGGAGAGGTCGAGTTCCGAGCCTCCGCCGCGGAGTATCAGGACGGCATCGTAAGCGATGTCCGAGTCCATGATCCCGTCAAGGGCCTCCCGGATCGAGTCCGGGGCCGTCGCGCCCTGCATTGCCGCGCTGAACAGGTCCAGCCTGTAGGCAAAGCCGTATTCGTTCTCCAGGAGATGCCGGCGGAAATCTCCGTAGCCGGCGGCGGTGTCAGCCGAAATGACGGCCAGATAGTACGGCAGTTCAGCAAGACGGAGCTTTTTCTGGCGGTCCATCAGACCCTCCTTGGTAAGGCGGTCGATCGTCTGCTGTTTCTGGATCTGACGTTCTCCGAGGGTAAATGAAGGATTGATGTCAACTATGGAAAGGGTCATCCCATAGAGGGAATGGTAGGATACGCGGACCTGTATGAGGACTTCTACTCCGGCCTCCAGATCGGAGCCGGTATCTTTACGGAAACGGCCGAGCACAGCTTCTCGATAGGACTGCCAGATCGCAGCCTTGGATTTGGCTATGACCCCGGACTTGTCACTCTGCGACAGTTCCAGATATACGTGTCCGTAGCTTTTGACAGATATGGAAGCTATCTCCGCCTTCAGCCATATAGGGACCGGTACTGCTTCTCCAACGGCTTCGCGTATGAGAGATTGTAAGGTAAACAGGTCGATATACTCCATCTTTTCCATAGATATGTCTTCTATACCTTCCAAAGATAAACAAATTTTTTGAGTAAATGCAGAATCTTTCGTATCTTTGACCCCGTAAAAATCAGCGATGAAAATCAGCGAAGCCATATTTTCCGGAAGCAGCATTAGGGTGGCTGGAAAGCCATCCGAGAAATTGCCTGAGTTTGCCTTCATAGGCAGATCGAACGTAGGCAAATCTTCCCTTATCAATTCTCTCTGCAACAACAGGAAACTCGCAATGACTTCCGCCACTCCAGGCAAGACCAAGCTCGTCAACCATTTCAGAATCAATGGAGAATGGTATCTGGTAGACCTGCCGGGCTACGGATATGCCAAGATGCCTCTGAAGGAGAAGGAGAAACTGCAGGAAGTCATAAAGGATTACCTGAACAACTCTGAAGAACTCGTGATCTTATTCGTTCTTGTCGATGCGAGACACGATCCCCAGAAAGTTGACCTGGATTTTATGAATGAACTGGTAGACAACGAGATTCCTTTCGGGATCATTTTCACGAAAGGAGACAAGCTCGGACCGGTCGCCCTCAAGAAGCAGACTGACCGGTACAAGAACATCCTCCTTGAGGACTGGGCAGGGCTTCCGCCTTGCTTTGTCAGCTCGGCGGAAAGTGGACTGGGAAAAGAAGAAATTCTGGATTTCATACAACAGACATTAACATCAATAAATTAAAACTTAATTAATTGACATGCTTAAGGAACATAGAATGGCGTTGTTCGCTTGCAC
>JAEEGL015570613.1_pt1 | contig 10371 bp, 5 predicted proteins | sample 9134231 | NCBI WGS metagenome assembly JAEEGL01 (sample SAMN16246548, study PRJNA631951) | gut metagenome | biome: gut microbiome; feature: rumen; material: fiber-attached | host: Bos | place: Iran: Karaj | collected 2018-10
ACAAAAGTCGCGCCCGCGCGGCGCAGCGCGTCCAACAGCACCTCCGGTGCCATGCCCTCCACACCGAGCTTGCCCTCTTTTCCGCCGGTGCGCTTGCGCTTTTCCCTGCCGTAAACGTCCGGCGCGTAGGCGTGCAGCACGCGCCCCTGCCCGATCATGCTCTTGAGCCGATTGCGGATCAAAAAGCCGGCGGCGTCGGGATCGGTGAAGATCACGATCCCGCGCGCGAGCGCCAGTCGCCGCAGCAGCGCAAGCTTCTGTTCGTCGTTGAATACGGCGAATCCGCCGATATCGATGATCACCGCGTCCGTCACCTGGGAAAGCGCGTTTTTGTCGTACCGTCCCTCGACCACGATGGCCTCCGCGATCCTCGGTTTATCCATAGCCATCTCCCGCCTTCAGAGCCGCACGGCCAGACGGGACAGAAGCAGCTTCAGCTCGCCCTCCTCGTCCAGGCCGCGTTCGCTTTTCATCCTTCGATCCAGCTGCTTGCACAGCACCAGACTGTTGGCGCACCATTCCCGCGTGGTTTTTTTCGCCGCCTCCAGCAGCAGCCGCGCCGGATAATCCGAACGCATGCCCCACAGATCCATCAGCCACATGCGGTCTTTGCCGCCGTCGAGCGCAAGGCGCGCCGTGTAGATCTTCCGCAGCTCCTTCCCCAGCACAGCGAGGATCATGTAAGGCTCCTCCTGCTTTTTAAGAAGCTGTGCGAGGATCTCGTCCGCGCGGTCAAAATCGCCGCGCGTCACGGCGTTCGTCATGTCGAACACCACAGCGTCCAGTATCGGGTCGGCCACGGCGTTTACGTCCTCGATCGTGATCTGCGGATGCACGGCGTACGCGCTGATCTTTTCGATCTCAGGCACAAGCCCGGCCATCAGCGAACCGCACAGAAAAATCAGATGTTCCGCGCAGCGCGCGTCGATATCGTGTCCGCGCGCGCGAAAATGGCGGCGGATCCAGGGGATCAGATCGCTGCGGTCCTGCGTCTCAAACCTGACGACCGACGCTTTTCGGTTCAGCGCCTCATAGAGCTTTTTATAGGTCTTGTTCGGCTTGTATTCCAGCAGCTCATAGCTGAAGATCAGGCAGCAGTACTCCGGGAAATCCGACAGCAGGGCGATAAGCGCTTCGCGCGCGTCGTCGCCGAGCTTGTAAAGGTCGCAGTCGGACACGACCACGAGCGTTCGTTCCGCCATCATCGGCATGGCTTCCACGATCTCGCCGAGCGTCTGCATATTCAGGTTTTTCCCGCCCAGGCGGTGATAATTGAACTCTTCAAAACCGGCGGGCACGATCCGGGCGCGGATCTCCTCCAGATAGCGCTCGCGCAGATAGCTCTCTTCCCCGTGGAAGATATAGACCTGCCCGACCGTGCCGGCGTTGAGCTCCGCCTTCAGCCTGCTCAGCCCTGTGTTGTCCCTCTTTTCCGCCATGTCGTCCTCCCTGCCGCGCGTACGCCGCGGCCCGGTCAAAAGTGTCAGTTCAGCGTGATATGGACGTTCCCCTGCAGATCCGTGCGGTATACCGCAACGGAATGGTCGTCCAGCCGGAAAAGCGTTTCGTCGTTCGGATGCCCGTAGCCGTTCGGGCCGGTGCTGATCACGCCGACCTCGGGCGTGACGGCTTCCAGCAGCCGGCTGCTCGTGGAATAGCGCGAGCCGTGGTGGCCCACCATCAGCACCTCGATATCCGGCAGAGAGAAGCGGTCCGTCAGCTCCAGCTCCGTCACCGCGTCCATATCGCCCGTGAGCAGCGCGTCAAAGGTGCCCGACGTGCACAGCGCGGTCAGGCCCTCCTCGTTCATCTCTCCCGCGCCGATCGGCGGGAAGATCGTGAGCTCCGCGTCTCCGAGCGCAAAGCGCTTCGTCTCGCGCACGAACTGTACGGGTATGCCATAGGACTCCGCCAGGGCGATCACCGCGCTGCGGACCGGATCGTCCGCGGCGATGTCCGGCAGGATCAGCGCGTCCGCCTTCACGCGTGAGAGCAGCACCGGCAGCCCGTTCGTATGATCCGTATGATAATGCGAAAGCACCAGATAATCCAGCCTGCCGCAGCCGACGCTCTGCAGATAATTCGCAGCGATATCTCCGGCGGAAAGATAAGTGTTGCTGCTGCCGCAGTCGATCAGCGCGGTGCGGCCCTTCGAGCTGAGAACGACGCTCTCTCCCTGCCCGACGTCCAACGCGATCATATGCAGCGAGCCGCCGAACATCGGCAGCGCGTTGAGATACAGGCAAAGCGCAAGCGTAAGCGCCGCAAGCGCGCCGGACAGCCAGTAGCGGTATCTGCCACGCCGGGCCAGAAAGCAGGCGGCAAACAGCGCGTACACGTAAAGAAGCCAGTACTTGAGATAACCGTTTTCAAAGTAGACCGCGTGATAGGGGATCTTCGTCAGATACTTCGCGCACAGGAGAACGTATTCCGCTCCGTAATGCGGAAGCAACGCAAGCATCTGCGCCGCAGGTATCGAGATAAAGCTGACGCAAACGCTCAGAAAGCCCAGCGCGAAGACCGCGCTCGCCGCCCATAGGCACAGCAGGTTGCTCAGCGGCGAAATCAGCGGCAGATAGTCGAAATAATATGCCGTCAGCGGCGCGGTGAAGACCAGCGCCCCCGCCGTCGCACACAGCGAGGCGAGCGCCGCGCGGCGCAGCCGCGGCGTTTTGGGAGGGATCTTCTCATAAAGCCTCGGCGTGAGCAGCAGCATGCCCGCCATGGCCGCGAACGAAAGCTGGAGCGAAAGGCTCGCCGCGGCACAGGGGTTTCCCAGCAGGATCAGAAACAGCGCCAGCGAAAGCGAGGTCGGCGGGTCGCTCTCCCGCCGGAAAAGCGGCGCGATCAGCACGAGGATCAGCATCACCGACGCACGGACCACGGACGGCGAGGCGCCGACCGTCAGCGCGTACAGGATCAATACGGGAATGGCGATCGCGGAAAGCAGGGCGCGGCGGCCGCGTCCCGTGAAAAATGTGATCAGCGCCAAAAGGAACGCACAGTGCAGGCCCGACACGGCCGTCACGTGATAAAGCCCCGCCTCGCGCAGGAAGGAGTCGTCCTCTTCCGTCAAATACGACCGCTCTCCAAGCAGGATCGCCCACATAAACGGCTCCGTCCGCTCCGGAAAGCAAAGCGTGATGCGCTCACGCAGCGTCTGCGCGAGCCGCTGCGGCAGATACCGCAGCGCGCCGGCGTTCCCCTGCTCCGCGGTCAGCGCGCCCCTGCGGTAGAGAAGCGCGAAAACGCCGCGCGCGGTGAAGGTCGTCACCTCGCTGCCGCGGATCTCGGATGCGTCCTGAAAACGGACCTTTCCCGTGATGCGCTGCCCCGGCTCGAGCGCGAGCAGCTCCTCGTCCCCATAGTAAAACGCCTTTGCGTGCAGTCCTCGGCCGAGGATGCGCACCGGCACGCGCGCGCCGTAGGTCGACGGCTCCGCATAATCGCAAAGCTCCATCACGCAGATGTCTTCCGTACCGGCCAGGCGCTCATAGGGCAGGCAGATCACCTGCGTATACGCCGACTGATAACAAAGCGCGCAGATCAGTCCCGCCGCGATCAGCAGGCAGCGCGTCCTGCGTTCGCCGCGCGGAAAGAGCAGCGCTGCCGCGCCAAGCACGGCGCAGCCGCCCGCAAAGGGCAGGATCAGCGTCTGCGGAAGCAGCAGCTGCGCGCTGAAGACGGCGGCGGCAAAAGCAAGGCAAAACGTCGCAAGCTTTCTCATTTCAGCCGCGCACCCTCTCTCTCGTCTTTTTTGCGGCCTGCCGCCGCGGCGTCAGAACAGCGAGATCTGGCTCGTCTCGCTCATTCCGGCAAACGCACCGAGCGCGCGAAGCTGCTCGATATGCGTTTTGGACAGCTTGCTGCAGCACTGGGCGAATTCCTCCACCGAAATGAAGTCCTTCCCCTGCCGTTTTTCCACCGTGTCCAGCGCGGCCGCTTCGCCGAGTCCGTGCACCGAGGTGAACGGCGGCAGCAGCCCGTTGTCTGTGATCAGGAACTTCGTCGCGTCGGAACGGCAGATGTCTATCGTATCAAAATGATAGCCGCGGCGGTAAAACTCGTAACAGACCTCAAGCGTGGTCATCAGATCCTGCTCCACCGCTGTCGCGTCCTTGTTGTTCTCGATCTCGCGGATGCGGCGCTTGACAGCCTCCTCCCCCGCGCAGCACTCCTGCGCGTCGAACGCCTTGGCGCGCACGGTGAAGAAAGCGGCGTAGAACGCCAGCGGATGATGCACCTTGAACCACGCGATGCGGAAGGCCATCATCACGTAGGCGACCGCGTGCGCCTTCGGGAACAGATAGCCGATTTTGGCAAGCGAGTCGATGTACCACTGGGGCACGCCGTGCTCCTGCATCGCATCCTCCCAGCCGTCCTGGAAGCCGCCGCGCTTGACCTTGCCCTTTCTCACCGCCTCCATGATCTTGAAGCTCATCTTGGGGTCAAGGCCTTTGGAGATCAGATAAAGCATGATATCGTCGCGGCAGCCGACCGTCTCCAGAACCCCGGCCGTACCGCTGGTGATCAGGTCTTTCGCGTTGCCGAGCCACACGTCCGTTCCGTGGGAAAAGCCGGACAGACGCAGCAGCGTGTTGAAATCCTTCGGCTGCGTGTCCTTGAGCATCTGGCGCGTGAAGCGGGTGTTGAATTCCGGGATCGCGACCGCCCCGGTCTCCCCGATGATCTTGTCGTCTTCAAAGCCGAGCACCCTGGACGAGGTGAACAGGCTCATCGTATCCGGATCGTCCAGCGGGATCCTGCGGGCGTTCACGCCGGTCAGATCCTCAAGCATGCGGATCATGGTGGGATCATCGTGCCCGAGCATATCCAGCTTGAGGAGGTTGTCCTCCATGCAGTGGTATTCAAAATGCGTGGTGATGGTGTCGCTGTCCGGATCGTCCGCGGGATGCTGCACCGGGCAGAAATCCTCGATCTCCATGTCGTCCGGCACGACGACCAGTCCGCCGGGGTGCTGCCCGGTCGTGCGGCGCACGCCCACGCAGCCGGCCGTCAGCCGGTCGATCTCCGCGCTGCTGGCCTGAATGCCGTTTTCCTCCAGATACTTCTTGACGAAGCCGAAGGCCGTTTTTTCCGCCAGCGTGCCGATCGTTCCCGCGCGGAACACCTGCGTTTTACCGAACATCTCGATCGCGTGCTGGTGCGCGCGCGCCTGGTATTCGCCGGAGAAATTCAGATCGATATCCGGCACCTTGCCGCCGCCGTAGCCGAGGAAGGTCTCGAACGGGATGTCAAAGCCATCCTTTTCATATTTTTCACCGCAGACGGGACAGACCTTGTCCGGCATATCCGCGCCGCAGCCGTAGGAGCCGTCCAGCACGAATTCCGAGCCGCGGCACTTCGGGCAGCGGTAATGCGGCGGGAGCGAGTTGACCTCGGTGATGCCGGCCATATAGGCCACCAGCGAGGAGCCGACGCTTCCGCGCGAGCCGACCAGATAGCCGCACTCGAGCGAGCGCTGCACCAGCTTCTGCGCGCTCATATAGACCACGTCGTATTTGCCGAGGATGCCGCTCAGCTCCACGTTCAGACGGTCCTCCACCAGCTTCGGAAGCTCGTCGCCGTAGAGCTCGTGCGCGCGCGCCCAGACCATATCGTTCAGGTCTTCCTTCGAGTTGGCAAGGCGCGGCGGGAACAGCTTTCCCTTTGGAAGCAGTTCGATCTCCTCGACCATGTCCGCGATCTTCCGCGTATTGGTCACGACCACCTCGTAGGCCTTTTCCTCGCCCAGATAGGCAAACTCCCGCAGCATCTCCTCCGTCGTGCGGAAGTAGAGCGGAAGATCTGCGTTGGCGTCGGCAAATTTCTTGGAAGCCAGCAGGATGTGCCGGTAGATCTCGTCCTCCGGCTCCTGGAAGTGCACGTCTCCGGTGGCGACGACGGGCTTGCCCAGCTCCTCGCCGAGGCGGACGACCGTGCGGTTGAACTCCATCAGATCCTCGTCGCCGCGCACCTTGCCTTCGCGCACCATGAAGCGGTTGTTGCAAATCGGCTGGATCTCCAGATAATCGTAAAACGAGGCGATGCGCAGAAGCTCCGACCAGTCCTTGTGATCCACGATCGCGCGGAACAGCTCGCCCGCTTCGCAGGCCGAGCCGATCAGCAGGCCTTCGCGGTGCGCGATCAATTCGCTCTTCGGGATCGTCGGCACGCGGTGGAAATACTTCAGATTGGACGCGGAGATGAGCTGATAGAGGTTCTTCAGACCTTTCTTGTTCTGCGCGATCAGGATGATATGCTTCGGGAAGCGGTTCGTCCTGCTGCCCAGCGGGCGCAGCTTGACCATCTCGGCGTTGATCTGCTGCAGCGTCGTTACGCCGCGTTTGGCAAGCATCGGGAAAAATCTTGCCAGCATCTGCGCGACGGGCACCGCGTCGTCGCTTGCGCGGTGATGGTGGAAATCCGGAAGATGCAGATGCTCCGCCACGGCGTCAAGCTTGTATTTACCAAGCCCCGGCAGCAGATTCTGCGCAAAAATTAGCGTGTCCAAATATGTAGGATCAAACGGCAGGCCGCATTTCCTGCAGCCCGCGCGGAGAAAGCCCACGTCGAACTCCGCGTTGTGCGCGGCAAGCACTCTCCCGTCGGCAAATTGCAGGAAAGCCGTCAGCGCTTCCTTCAGCTTCGGCGCGCCGCGCAGCATCTCGTCCGTGATCCCGGTCAGTCCGACGATCTCCGGCGTCAATCGCCGCTCGGGATCCACAAAGGTCTGGAAGCGATCTGTGATCTCGCCGTTTTTCAGCACGACGGCACCGATCTCCGTGATCGTCTCCTGACTGACGTTCAAGCCGGTCGTTTCAATGTCAAAGCATACGATCTCCGACGAAAAATCCCCGTCCTTTGCGCCGTGCACCGCGATCCTGTCGTCGATGTTGTTGACGAAGTAGCCTTCACATCCGTAAAGTATTTTTATTTTACCCTCACCTGCGTGCCAGGCATCCGGGAACGACTGCGCCACGCCGTGATCCGTAATGGCGATCGCCGGCATGCCCCATTTTGCCGCCAGCTTCACCACGCTTTCCGTATCCGTCAGCGCGTCCATATTCGACATCTTCGTGTGCAGATGCAGCTCCACGCGCTTTTCCGGCGCGTTGTCCATCCGTCCCTCGTGCGTCAGCACCGTGATGTCCCGCGGATTGAGCTGCATATCCTTGCCGTCGTACGTCAGCTCCATCGTGCCGCTGACACGAAGCCACATGCCCGGCGCGACGCGGTCCCGCACCGGCCTGATCTCATTTTCGAGCATATTGCGGCGCACGATGACCGAGCCGGTATTGTCCGTCATCTCGATCACGAAGGTCCACATGCCCTTGCGCCGCGTCTCATGGCAGTCGAACTTGAACACCCTGCCCTCGACCACGACGCGGCCCGCCTTCGGGTTCAGCTCGCTCATCGCCAGCACACGGCCTTTGATTGCGCGGCCGAGAAGGACCTTTCCGGCCGCTTCCGTCTTCTTCTTTTTTCCCGCGGCGGCGGGCGGGCGCGGAAGCGCTTCGCTCCGCGTGCGCATCGTGACCCGATTGAGCGCATAGTGCTGCGCAAGGAGCTGCTCCGCCTTTTCGCGCGACGCCTCCGGCATGTCCCCGGCGGTGACCATCTCCAGCTCCAGCGTGCGCTTTTCCGCCTCCAGCACCATGTTTGTCACGAGCGCGTCCGCAAGATAGACGCGCAGATCAAAGTCCGGCGAAAAGTCGTTGAACAGTTCAAAAAACGGTATTCTTTCAGCCATAACAAGCCCCTGAAGTATCTGTCAATTCAAAATCTCTCGATCTCTTCCATCAGCGCGTCGACCAGCTTTTCCTGGCTGACCTTGCGCAGCATCTTCCCGCGGCGGAAGATCATCCCCTCGCCCTTGCCGCCCGCGATGCCGAGATCCGCGGCGGAGGCCTCGCCTGGGCCGTTGACGATGCAGCCCATCACCGCCACCGTCATCTGCTTGCTGCAGTCGGCAAGGCGTCGCTCCAGCTCCTCGACCAGCGGTATCATATCATAGGCCGTGCGCCCGCAGGTCGGACAGGAGATCAGATTCACGCCGCTTTTCCTGATCCCGGCTGCCAGCAGGATCTTTTTCGCGGCGTAAACCTCCTCCACGGGGTCCGCCGTCAGCGAAACGCGGACGGTATCTCCGATCCCTTCGCACAGCAGTCCCCCGATGCCGATGGCGGACTTGATCAGGCCCATCGTCGGCGTGCCCGCCTCCGTCACGCCGAGATGAAGCGGATAATCCACCTTTTCATGCAGCAGGCGGTACGCCGCCATGTTCAGCGGCACGTCCGAGCTTTTGACAGAGACGCAAATGTCGGTAAAATCAAACTTCTCCAGCAGCGCGATGTGGCCCATCGCGCTCTCCACCAGCGCCTCGGGCGTGACACGGCCGTATTTGGCCAGCAGTTCCTTTTCAAGCGAGCCGCCGTTGACGCCGATGCGGATCGGCACGTGATGCGCCCGGCACGCATCCACGACCTTGCGGACGTTTTCCTCGTCGCCGATGTTGCCGGGGTTGATGCGTATTTTGTCCGCGCCGCGCTCCGCCGCAGCCACGGCGAGGCGGTAATCGAAATGGATGTCGGCCACCAGCGGGATGCGGATCCTTGCGCGGATCGCTTCAAGCGCCTCCGCCGCCGAGCGGTCGTTGACGGTCACGCGGACGATCTCGCATCCGGCGTCTTCCAGCGCGTGGATCTGGCGAGCGGTCGCGTCCGCATCGCCTGTGCGCGTATTGCACATGGACTGGATGCTCACCGGCGCGCCGCCGCCCACAGCGACGCCGCCGACCATGATCCTCTTCGTCATAGTACCTTCCTCCTCACAGCAGCTTGAGCACGTCGTTGAGCGTGACGAACAGCATCAATCCCATCAGCAGCACGAAGCCCGCCATGTTGATATAGTTTTCATATTTTGCCGGGATGCGGCGCTTGAACAGGAACATCGCCAGCGCGTTGATCACAAGGAAAAACACCTTTCCGCCGTCCAGCGCGGGTAGCGGCAGCAGGTTCATCACCGCCAGGTTCACCGCGATGAGCGCGGCGAGGAACAGGATGCTTTCCAGCGCGGCGGCAAAGCCCTGCTCCGCCTCCGTCTCCTGTCCCACCTGCGTGATCGTGGACACGATGCCGACCGGCCCGCTCAGATCCTTCATCCCGGCCGAGCCGCTCAGCAGCATCTTGAGGCTCAGCCGCACGAGGCGCACATAGTCGATCGTGTTGTACCAGCTGTATTTCAGCCGCAGCAGCGGCGTCGCTTCCACAACGCCGCCGTAGGTAAAGCCGTAGGCGCGGTACTCCTTGCCGTTTTCATCGGTATAGGTCTGCAGCGTCAGCGTGCGATCCAGCTTTTTCCCGCCGCGCAGCACGGTCAGCTCCATCGTGCCCTCCTCATCCCGGCCGCCGAGGCTCATGATCGTCGGGATGTCGCTGCGCAGATAGATGCGTTCGCCGTTGATGCGGTAGATCTCGTCGCCGATCATCAGCCCGTCCTCCCCCTGCTGCGGGAAGTCGGGATTGAGATCGACGATCTCCGCCGTGTAAAACGCCTGCGCGCCGGCATACAGGCACACGAGGATCAGAAACCCGGTCAAAAAATTCATCGCCGCGCCGGCTACGAAGATCACAAACTGCTTCCAGAAGCCCTGATTACCCAGCGCGCGCTCGTCCGAAGAATCCTCGTCCTCGCCCTCCATCGCACAGTAGCCGCCGATCGGCAGGATGCGCAGCGAATATTCGGTTTCGCCCTTTGTCCGGTGCAGCAGCGCAGGCCCCATGCCGATGGAAAACTCGTTCACGCGCACGCCGCAGGCCTTGGCCGCCAGGAAGTGCCCCAGCTCATGCACGGCGATCAGTACGCCGAAAATCAGGATCGCAAAGAGAATATAAACCATAAAAGCTCCTAAAGCTCCTTATTTGAGATGCCTCCGTACGGCGTCCCGCGCCAGGCGGTCCGCCTCCAGGATATCCGCCAGCGCGGGTTCCGATACCTGCTCCACCTCGCCCAGCGCGATCTCCACAAGCGCCGGGATGTCGCAAAAGCCGATCTGGTCGTTCAGGAACGCGCCGACGGCCGCCTCGTTCGCGCCGTTCATCACGGCGCAGGCCGTGCCGCCGATGGCGGCGCAGCGCTTTGCGATCTTCAGACAGCGGAAGGTCTCCTCGTCCGGTTTGGCAAACGTCAGCGGCGGGCAGGACATAAGATCCAGCGGCGGCTCCGGCGAGGGCGCGCGCTGCGGCCACGTCATCGCATAGCGGATCGGCAGGCGCATATCCGGCGTGCCGAGCTGCGCGAGCATCGCCCCGTCGTTGAATTCCACCAGCGAGTGGATGATGCTCTGGCGGTGGATCACCGCGTCCACCT
>JAEEGL015601673.1_pt1 | contig 10371 bp, 7 predicted proteins | sample 9134231 | NCBI WGS metagenome assembly JAEEGL01 (sample SAMN16246548, study PRJNA631951) | gut metagenome | biome: gut microbiome; feature: rumen; material: fiber-attached | host: Bos | place: Iran: Karaj | collected 2018-10
GTTTTTTGTTTACTTTTTTGTCTTGCTTGAATTGGTCATGGATATTTTTGTCTGCGACGCTACACGAATGACCATAACGTCGTATCTCTGACAGAGAAACGACGTGTTGCTCATCGAGAAACGACGTTTCTCCTTATCCCCCCCAAAAAAAATATCAAGTCGTAATTTAATGTTTCATTTTTAATGTTTCATTTTTAATGTTTAATGTTTAATGTATTCATAATACCCCCAAAAACGCCACTCGAGTGAAATCATCGATTGACCTAGCTCAAGTCATGAAATCACTCGGGTCAATTCATGATTTCAGCTATATAGGGGTGAATTTTTCTTCAAAAAGGGACGGATTGCTTTCTTTTTTTGTACCTTTGCACCTCAATTATGAATGAACTTTCCGATTACATAGAAGATGAAGTCTATGGTCAGCGTTTGCTCATCAGCGTAAACGCTGACCAACGAGAACTTCTTAGCAATATCCGTGCCGCTCGCGCCATTCTGCACTCCTTTATCGATGTCACTATCATCATTAACGCTCATACTATGTCTTTTGCCCATAAGAATCCTGAATATACTATTGATGGACAGTTGGGCGATCGTAAGGGTATCATGGGGGAGAAAGGAATAACAGCAGGTTTCAAAGCCGCCAAGAAACAAGGTTGTAAGATAGTGGTTATCGACCTCGACGAGCACATTTTTCAGGTACGATCATTCGAACTGTCAAAGTACATCTCACGCAGAAAGGCCGATTTCGCCAGTGGAATGATTGCTGCGTGTTATGTCGTTTTCCGTGGCGAAGCTGTTGTAGTGAATGCCAGCGTGCAGACGCGTCAAGAGATTATGTCAGTCATTGAACAACTCAATCCTGGTGCACCTGTATATTAGAAAAAAAAACAAAAGCCGCAGGTGCTCGACCAACGGCTTTGTTTAAATTAGAACGGTTGCGGAGCTTGATGCAATCGCGCCTATATGCAACTCTCATTCACGCTGCAAAGATAGGCAAAAATCGTTTATCTTCCAAATATTTTGCCATAAATCTGCTTTTTCCTAGGCAAAATGGAGATGGATACGCATTTTTCTCGTCACACATTTTTGCTGCAAACGCATGCTTCTTCATGGAAAAATGCGGTTTTTGCATGGATTCTTGCGATTTTTAGGGCGGAAAACTGAGACGATTGGTGCCTTTTAGAGGATTGGAATCTCGGGAGAAAGGAGAATTAGGAAACGTAAGTTGTTGATATTCTGCTCTTTAGATGGATTGATTGCTGCATGGCGTTTCAATTTCAATTATTTCAGTTTGTTTCTGAGGGGTGCATTTTTCTTCTATATTATGTATAACTATTTAAATATTAATTAGTTATATGTTATTTAAGGAAAATATACACCCCCATTTTTTAATTGAAATAACTGAAATTGAAATAGAAGGACCATTTATATTGATATTCCTTTCCTCGTCATTTTTCCCTACTAAGCCAATTTTTTCTTCAAAATGGAATCAGATTGCATTTTTTTTACTATCTTTGCAAGCAAGTATCGGTGGTAGATGAAAAACAGCGCATGCTGCAAAGCATCAGTCTCTGAGAGCAGAGAGCCGGTATGATTTTGAGGGTAAAATAATAATAGCGTTAGTGCTATATTCGGAACTTCTTAGAACCTAGGAAACTCTAAAGAACATTGTCTCGAATAAGTACCAGCGTTCATGCGATAGCGTGGACTGGACTTGTCTGGCAATGTGGGTTTTCCTAGGACCTTAAGAAGTAGATAAAGGCTGTTCCACGCTTTTTTCTATTTTCTTTTGTCCTAGGATTCCCACGTCATCCGAATCAGATAGTCCTTTCGCTCCTAAAACTATCGTATATAATGGCAAATATAAACGAACGTGCAGAATTGCATAAGACTATCTGGCAAATTGCAAATGATTTGCGTGGTAGTGTTGATGGCTGGGATTTCAAGAACTATGTGCTTGGATTCCTATTCTATCGTTTTATTTCAGAAGACCTAGCAGCTCATCTGAAAGCATTTGAGGCTGAAGCTGGGAATGAAGAATTTGATTATTCTACTATCGATGATGAGGATGTTGACGACGATGCACGTAATCAAACCATCAGCGAGAAGGGATACTTTATCTATCCTTCTGAGTTATTCAAGAATGTAGCAGCAAAAGCTGAGAATGATGATAACCTGAATGAGACGCTGGCTCGCATTTTCAAGAATATTGAGGGTAGCGCCATGGGTACTGATAGCGAAGACGACATGAAAGGTCTGTTTAGCGATATTGATGTGAACAGTCCTAAATTAGGTGCTACTGTAAGTAAGCGTAATGAGTTGCTGACAAAGCTCATGCAGAAGATTGGGGCAATGAACCTTGGGGGTGATTTGCAGGATGCAAGAATTGATGCCTTTGGTGATGCCTACGAATTCCTGATGACCATGTATGCCAGCAATGCAGGTAAAAGTGGTGGTGAGTTTTTCACGCCTCAGGAGGTTGCAGAACTCTTAGCTCGCATTGCCTGTACTAGCAAGAGTAGAATCAGCAGGGTATATGACCCAGCTTGCGGTTCAGGTTCGTTGCTGCTAAAGTTTGTAAAGGTGCTTGGACCAGAGAAAGCAAAAATGGTGTCTTTCTTTGGACAAGAGATTAACATTACGACCTATAACCTGTGTCGTATCAACATGTTCTTGCATCATGTGCCGTTCGACAAGTTTGATATACAACTTGGCGATACGCTTACAGATCCAAAGCATTTGGCAGATCAACCATTCGACGCTATCGTCAGTAATCCGCCTTATTCTACGCATTGGGCTGGTGACAGCAATCCTCTCTTGATAAATGATGACCGCTATAGTCCTGCAGGTGTATTGGCTCCAAAAACCAAAGCCGACCTTGCATTTACGATGCATATGCTTCATCATTTATCCACTACGGGTATTGCTGCAATAGTTGAATTCCCTGGCGTGTTATATCGTGGAGGTGCAGAACAAAAGATTCGTCAGTATCTTGTAGAGAATAACTTCGTAGATTGTGTTATCCAGTTGCCTGCAAATCTGTTCTTTGGCGTAGGTATAGCTACTTGTATCATCGTTCTGAAAAAGAGTAAGGCCGACAATAACGTCCTCTTTATCGACGCAGGTGCCGATTGTATCAAGGATGGTAATAAAAACAAGCTGACTGATGAGAACATCAATGCCATTTTCAACACTTATGTGGGCAGAGCCGATGTTGATTACAAATCAAAGTTGGTGAACAATAAAGACATACTCGCCAACGATTGCAACCTCAGCGTATCAAGCTATGTAGAGCAGGAAGATACCCGTGAGGTCATCAATATCACGGAGGTTAATGCCAAGCTCAAAACATTGGTTGCTGAGGGTAGTGAGTTAAATCAAAAGATTGACGCTATCATTAAAGAGTTAGGAGAGTAAGGAATGGTGGAGTGGAAGAAATTAGGAGAGGTATGTAAAGTTCATACGGGTAGTCAACTAAACAGAAGTGATATGCTGGAAGTGGGGGCTTATCCCGTTGTTAATGGTGGCAAAGAATATTCTGGCTATACGGATAAATTCAATGAAAATGCTAACTCTATTACTATCTCACAGGGTGGAGAATCTGCAGGATTCGTAAATTGGGTTAATATAAGTTTCTGGGCTGGAGCGCATTGTTACGTTGTAGAAATTCCTGAAGGTTATGATTCAAGATATTTATACCATACTTTAAAAAACAAAGAAAGAGATATTCAATTATCTAAACAGGGAGCGGGTATTCCTGGACTTAATCGAGACACACTATACAAGCAAGTTATCCCCATCCCTTCTCTCTCAGAACAGACTCGGATAGTGGGAATCCTTGATACCTTCACTTCTGCAATAGACAACCTAAAGGAGCAGATAGCCCAGCGTCGCAAGCAGTATGAGTATTATCGTGATCAACTCCTTGACCTTGAAGGGAAAGAAGAAAAAGATATCCACTCATGGGGTGAGTTCTGTGAAATGATAAAAGGTAATGGGGTGCAAAAAGTTGACTTCGTAGATGAAGGCGTAGGTTGTATCCATTATGGGCAGATTTATACTCATTATGGTCCATATACTTATGAAACAAATAAGTTTGTATCTAAAGAAGTCTTTGAAAAAGCAAGAAAGGCTTCTAAAGGTGATATTGTTATGACGGATACAAGTGAGAATGTAGAGGATATCTGTAAGAGTGTGGCATATTTAGGAGAGAACGATATTGCTGTTAGTAATCATGCTTTGATTATAAAACATCATCAAAATCCTAAATTCCTATCTTTTAGCACGCAGACAAATAACTTCCTTGTTCAAAAAAGAAAGTATGTTGTTGGTGCAAAGGTTTCTGGTATCAAGCCAGATCATCTTGCACAAATAAAGATATATCTTCCTTCTCTCTCTGAACAGCAGCGCATCGTCTCTATCCTTGATACTTTCGAGGTCTCTATTAATAATATGGAGCAGCAACTCGCCCTGCGAGAGAAGCAATATGAGTATTATCGTAAGAAACTCCTAACATTCAATTTATAAAACTATGAAATATAACGAACTAAATAAATACATTGTAAAATGTAAGAGGATGGCAACCGTCGATGACGATGAAACTAGATATCCGTCAAGCGACGAAGAACATAATCTGGCAGAACTCAAAAAAGAGTTAATAGTCTTATTCGAGTCACGTGAAAATGTCTCTATTGAAGAGATTGAGAATTATCTCAAATCTAAGTTTCGCAATTTTAAAAGTGTTGAACCTATAGTATAATCAATAATTAACATGGCAATCTACGACCTGATTTCAGAAAACGACGAAAGTACCGTTGTTGCTGAGTTTGAACATGGAATCTTCGCTGCAGAAGCTCCCTATATGAGTGAAAAGAATCTGGAAGACCAGTTTGTGGAGCAGTTGCGGATGCAGGAATACGAGTATCTGCGTATTACGACAGAAGAGGAACTTATCGCTAATCTTCGCAAGCAATTGGAGAAATTGAATGATGTGACTTTTAGTGATAGCGAGTGGAAACGCTTCTTCAATAACTATATCGCCAAGCCAAATAGCGGAATTGTTGAGAAAACGCGAGTGATACAAGAAGATCCTCGCTTCACCTTCAATTTCGATAATGGGGATATGAAGAACATCATGCTGCTCGACAAGCAGAATATCCACCAAAATAGTTTGCAGGTGATACGTCAGTACACGCCAACAGGAGGCAAGGCTGCTAATCGCTATGATGTGACGATATTGGTAAATGGCCTTCCATTGGTGCATGTGGAACTGAAGAAGCCAGGTGTAGATATTCGTGAGGCTTTCAATCAGATTAAGCGCTATAATCGTGAGTCGTTCTGGGCTGATAGCGGTTTGTTTGAGTATGTGCAGATCTACGTTATCAGTAATGGAACCTATACCAAATATTACAGCAACACCACTCGTGACCTGCATTTTAATGAGGAGGATGAGCGAGCTAAAAAGGGAAAGGTTGTGAGCAATTCGTTTGAGTTTACTTCATGGTGGACGGATGCTCGTAACAAGCGAATCACGATGCTAGAAGACTTTACCAAGACCTTCTTTGCCAAGCATACCATATTAAATATATTGACCCGCTTCTGCGTATTTACTGTAGATAATATGCTTATGGTGATGCGTCCCTATCAGATTGCAGCGACTGAGAATATTTTGAGACGTATCAATGTGGCGTATAACAATAAGTTATTTGGTAGCATAGATGCAGGAGGTTATATCTGGCATACAACAGGCTCTGGTAAAACATTGACTTCGTTTAAGACGTCATTGCTGGCCAGCAAACTGCCCCATATAGACAAGGTGTTGTTTGTGGTTGACCGTAAGGACTTGGACTATCAGACCATGCGGGAGTATGACAACTTCCAGAAAGATGCTGCTAATAGCAATACCAATGTTAGCGTTCTGGAGCGTCAATTGAACGACCCCGCTTGTCACATTATCATTACCACCATCCAAAAACTCGCCATATTGGTGAAGCGTAATAAGGATATGGATGTATACAACCAGCATGTGGTGATGATATTCGATGAATGTCATCGTAGTCAGTTTGGCGAGATGCATACAGCCATTACGAAGAAGTTCAAGAAGTACTATATTTTTGGTTTTACAGGAACTCCAATCTTCTCTGATAACGCCAATACAACAGGAAAGGCAAACTTGATGACAACTAGACAGGTATTTGGTGAGCGACTGCATACCTATACTATCATCAATGCCATTAGTGACCAGAACGTGCTGCCTTTCCATTTGGAATATATAAGAACGATGCGCGAGAAGGATGGTGTAGAGGATGCTGCCGTAGAAGATATCGACAGAGAGCGTATTATGCGCGATCCTAAGTATATCAGTAACATCGTAACTTACATCATCAAGAACTTCGGTAAGAAGACAAAGCGTAATAGTACCTATCAGATGAAAGACCAACGTCTGAATGGTTTCAACTCCATCTTTGCTACAGCAAGTATCGATGCTGCTAAACTCTATTATCAGGAGTTTAAACGTCAGATGGAGTACGTGCCGGAAGACCATCGACTGAAAGTGGCGATGATATATAGTTATGGTGCTAACGAAGCAGACCCATTGGACGGAGAGTTACAGGATGAGAATCCAGAGGATACCTCAACACTCTCGCAGACAGATAAGGATGCTCTGCAGGAATGTATTGACGACTACAATCAGATGTTTGGAATGAATTTTGACCTCTCTTCAAAAGGCTTCCAAGATTTCTACAAGGATGTCAGCAAGCGAATGAAGAATCGCGAACTTGATTTGCTGATAGTCGTAAATATGTTCTTGACAGGTTTTGATGCCAAAACGCTGAATACGTTGTGGGTGGATAAGAACTTGAAGATGCACGGATTACTGCAAGCCTATAGCCGAACAAATCGTATCTTGAACAGCGTGAAGAACTGTGGTAACATAATTTGTTTCCGCAATTTGGAACAGGCTACCAACGATGCTATTGGTCTGTTTGGCAATTCTGAAGCTCAGGGTATTGTACTGCTAAGAAGTTTTGAGGACTACTACAATGGATACACAGACGCCGAAGACGAGTATCATGAAGGATATGAGGAATCTGTAAAGAAGTTGCGTGAACTGTATCCTATAGGAGAAGAAATCCTTGGTGAAGATGCCAAGAAGGCATTCATCAGATTGTATTCTTATATCATGAGGCTGTTCAATATCCTTAGTACATTTGATGCTTTTGAGGGTAAGGAATTGCTTGGTGAGCAGGAACGCCAGCATTATGCTAGCACATATATCGAGCTGTACTACGAGTTCAAGAACATGCGAAAAGGTGAGGCTGAAGATGTCAATAATGACATCGCCTTTGAGATGGAACTGATTAAGCAGGATGAAATTAGCATTGACCGAATCTTGTGGCTGATACAGGAATACGCTAAAGACCACATGCAGGATATGGAAATCATAGCCAAGATCAGAAATGCAATTAATGCAAGTCCTGACCTTCGCAACAAGAAGGAACTCATAGAGCGGTTTATTGATGGAATTACACCAGGTAGTGAAGTTGATGGAAATTGGGAAGAGTATATCAAACAGCAAAAAGCAGAAGAGCTCCAAAAGATTATAGTAGAAGAGAACCTGAAACCCATAGAAACAAGGAACTTCATGGAAATTGCTTTCCGTAATGGTTTCGTGTCAATGTCTGGTACTGCTTTTGCGCAAATCCTTCATGCAAAATCTCGATTTGGCAAACAGGGCAAGATACGTGAAGAAATGCGCCAGCGTGTCTATGAGAAACTGTGTGCCTACTTAGACAAATATAAAGGTCTGGGAAATGATGCAGACACAGAAGATGATGACTTTACGTGGGAAATGCCAGAAGTGGAGAGTAAACAAAAGCAAGAAACTACGACCGCTGTAAAACCGATGATTGGTAAGAATGGCGGTATGAAGGCTCTTGGACTGTATCAACCGTGGGCTTCATTTTTGGCTTGTGGTATTTCGCAAGTTGAGAACCGCAATTGGATGACGGCAGAAAGAGGCACTTTCTTGATTACTGCAACTAGCACAAAACTTGAATGGGACTCTCTGGAGCCTCAGATAAAGGGAATATACAAGAACTATGAAAGGCAAGGTATTTTGCCCGCTTATGAGAATTTACCCACGAATGCTATTATCGGCTACGCAGATCTTACGGGTGTCGTTGAACGCAGTAATCATACTGGCGCTGATAGAAATAGTGCGTATCATTTTGTCATAAAGAATCCTCACGTCTTTGACAAACCAATTCTAAATCATACTGCTAGCAGTAAATTCTATGAGGTTGCAGAGATAAAACCTGAGGATATGCCAGCGTCACATCAAGTAAAACTATAATCTTATTAAAATCTGTATCCTATGAGAGAACTAAATCCCCATATCGAGTTGCAGCATTTGCTGGCGCAACAGATATTTAATGCCTTACAAGGTGATGTAACGGAGGACATTCGCCAGAAGTGTGAAGGAAATGCTAATGATGTTTATTTCCGTAGTGCGAGAGAAGGGAATAGCCTGAAAGTCAATGAGACACTTCTCCCTCAGTTTTATAACCTATGCAAGGAGGTTAAGGAAAAACTGGAGTTCGTTGGTGATATAGATTTCTATATTACTGGCGATAGTGAGGTAAATGCCTGTGCGTTTTATTCTCCTGACGAAGAACGTCCGCATATCATTGAGGTTAACTCTGGCTTGTTCGAACTGATGAATGAAGAAGAGTTGAAATATATCATTGGACATGAAATAGGACATCTGATAAATGGAGACTCAATGATCAAGAGATTGTTCTTTTTCATTTATTCTGATGATGAGGCTATAGAGGAGTGCCCTGAATTCCTTAAGAAGAGAGTGGCTTTCTTTGACCAACTTGCAGAACTGAGTGCGGATTTCCACGGATATATGGCGAACGATAATCTTGCTGCATGTGTAACTGCTGTATATAAAATGGCATCAGGATTGGATCTTGAAAAGATGAATGTCAGCATGGATACCTTGATAGCAGAAAACAACCAGAGGCTGGAATACTTCCTGAAAAATGGAGGCGTTAACGATGGAACCCATCCTGTCAATCTGATAAGAGTCCGGGCGATGGAACTGTTTGCTACAGCGAAGACCCAAGCAGCTTTTAACCGTGGAATGAGCGAACTGGTGCATGAGCTGCAGAAGATTGAATATGATGCTTTAGACAATGCCATTGCTGATTATATTGCTGCTGCAGGTTTATTCATATCTCAGGTGGACGGAAAACGGGACAAGGTTGAAGAAGACTTCATCATAAAAGAGTTGGCCGCATACAGCCTATTCCCATATAAAGACTTGAAACGAGTTGAGAAAGGTGATGTTATTAGTACCCTCAACAATGCGATAAAGGCTATCCTTGAAATGGCTCCAGATTTGAAGAGTGAACTCCTGAACTATTTCGTAAATATGGCCTTTGCAGATGGACTCCTTGATGAAAAAGAGTTGGCGCTTATCTATGATTTTGGCGACAAGCTTGGATATGCAGAAAGCGAAATTGCAGAATTCTTAGGTAATAAGGTTAGGAAAGAATTCAAACCTTGTGTTGCTGCGCTGAAGTAATATGAGATAGAAGATGCTCTAAAAACTGTATTGAAAACCTGAAATAGCTCATATATATGGAAATAATCAAGTCCATAGGGGACGGGTGAGTGTCTCGCTCCTGTGATGACTGGGGACTGGAACTGCTATCTCTTTATATTGTCGCGACAGTGTCACGACAATCTCTGATACAGGATTTACGTCAAATCATTGAGCAGGCGCGTGTTCGTGTAGCTGCTACTGCCAATTACGAACTCACCATGATGTACTGGCATATAGGTGAACGGTATCAATCGCGAAGTGCTTGGAAACAACGTGCAGAGTACGGAAAGCAAATTGTGTCGCAGGTTGCGACACAATTACAAGTGATGACAAGGGACTTGCACCTGCTATCTTTAATCGTTTTGTTCGTAGTAAGAATAATCGATGCATCCAGCGCATCAGCGGCACGCTGCTTGCCATCAGGTTCCTCGAATTTGAAGTGGTTAGTGACACTAACCGGTTGAATGCCCTCCTTTGAGAACTTGCCTGAGTACAGAAGGGCAGTACAGAAGGGGACGGGTGAGTGTCGGAAGATGTCTGAAGTCTGATGTCTGAAGTCTGAAGTCTGAAGTATGATGTCTGAAGGCTGATGTTCGAGGGCTGATTAACCTAGAAACAAAAACGATATTACTGACTTTTAATCCGTCTTCTACATGATAGTAAGAAAATTCTCGAGAGAATTTCTTCGCTACTCTGTAGTTTGGTAATTCTTAGCCTGCTTTCTTGCTATTGTTCAGCTTCTTATTGCTTCATTA
>JAEEGL015936714.1_pt1 | contig 10371 bp, 5 predicted proteins | sample 9134231 | NCBI WGS metagenome assembly JAEEGL01 (sample SAMN16246548, study PRJNA631951) | gut metagenome | biome: gut microbiome; feature: rumen; material: fiber-attached | host: Bos | place: Iran: Karaj | collected 2018-10
ACTTTTTCGGTAAGGTCTTTGACCTTATCCACATCTTTTGCCCATTCGGCTTCGGACTTATACAGGTCTTTTACGTTCCATGTATATTTTTTGTCCATTTCACTTCTTGATTTAAGTTCTTCTGCCATCTTAACTTCTCCTCTTCGGCCTCCGGAGCAACTAAAATCATCGGATTGCTTAATGATGCAATCCGAGATTGTGTGCGGTCGCCATATGTCTGCCCGAGCAAGTTCGGCAGCCGCATGGCTCGTCGCTACACAAAAAAGCCCTTTGCCGAATAAATCGACAAAGGGCGTATATTACGCGGTACCACCTTTGTTCATGCATGCCTTGCGGCATACACCTTAGTAACTCCTATCAGAGTCTGCTCTGTAACGTGAGCTCACGGAAACGGTTACTTAAGTTCGCCGAATCGGTTCAAAAGCTACCTTCCGCACCTTCCGCCCAAGCGCTTGCACCAACCGCGCTCTCTCTGAGGGCTTTCACTGCGTACTCCTCTTTCTCATCACCTTTATTGCGATGATAATAACACTTCAGTAAAAGAATTGTCAATACATCTCTTATTTCTTATTGCCTATAACGGACTCTCTGTATTTTTTCTCCTTAAAGTCCATGGAGCTTCCCAGAATGACGGCTATGAATATTCCCAGCCCGAGACCTGCCCATGCATTGTTGAAAACAAAGCCCATTATGAGGCCCGCCACAATACCGACAATAAGGTAAATACCGGTCCAGGCGGTCTTCTGTTTGATAATTGAGTAATTCTCAATATGTCTGGTGCCGCCTCTGTATACAAAGCCCGCCTTCTGAAGCGCCATGATGTAAGCGCTGTTCTCATGTTCCGCCGTGGTCTTAATCTCAAACACATTTCTGTGATAAAAAGCCCACTCGGTCATAAGTCTTAAGGCCTCGGTTCCAAAGCCCCTGTTACGAAAATGTATATCCGGGATGACTATTGAAATGGGCACCGTGCCGCTTTCTTTGTCCCCGGCAAAAGAAACCTGTCCCACCAGTTCTTTGTCATCATCATTGGTATAGATGTTCCAGGGCTCCTCCCAGAGATTCTCGTCATCGGAGGGCTTAACAAATATTTTGCTGCCTTTAAGTATGTTTTTGGATTGTGCCATAACCTCACCCCCGTGAATGCACTAATCAAGTTCTTTCTTGCCTGTGTAAAGCTCGTAGTAACGGCCCTTCTGATTAAGAAGGTCGTCGTGGTCGCCTCGCTCGATGATTTCACCGTTTTCAAGTACGATAATAGCATTGGCGTTACGGACGGTTGAAAGTCTGTGGGCGATAACGATTGTGGTACGTGTCTTCATAAGTCTGTCCATACCATGCTCGATGTGACGCTCGGTACGGGTGTCGACGGAGGAAGTTGCCTCGTCCAGAATAAGTATGGGTGCCTTGGAAATAGCCGCCCTCGCAATGTTGAGGAGCTGTCTCTGACCCTGACTTAAGTTGGCTCCGTCGCCCTCAAGAACAGTATCGTATCCGTTCTCCAAACGCATGATGAAAGAATGTGCGCTTGCGAGTTTGGCTGCCTCAACCACTTCCTCGTCGGTGGCATCGAGCCTTCCGTAACGGATATTCTCGCGAACGGTGCCGCTGAAAAGATGTGTATCCTGAAGCACCATTGCAATATTGCGTCTCAAATAGTCACGCTTAAAATCTCTTATATCAATACCGTCGATGGTAATGCTGCCTTCGTCGATATCATAAAATCTCGTAATAAGGTTGGTAACCGTGGTCTTGCCCGCACCGGTGGAGCCTACCAAAGCTATCTTCTGTCCGGGTTTTGCGTAGAAAGAAACATGCTTCAAAATAGTCTTCTCGGGTACGTAGCCGAAGGTTACATTATCAAGGATTACCTCTCCGCGAAGAGTTTCGGGAGCCTGCGCGTCTTCTTTGTCAGGAAGTTCGGGCGCTGAATCCATGGCATCAAATACACGTTCCGCACCTGCAAGGGCCGAGAAAATTTCGGTTACCTGCATGGAGAGTTCGTTGATGGGACGGGAGAACTGTCTTGAATATCCCGCGAAAATGGTAAGTCCGCCGATATCAAAGCCCCTCAGTACACAGAGTATACCGCCCACAACCGAAACTATTGTGTAGGAAAGCTGGCTTAAGTTACCCATAACGGGTCCCATGATGCCGCCAAAGAACTGAGCCTTCAGCTGTTTGTTGCGAAGGTCGCCGTTTAGGTAATCAAACTCGTCGCCTGCGGCTCTTTCGTGGTTGAATACTTTGACAACCTTCTGACCGGAAATGGTCTCTTCGACGTAACCGTTAAGGGAGCCGAGAGCTGCCTGCTGCTGTTTGTAATACTTTCTGGATTTTTTGGCAACGGCACCCGCAGCCTTAACCATAACAGGTGTCAGGAATATGGTAACCAGAGCCAGAATCCAGTTGGTGTAGAACATAAGGAACAAGGTTCCCACCAGCGAAATAATACCGGAAATAATGGAAACCACGGTATTGTTAAGCATGTTGCCGACTGTATCAACGTCGTTGGTAAAACGGCTCATGATATCGCCGGTATCGTTGGTATCATAGTATTTAAGAGGGAGCTTCTGAACACGTCTGAACAAATCGTTACGGATTCTTTCGAGAGCGCCCTGTGAAACCCCTATCATAATCCTCTGGTACGCGTACTGGGCAAGAATACCTGTCGCATAGAGAATTGCCATTACTCCAATGCCCTTGGCAAGTATTGCTACGGTGCCGGTTCCGTCGGTAAGTGAATTCATGACGGGACGAAGCACGTAGGTGCCTGCAAGGTTGGTAAGGGAGCTGATAACTACCAGCACAAGCACTATAGCTATCTTCCATGTATCGTGTCTGATATAGGAAAAGAGTCTGCCTATGCTCTCTTTGGTGTTCTTGGGCTTGCCTACTTTGCCTGCCGGGCCTCTGCCGCCGCCGGGTCCGTGACGCATCATGTCGTTGGCATGGGCCTTCATGTATTCTTCGTTTTTCTTTTTATATTTAAGGTCGAGGCGTTCGAATGTCTTGGCATCCATTATGAAACCACCTCCTTGTCCATCTGTGAGCTGTAGATTTCTGCGTATGCATCACAGGTCTTCATAAGTTCTCCGTGAGTACCAAGACCCACTACCTTGCCGTCATCTATTACCACAATCTTGTCGGCTTCGATAACGGAAGTAATACGCTGGGCAATAATAATCTTGGTGGTCTCGGGACAGTATTCCTTGAAGTTCTTACGAATAAGAGCCTCAGTAGCGGTATCAACCGCGCTGGTGGAGTCATCAAGAATCAAAATCTTGGGCTTCTTAAGAAGAGCTCTGGCAATACAGAGACGCTGCTTCTGACCGCCGGATACGTTAACGCCGCCCTGACCAAGGTCCATTTCATACCCTTCGGGGAAGCTTGTGACAAATCCGTCTGCCTGGGCCATTCCCGCTACTCTGCGGATTTCTTCTTCGGTCGCTTCTTCGTCACCCCACTTTAAGTTCTCCATGATGGAGCCTGAGAATAGCACATTTTTCTGCAGTACCATGGAAACCGCTTCACGGAGATTGTACAAAGAATAATCCTTGACATCGATTCCGTCTACGAGAATAGAACCTTCATCGGGATCGTAGAGTCTGGGAATCATGGACACAAGAGTGGTCTTGCCGGAACCGGTGGAGCCGATAATGCCCACGGTTTCGCCTGCGTTAATCTTAAAGCTTACCTAGTAAAGAACAGGGTACTCGGAGTTCTTGTAATATCTGAAAGTAACGTCTTTAAATTCAACTTCGCCTCGCTCAACCACTGCATCGGGGCATTGGGCACCTTCGTCGGTGATGTCGGGCTTCCAGTCGATAATCTCGTTGATACGCTTCGCGGATGCGATGGCACGTGAGCTCTGAAGCACGATGAAAGAAGACATCATGAGAGCTATAAGTATCTGAACAACATATGTGGTAAAAGCAGTCAGATCGCCGATGGGCATCTCACCTACCAGAATCTGCTTACCGCCGTACCATACTACCGCAAGAGTAGTAACATTCATGGCAAGTCCCATTAGGGGCATGGTGGTAATCATGACTCTGAAAGCGCGAAGAGAGGAATTCTTTAAATCTCCGTTGGCAGTCTCGAATTTGTCCTGTTCGTGGTCGCCGCGGACAAAGGACTTGATAACGCGAATATTGGTAACAGCTTCACGAACGGTTGCGTTAAGCTTATCAATCTTCTCCTGCAAAATCTGAAATCTGGGGAAGGCGGTTCTCACCACCACTACGATGATTATTACCAAAAAAGGAATGATAAAAAGAATAACCATTGCAAGACGGGCATTCTTAATAAATGCCATGATAACCGCACCGATTAACATACCCGGTGCTCTAAGCAGCATTCTTAACATCATATTGACCAGGTTCTGAACCTGGGTAACGTCGTTGGTAAGTCTGGTAACCAGTGAGCCTGTACTGAACTTGTCGATATCTGCAAAAGAAAACTTCTGAACGTTGTCAAAAGCATCCTTTCTAAGGTCTGCCGCAAAGTTAATGGAGGCCTTGGCACCAAAATAAGCGCCGCCCACTCCGCCTGCAGCCATAAACAAAATAAAGACAACCATCATACCGCCGATTTTGAATATCATGGAAATGTCATGTTCCACAACACCCTCGTTGATGATGCGGGCCATAAGGGAAGGTAAAACGATTTCCCCGAGAACTTCCACCATCATAAGTATCGGACACAGAATGAAGGCCGCCTTGTAAGGCTTAATATACTTCATGTATCTGCTCATATTAAACTATTCCTCCATAATACAAGTAATAGTGTAGGTTTTTTGGGGGGCAAAGTCAATTGAAGCACTTAACAATTTAGAGAACTTTAATATAGGCAGAATGTATAGGCATTTCGGCATGAAAATCGTTTTTTATACAATGTGGCGTCAAAAGCCCGTTTTTTCGCAAAAAGTTTCATAAATGTGTTTTTTTATTCTGAAAAAAATGATAAAATAATACAGGCTACACTTTGGGGAGTGTAATGGTCTGATTTGGGAGTTTTTTTAAAGGTGGTCACTACCTATGAAAATTGCCGTTCTAATATGCAGTCTTGTCTTCGACAGTCAGAAAGCATTCATGAAGGGAATAGAGAGACGTATCCGTGACTGGGGCGATGTGTGCTCAGTCTTCTGTTGTCATGTAAATGTCAGCGGTAACGACAGCTTCACCCGAGGCGAATACTCAGTCTTCGACCTCCCCGATTTAACTTCTTTTGACGGAATCGTTTTTGTTCGCAACACATTTCAGGATGCAGCATTTAATGAGGTTATTACCAAACGTATTGCAGACACGGGAGTTCCCTGCGTCTGTGTGGACAGCTACAGCCCCGATTTTGTAAATATTCTCAGCAACGAAAGCGGTATTGCAGAAGAAGTTACGAGACACCTCATGACGGTTCACGGCTGCAAGAAGTTTTTCTTTTTGGGCGGTATGGGCGACAGCAGAGACACTCAGGAACGTTTCAAAGGCTTTAAAAAATGCATCGATGATAACGGACTTGAGTTCAAGGATAAATGGGCCTTCCACGGCAATTACGAGTACTCTTCCGGCGTGGATGCGGCTCAGTACTTTTTAAATCTCGGAGAGGGACTTCCCGACGGCATAGTATGCTGCAATGACGAAATGGCCATCGGTCTTATCACCGAGCTTAAGCGTCGCGGTATCAAGGTTCCCAAGGACATTCGTGTTACCGGTATCGATTTTGACTCCGTATCACGTATTTATTCGCCGAGACTTACCACCTGCAAACGCCAGCAGTACCAGAAGGCTGTCAATGCAGTGAATGTTCTCCACGAATACGGCGAGCACTCCAAGGGCGAGTCCATCACCCTTCCCATCGTCTTATTCCGCGGTGAATCCTGCGGCTGTAAGCCTGACGACGATTCCAAAATCGATTCCAACACCACCAACATTCTTGCCATCGACAGATATGCACAGTCCGAGCTTACACAGACCGTTAAGCGCATGACTGCGGACCTTATCGGCAAGCGTGAATATTATGCTTTACTTGATTCGTTAAAAGAATACGGATGCAAGCTCCATGCAGACGAGCTTTATCTTTGCATGAACGTGCGTCCCGATTACCTTATAGATTATTCCGATTATGCCAAGGCTCTTACCATCATCGACAGAGACAATCAGGAGGATTACTCCGACGAGATTATTTCAGTAGTCTCCGTCATCGGCGGCAAAGTTCCCGAAGGAGCCGACGAAAGAGAATACTTTGAGAAAAAAGATTTGTTCCCTCCCCTTGCCAAAGGCGGCAAGCCCGGCGGCACATATTACTTTTTCCCCATTCACTATATGAACCGAAACTTCGGATACGCGATACTCGGTACTTCCGGCGAGCTTATCCGTAACGATTTCTTCCCCAACTGGTGCACCCTCGCAGGCAACGCCCTGGAGAACTCCCGTAAGAGAAACGTTATGGAGCAGATGATAGCAGCCCTCGACCGCATGTGGATTTACGATACCCTTACCGGTATCTACAACCGTGCTGGCTTCTTTAAAATGTCCGAGCCCATAGTTTTGGACGCTATCAATAAGAAAACGCCCATCTGTGTGGTATTCATGGACGTAGACGGGCTCAAAGAAGTCAATGACGTGTATGGTCACGATGAAGGCGACTTCCTTATCAAAGAAGTAGCCACCATTTTAAAAGACAATAAACGCCACGGCGAAATAATCATGCGTTACGGCGGAGATGAATTTGTACTTCTTGCCTCCGGTTACACCGATGAAGACGCTTCCGCCTGCATAGACAGAATCGAAGCCGCCATGAATCACTACAATGAATCCGGTCACAAGGAATACCACATCGAAGCCTCCATCGGTTACTGCATTACTACTTTGGAGACTCCCGAAGCCCTCAATACCCTTATCGAGGACGCGGACCATGAGATGTACAAAAAGAAATATGTTAAGAAGGCTATGAAGAACAAACCCGTGAGATAATATAACCCCGGCAAAGAAAACCTTTGCCGGGGCTTTTTGTTCATCACGCGCACCTTACTATCTTATATACGTCAGCGAAAATTGTCTCTTTAACGATAGGCTCAATGGCCGACTTCATATCATCGTAGTCGTCACTGTAATAATATATTCCTACCATGTGGGGATGTATGTCATCCAATTCAAAACTTACGTTACGTTTTGCTTCCCATATTTCGGCAAGCCAGTCTTTTTCTTTGAAAGCATCGGCTATTGACCTTAACATTGAATTGTATTTTTCCTGAACACCTTCACCGGAAATCTCCGTGACATCCAGGTAAAGTGCCAGTCCCGCCTTGTGGCCGAGGGGGCAGAATCCATGAGGTCCCTGCAAAAGAGAGCCTCTGGGGATTCTGAATATTTTGTCCATATGAGCGGCTATATCCTGTATGAACCCCGAAGCATCGTACCGAAGACTTAAGTGTATCTCACAATGGTCCACTTCCATTCTTTCTTTGTAAATGCATTCGCCTCCGATTACCACTCCGATTTTAAAGTGTCTGAGCATATCGTCAATTCCCTTTTCAAATTTACGCCTAAGCTCAGGCAGGAATTTGCCGTTAAGCGTAAGGGTTGCGTTCTTAACGGTGGGGTCCCATTTTTTTATTTTTTTGTAGTATTTTTTTACGGAAGTTTCTCCGTGAAAAGGCATACTGCGTACCCTGTTTACGCATTTTGAAATACCTGCTATGGCAAAATACACCGCCGCTCCGATTCCCAAGAGCAAAACCGTGGTAGCCAAAAGCACCAGTGCCATTTTCATTCCGTCTTCAACAGTGAAAATGACCCCTATGCATGTAATCGCTAGAAAAATAATAAATCCTATATAAAAAACTTTGTCTTTACCTTTCATAACCCAATAAAACCGCTGTACAATTCTCCTTCCATCTGTTACCGATTATCATATCACTCCGTAATCCATTGGTCCCAGAATCTTTCAACTTTGTCAAAAGCATTGTCTATATCCACCGTTTCGTAGTCGCTCCATTCCACAGGAAAAAGTCTGGTATATGAGCGCTGCAAAAAGCGTTCATCCAGCAGTACCACCACGCCTATATCATCTTCCGTACGAATAACGCGGCCTGCGGCCTGGAGCACCTTATTCATGCCGGGATAACGGTAAGAATAGTCAAAGCCGTCCATTCCTTCGGCGTCGAAGGTTTCTTTCATAATCTCGCGCTCAAGGCACACCTGCGGGAGGCCCGTGCCCACGATAATGGCGCCGATAAGGCTCTCGTGGGTAAGGTCGATACCCTCGGAAAAAATGCCTCCCATAACGCAGAAGCCTATAAGGGATTTTTCCTCAAGTTCCTCCGTATCCTCTATGTCTATATCAATCTCCGCATCTATGGACTCAAAAAGCTTCTCATCCGCCACATTTCCTTCAAATCGGCGCAGGAAAGCGCTTCGCTCCTCTTCTTTCATGGAGCCTGTCTGGATAATAAGCTCCGTATCGTCCTCCTCACAGAACTCGTAATCGTAAGCATCCGCCACATCCGAAAGAAAGCGGTACGAAGGAAAGAATACCAGATAATTGCCCCTTCTGGCAGCTACGGTGTCGTGGATATAATGGGCAATCTTAATATACTCATCGCTGCTCCTGCGGGTGTATTTGCTGGTAACATCCCGCGCGATGAAAAGACCACGCTTAGCCGGATTGAATACCGATTTGGCGTATACTTCGTAATCGTCGTCCTCGCCGGCTAACAGATTCTTGTAATACTGAACCGGCAAAAGCGTTGCGGAAAAAAGCACAGACGAACGTGCCATAGCCATACACTCCGAAAGATTTCTGCGGGGATTGACGCAGAACAGCTTAAGATAAAAGTGGTCGTCTTCCGTGTAGTGACAGTATACGCAGTAATTCTCGTCCACAAGCTCGTACATCTTAAGAAAGTGGGAGGTGTCAAAATAAAACTGAAGCACCGCGTCCTTAACTTCTTTGGATACTTTGGGCTTGTCTTTGGGCTTTCTTTCGTCCTTTAAAAACTTTTCTATCTCGGAATAAACCCTCATGAGACTCTGTACAAACTCATCTATGGGGGGATTAATCAGGTAGTTGTTGCAGGTGCGTTTAAGAGCCAGCATGGCCTTATTGCACTTTTCAAGCTTTTTGGCAATGACCGGAAGCTCTTCTTCGGCGACGCGGCGAACTGCCATGATGCCTTCTTTGACCATTTCGGCGGAGTACATTTCCCGGGCGCGGTCCACAAGGTTGTGAGCCTCGTCCACCAGAAACTGGTATTTGCCGGCATTGGTCTCATCGGCAAAATAACGCTGAAGCCTGGCCCGGGGGTCAAAGGCGTAATTGTAGTCGCAGATAATAATATCCGCAAAAAGGCTCACGTCCAGGCTCATTTCAAAAGGACATACTTCAAACCGACGGGCGTATTCGGCCACAACGTCGGCGGTTATGGCATCCTCGTGGGTGATGAGCTCATAGATGCAGTCATTGACCCTGTCAAAGTGGCCCTTGGCATAAGGACAGGCATCGGGATTGCACTCGTGCTCGGCGGTGAAACAGATTTTTTCTTTGGCCGTAAGTGTAATGTTCTTAATCTTCAAGCCGTCCTTGCGCATGATACGAACCGTATCCTCGGCCACTGTGCGGGTGATAGTCTTGGCCGTCAGATAAAAAAGCTTGGTAAAAAGTCCCTGCCCCATGGCCTGAACCGAAGGGTACAAAGTCGCTATGGTCTTGCCGACTCCCGTGGGGGCCTCGAGAAAGAGCTTCTTTTTACGATAAATCGTGTAATAGACCTGCTTGACAAGTTCCTCCTGACCCGCTCTGTAATCAAAAGGAAACGGCAGGCCCTTGACGGAAGCATCCCTAGTCTTAATCAAATCGTCCTCAAGCCTCGCCCACTTAACGTACTCGTGGCAGATGGAGGAGGTAAATTCATTCAGTTCTTCCTGCAAAAAGGTGTAATTAAAGTAACGAATCTCCTCGGTATCGATATTTACGTAGGTAAGACGCACTTTTATCGAAAGAAGATTCTTACTCTGCGCCAGAATGTGCGCGTAGAATCGGGCCTGAGCCAGATGGAGGGGACGGGCCTCCGTATATTTCATAACATCCCCGTAGGTGGTCTTAATCTCGTCCACGGTGACGCCTGTGTCATTGTCAATAACGCCGTCGGCACGGCCTTCAACAGATATCTCCACATCGTCTTCAACATAAGTGTAGGCAAGGGGAACTTCGGGCGTGTAATCCGCGCCCGCACGTCTCTGAATCAGTCTGTGGAGCCTGGCGCCTTCCTGCATGGTCTCCAAAGAAGCATCGCCGCCCACTCTGTTGTCTATGTCGCCGCAACGCAGTATAAATTCTACCAGATTGCGGACGCTAATCCGTGTTTTGACCATA
>JAEEGL017333508.1_pt1 | contig 10371 bp, 8 predicted proteins | sample 9134231 | NCBI WGS metagenome assembly JAEEGL01 (sample SAMN16246548, study PRJNA631951) | gut metagenome | biome: gut microbiome; feature: rumen; material: fiber-attached | host: Bos | place: Iran: Karaj | collected 2018-10
CTGATAGAGCATAATACCAAGAAGTTTAGAATTTATGCTATGGTTCCGGCGCTGCTTTCCCAAAAGGAAGTAGATAAGTTAAAGAAAGCCGGTGTCCTTATAAGAGTCTCTACAGAGGCTATAGGCATGGGAATCTATAAGAGCTTTAACTATGAGATATTCGAAAGAAGACCATCACTCCTTGTGGGCTTTGATGGTAATAGTGCAGCCACTAATCTGATACAGGAAGCTAAGAATGGAAAAGGCCAGTCAGCAATCTGTGTCTGGAGTCACTGTAAGGCATTGAAGCAAAAGGCAGAGTCCCTTCAGGGATATGTATATCTTTTTGATGAGGAAAGGAATCTTGTAAATTTATTAAAATGGCTTCAGGTTGAGCTTGGAGGTTTATCCAATAATAAGTAAACGGCATTATTTCAAGGTGTTTCCCTTGAAGATAGCGCCTTTTCCATAGCGGTTATTTAATTCTTCAGACATTTTATCCAGCTTCTTTTGCTTTTCAAAAGCGAGATCACCATCAGCTTTTGCATGGGCATTAGAAGCTGTTTTCATTACATCAAAGAGACTTAGCTGACGAAAGCTTCCATCGTCTAGTTTGGAAACTCCAACACCCACAAGGCGGATGACTTCTCCTTTTATAAAAAGACCATTTTCACCAAGAAGAAGCTTATCAGATAGAAGTCTTGCATATTCGTATATTCTGTTATCGTCATCGGTTGAATTGTCCAGCTGCATCTGGCAGGAGTGCCTTTTGAAATTGCCGGTTTTAACACTGACAGTTACAGTCTTTCCATACACGTGATCTTTCTTTAATCTTCCGGAAACCTTGCTGGATAAGTATTTTAAGATAGGAACTATATCTTTATCATAGCTATCAGCTGTAAGATCAGAGGATAGAGTTGTTTCATTGGAATAACTCTTTGCATCCTCGTAATGGCCTGAAAGCTGACTGTTTCCATATCCGTTTGCACTGTTGTATATGTAATTTCCACCATTTTCTCCAAGAAAAGAAGTTAAAAAGGCTATATCAGATCTTGCAGCATCACCTATGGTTTTTATACCGACAGAAGTAAGTTTTGCTGCAGTTGATGAGCCGCAGCCATAGAGGTCACCTATAGGAAGTGGCCACATTTTTTCCCGTATTTCTTCAGGAAAAAGAGTGTGAGTCTTATCAGGCTTGGTAAAATCACTGGCCATCTTGGCAAGAAGCTTGTTACAGGAAATGCCGACATTAACTGTAAAACCAAGAGTATCACGAACTTCGTCTCTTATCATTTTGGCTACATTAAGAGGAAAGGGATATTCATCACTTTCTGAATCCATAAAAAGATTTCTTGTTCCGGACATGTCAATGTAGGCTTCATCTATTGAAACCTGCTCAACGATAGGAGAGTATTTACTGATGATCTCGATAAATGCGTGTGAGTACTCCCTATAGGTATTAAAATCTGATTTTACCAGGATTAGTTTGGGACATTTTGCAAGAGCCTTGACTACAGGTTCACCGGTTACTATTCCGTACTTTTTGGCAGGGATAGACTTGGCTGTTATTATGCCGTGGCGGCTCTTTACGTCGCCACCCACTGCGGAAGGAACAGTCCTAAGATCGATACTGCCTGGTTCTTCCTGTAGTTTTTTTACTGCGGACCAGGACAAAAAAGCAGAATTGACATCTATGTGAAATATTATGTTTTCGTAATGAGAGTAATTGCTGATCATCTATGTCCCGCTTACAGTTTATTTCTCTGATTGATAATGTAAATAAGCCTAAATTCAATGAATATTATATTATAAAAAAGCTGCCATGTGGCATAAAAACGAACAAATATTTGCGTGTTTTTATGCGATAAAATATATACTGTTAAGCGATAGAATAAAATTTCACTCAGATGAGAAAATAATGAAATTTTATTAAAAACTTTACAAAAAAATAATGTTTTCCAATTGTTAGATTATCGTGTATGCGATAACATAATTATATATACGGCGTTAATTTTTGTAGTATGTAAGTATTGTAAGGGACAGGGGAGAGTATCATATGAGAAGATTAAAAAGAGTACTTGCGGTTTCTTTAGCACTAGTAATGGCGTTTTGTTTCACGGCCTGTGGAGCTACTAACAACGCCGATGCCGTGATCGATGATCAGGCTGCTATGAGAGGTGAGCATGAAGGCGAAGGCGAGATCTGGATTGATGATGAGGCCATTGCTCTTGCCGGTTCAGCAGCTTCTACTCAGGCTGCACTTGATGCCTGCACAGCAGTTTTCAATATTATGAATCAGGAGAGAGTTGCCAGAGGTCTTCCTGCACTTGTTTGGAGTAATGCACTTACAAATGCAGCGCAGGTTAGAGCAGGTGAGATAGTTTCATTCTTCTCACATACAAGACCAAATGGAACTGATTTCTGGACAGTTGACAGTAACGTGATGTATGGTGAGAATCTTGCCAAGCTGTATCAGTCAGCTGACGCAGTTTATACTGCATGGATGAATTCACCGACACACGCAGCAAATATTATGGACGGTGGCTACAAGACAGTTGGTATCGCAGTTTATCAGACTGATGATGGCAGCTGGTATTGGGCGCAGGAGTTCGGTTATTAAAAAATGACTCGGAACCTTGTAAGCAAGGTTCCGAGTTTTTTAGTGCGAAGCCGCATCACCATCACTATATTTTTCATCGCAGTATCTGCAACGATAAATTTCTTTTGCCTCATCAGCAAGGTAGAAAATCTGAGGGAGTTCCTGCTCGATGGAAGAGATGCATCTTGGGTTATGACATTTGATAACTCCGGTGATCTCTTTTGGAAGAACTAGAGCTCTTTTTTCGATTATTTCTCCATTCTTGATTACGTTAACTGTGATGTTGTGATCGATAAATGCAAGGACATCAAGGTCAAGAGAGTTGATATCACATTCAACCTTTAAGATGTCTTTTTTGCCCATGGCCTTACTCTTGGCATTTTTGATAATAGCTACTGTTGAGTCAAGCTTATCGAGGCCAAGGTGACGGTATATCTGCATGCTCTTGCCGGCCTGGATATGATCAAGAACAAAACCTTCTTCTATTTTTCCAATGTTAAGCATGAATAAATTTCCTTTCCAAATATGCATCAGGTTTGTATCTGACCTGACGCTTCAATACGGATCTAATCGTCAGAATTCCCTTAATAGTCCCTCGTTCATATGAGCATCAGTCATATTTAGAAGTGTCAGTATGAGAGCCATTCTGACGTACAGACCATACTGAACCTGTTTGAAATATGCTGCTCTCGGGTCATTATCTATTTCCACGGATATTTCGTTTACACGTGGAAGGGGATGGAGGATGAACATTTTTTCTTTGGCCAGTTCCATCTTAGCCTTATCCAGAATATAGAAGTTCTTCAAACGGATGTAGTCTTCTTCGTTGAAGAAACGTTCTTTCTGTACTCTTGTCATGTACAGGAAATCAAGACGTGGCATGACATCTTCAAGCTTAATAACTTCTTCGTAGGTAAGCCCCTTGGAATCAAGCATTTCAGTTATATAATCGGGAACGCGAAGCTCCTTAGGTGAAATAAAAATGAAGTGAATGCCGGTATATCTTGTAAGGGCATTAATGAGAGAGTGGACTGTTCGTCCGAATTTAAGATCGCCGCAAAGGCCAATAGTGAAATCTGATAATTTCCCATATAAAGATCTGATGGTTAAAAGATCTGTAAGTGTCTGAGTGGGATGTTGATGACCGCCGTCACCTGCATTGATAACAGGAATAAGTGATTTAGAAGCTGCTACCATTGGAGCACCTTCCTTGGGGTGGCGCATTGCACAGATATCTGCAAAACAGGAAATAACACGTATAGTGTCGGCTACGCTTTCTCCCTTAGCTGCGGAAGATGAGCCGGCGTCTGCAAAGCCGAGAGTCTTGCCTCCGAGGCGGAGCATTGCAGTTTCAAAACTAAGTCTTGTTCTGGTGCTGGGTTCATAAAAACAGGTAGCTAAGATCTTGCCATCGCATTTGTGCGAATAGGCAGCCATGTTTTTCTCGATGTCAGCTGATACATCGAACAGGTCCTCAAGTTCCTGGGTTGAGAAATCAAGAGGATTCATCATGTGTCGCAAATTATTCATACCTTCTCCTCATATAAAAAAATTTGTTACTACCATGGATCAATATTTGTTTGGCACGAAAAAGTTTCTTTTAATCAAAAGTAAGAACAGAAATCTGATTCGAACCATCCAATGGCATATGATACACCACATCATCAACTCCGTAAACCTTAAAATAAAGATATTTTGAAGTTAGGCATAAACTGTTGGTTACAGCAGGGTACAAAAGAATCTGATCATCTCCATCCAGATTACATCTTTTGAGTGCTGAATTAAGATTATTGGAGTATGTATAATAAATATAGTTATCGTCCATGGTGAAGTTATCAAGGCGCTCTGCGACTATCTGCTCATTAGTGCCGTTATACATGTCATAGCGCCACAGGCTGTAATTGTAATTGCCGTTCATGTAATAGATATAGTTGTTATGAACTACAGGGAAAAAGCAGTTTCCATCAACTATGTCACTGACAGAGTCACCGGCTTTGGTATTGATTGCGTGAAGATGATGGTCATTTGCTACTCCTGTGTAGTAGATATAACCGTTACTGTAGCAGACAGGAGATATCATTTCCGGCGCAACAACTGATTTATTGGTTTTATCAACACGCATCTTATTTAGTGCGCCGCCATCAAGTTTGGTCTGATAATAGATGTATTCTCCGCAAAGTTGCAGTTCACCGCAGAAATCGCGTACCAGACACGTCTGATCCCTGCCGTTTATCTTGCAGCGGTAGATACCATACTGATTTGTTGTTGTACCAAGACCTGATACTTTTCCTGCTGTCTTTGTGGAATCCATGTAGAAATAAAGAAAACCATTTGCGCCGCTTATATATTTGGTACGCATGCTTGTAAGTCTCTTGGGATGGGTTTCATCGACATTCATAGAATAAAGACAGTCATAATCGTAAGGATTTGAAAAATACACCTTACCTTCCATTTCAAAGAAGAGTCCGCCATTGTGAAGATTACCGGCGGAATTACCATAATCTGCAGGATCCATGGGAATCCTTGAATCAATAACATAGAAAGTCATAATACCGGCAATTATTACAAAAACAATAAGAAAACCTATGATTATCCTCTTGTTCATAATTACACCTCTTTGTGCATTGAAACGATATATTATTATATTATTATCTAAAAATAATTATATGCGTAGGACTTCTTGCTATCAAGGAAAAAAAATAATACACTTTATTATAAATAAAGCGAAGAATTGGAGCATAAAGCATGGACTTACTTGAACTACGTGATGAAATAGATGTTGTAGACAAACAGATAGTAGAACTGTTTGAAAAGAGAATGGATATAGCATCCCAGGTTGCAGATTATAAGATTGCGAATGGGAAAAAGGTTTTTGATAAAGAGAGAGAAGTTCTGAAGATCAACAGCGTTAAGGAACTGGCTCATAATGATTTTAACAAGATAGGTGTGGAGGAGCTCTTTTCACATCTGATGTCTATGAGCAGGAAGCTGCAGTATCAAAAGCTCGCGCAGGCCGGTGCTTCAGGAAAGCTCCCGTTCATAGCAATTGATTCAATCGATAAGGAAAAATCAAGGGTGTGCTATCAGGGGGCAGAAGGCTCATATTCTGAGGCTGCTACAAAGAAGTATTTTGGTGAAAAGGTTAATGCATTTCATGTGGATACTTTCAGAGATGCTATGGCGGTTTTAGAGGATGGCAGCGCTGATTACTGTGTACTTCCTATTGAGAATTCAACTGCCGGAATAGTAAGTGAGACATATGATCTTTTGACTGATTATGAGAATTATATAATTGGAGAGGAGATTATCCCGATAAGGCACTGTCTAATGGGAGTTCCTGGGGCTGTCCTTTCTGATATTAAGACTGTTTATTCCCATCCCCAGTCACTTATGCAGAGCGCTAAATTTTTATCCGAGCACAGTGATATAAGGCAGATCAGTATGAAAAATAACGCCTTTGCTGCCAAGAAGGTTGCTGAGGACAAAGATAAGACTCAGGCTGCAATAGCAAGTGCACTGGCTGCTGAAATTTACGGACTTGAAATAATAGAAGAGGGAATAAATCAGGCGCAGTCCAATTCAACCAGATTTATTATTGTTACTAATCAGAAGGTGTTCTTAAAAGGGGCTGGTAAGATAAGCATATGTATGGAGATTCCGCATGAGGCCGGAAGTCTTTATCATATGATGTCCCATTTTATCTACAATAATCTGAATATGACCAAGATCGAATCAAGACCTATCGAGGATAGGAATTGGGAATACAGATTCTTTATTGATTTTGAAGGAAATCTTTCGGACAGTGCGGTTAGGAATGCACTTAGAGGTCTTAGAGAAGAAGCTAAGATGCTTAGAATACTGGGCAGTTATTAATTGAATTTTCTGAGGGGTTATTTATGACTGGAGAAGTATTTGCTGCAATTGATGTGGGTTCTTATGAAATGGCTCTTAAGGTTTTTGAACTCTCATCTAAAAATGGTGTAAAAGAACTGGATTATGTCAGGCACAGGATGGATATTGGAAGTGAGACCTATGCTTCCGGCAGGATCTCCCGCAGACATGTGGATGAGATGATAAGGATTCTTTCTGACTTTAAGCAGATAATGAAGAGCTACGGAGTAACTCATTATCAGGCTTATGGAACCAGTGCCATAAGGGAGACCAAGGATATCGTTGTTGTCCAGGATCTTATTGAACAAAGAACAGGGATACGTATTGATATTCTGAGTAATTCAGAGCAGCGCTTTTTGGATTACAAATCTATTGCTCTTAAGCACGAGCAGTTCAAGGAGATAATCGCAAAGCCTACAGCCATCGTTGACATCGGAGGCGGAAGTATTCAGCTTTCGCTTTTCGAAAAAGACACTTTGGTTGCCACGCAGAATCTTCGTACCGGGGTGCTCAGAATCCACACTACAATGGAACAGGTCCATGCTACGAGACTTAAGTACATGGAGCTGGTGTCAGAGCTTGTGAATTCTCAGCTTTCAGTTTTTTCTAAAATGTATCTTAAGGACAAGTCAATCGACAATATCATAATTATTGATGATTACGTATCGCCGCTTGTTCAGAAGTACAAGATGAGTTCTGAGAAGGAAGGGTATGTAACGAGAAATGAATACCTGGGCTTTTTGGAACAGGCCAATCAGGTAAGTGATATTGTGGTTGCCAAAAGGCTTAACATTCCTGAGGACAATGTGCCGTTACTATATGTCTCAGGGGTTTTGATAAAGTGTATTTTAGATGTTACAAATGCAAGTAGTATCTGGGCTCCCGGCATTACTCTCTGCGACGGGATTGCATATGAATATGCTGAAAAAAAGAACTTTATCAAATCACCACATGATTTCGAACAGGATATTATCGCCTGCGCCCAGAATATTTCCAAGAGATTCATGGGTAGTAAATCCAGAAGAGAGACATTGCAGAAGATAGCTCTTACTATTTTTGACAACACCAAGGAGCTTCACGGCCTTTCAGGAAGAGACAGGCTTCTTTTACAGATTGCGACTATTCTTCATGACTGCGGCAAGTATATAAGCGTGGTTTACTTGGGTGATTGTTCTTATAACATTATCATGTCCACCGAGATCATCGGTCTTTCCCATATGGAGAGACTTATTGTAGCCAATGTGGTCAGGTACAATCATGAAGAATTTGACTATTATGAGTCAGATTCAAGGCGACTTGAAGGACTTTCCAGAGAGGATTATCTGAGAATTGCCAAGCTGACAGCTATTTTGAGAGTAGCCAATGGTCTTGACAGAACTCATAAACAGAAGTTTAAGGATGTCAAAGTGTTTATTAAGGATGGTGAATTGGTCATCAACGTTGATACCAAAGCTGACATAACACTTGAAAAGGGACTGTTTAATAATAGAGCGTCATTTTTTGCAGAGGTATTTGGTATAAGACCTGTGATCAGGCAAAAGAAGATGATATAGCTTTGCACGTTGTTTAAACGAAACTTTGGTTTCATGAGAGGTTGATATGGCTAAGAATAAAGGTAAAAACAAGATTGATTTCGAAGATTCCAGGTTCTATATAAACAGAGAACTTAGCTGGCTTGCGTTTAATGAAAGAGTTTTATCGGAAGCAGAGGATAAGGATAATCCTTTGTTTGAGAGGCTTAAATTCCTTAGTATCTCTGCCAGCAATCTGGATGAGTTTTTTATGGTCAGAGTTGCATCCCTTATAGACATGATAAATGCTGACTATAAAAAGCTGGATATAGCCGGAATGACTGCCAAGGAGCAATTAAGTGCAGTTCTTTTGGCGGTTCATGATTTTGTGGACAAACAGTACGAGATATATAACAAAGAGCTGGTGCAGGATCTTTTGGCTAATGGTGTCATGATCTGTGACAGGAATGAGATTTCGGGAAAAGACGCAGAGTATGTGGACAGATACTTTGATGAGTTTGTTTATCCTGTTCTTACTCCTATGGCTGTGGATTCTTCAAGACCTTTCCCGCTTATCAGAAATAAGACGCTGAATATTGCAGCTCTTTTGAAGAAGAAAGAGGGAAAAGATGATGTGGATTTCGCCACAGTGCAGGTTCCTGATGTGCTTCCCAGAATTATAGAGATTCCCGGAAGTGATAAGGTGGGCGAAGTTCGCAAGGTTATTTTCCTTGAAGAGATAATCCAGAAAAATGTATCTAAGCTCTTTTTGAATTATGATGTCCTTACAAGTGCACCCTACAGAGTCGGTAGAAATGCCGATCTTTCCATTGACGAGGATGAGGCTGAAGATCTTTTAAAAGAGATCGAGAAGCAGATCAAAAGAAGGCAGTGGGGGCAGGCAATCAGACTTGAGGTTGCTGCCGGCATCAATAAAAAGCTTCTTAAGCTGATCGCTGATGAGCTTAAAGTAGAAGATAACGAGATCTATAATATCGATGGACCTCTTGATCTTACTTTTCTTATGAAGATGTATAAGTTTGAGGGCTTTGACCATCTCAAGGAACACAGGTATAAGACACCTCAGCCGGTGCCTGAGTTTTACGGTGATGATAATATGTTTGATGTGATCGGAAGAGGCGATATTCTGATGCATCATCCATATGAGACCTTTGAAAATGTTGTAAAGTTTGTTGAAAGTGCGGCTGTGGATCCGGATGTTCTTGCCATCAAGCAGACTCTTTATCGTGTAAGTGGTAACTCACCTATTATCGCAGCTCTTGCCAAGGCTGCTGATAATGGCAAACAGGTAACGGTTCTTGTTGAGCTTAAGGCCAGGTTTGATGAGGAGAATAATATTGTCTGGGCGAAGATGCTTGAAAAAGCAGGATGTCACGTTATCTACGGACTTGTTGGACTTAAGACACATTGTAAGATCACGCTGGTTGTCAGAAGAGAAGATGATGGAATTAAGCGCTATGTTCATCTGGCAACAGGTAACTATAATGATTCTACTGCCAAGCAGTACACTGATGTAGGTCTGTTTACATGTGCTCCGGCATTTGGTGAAGACGCTACAGCTGTCTTTAACATGCTTTCAGGTTATTCAGAGCCTCTTGGATGGAATAAGCTTTCACTGGCACCTCTATGGCTCAAGGACAGAATCCTTGATCTTATAAAGAGAGAAGAGGAGCATGCTGCAGCGGGAGAGCCTGCAAGGATTGTGGCTAAGATGAATTCTATCTGCCATAAGGAAGTAATTGCAGAACTTTATAAGGCTAGTTCCATGGGCGTTAAGATTGACTTAATAGTTCGTGGTATATGCTGTCTTAGAGCAGGTGTTCCCGGACTTAGTGAGAATATTACAGTAAGGTCGATAGTAGGTAATTACTTGGAGCATAGCAGAATTTTTTATTTCGAGAATGGTGGTAATCCGGAATTTTACTGCAGTAGTGCTGATTGGATGCCGCGAAATCTGGAGAGAAGAGTTGAGATTCTTTTCCCGGTTGAAAATGACAAGCTTCGCGCTAAGTTGTGGCACATTCTAGATATGGAGCTTAAGGATACTGACAAGGCTCATGTGATGAATGAAAAGGGTGTCTACATTAAGTGTGATGCCAAGAAGTTGGATTCTTCCGATAGAGTTAATTCTCAGAAAATATTCGGAGATGAAGCTTCCAGAATTTTTAGTGGGATGGATTCCAGGAATACAAGGGTTTTCATTCCTGAAATGAAGGTATAACAGAAAGGATGTTACTGTTCAGACAGAAATGCGCACTGTGCTGCGCATTTCGTGAGAAAGTGATTCAGGAGTGAGCGCATTCCTTCGACGAAGTCGAATTGGAATGAATGCGCGAATCAGTTACTGGAGGGAGCTGCAAGCGAGTGAAC
>JAEEGL011745015.1_pt1 | contig 10370 bp, 10 predicted proteins | sample 9134231 | NCBI WGS metagenome assembly JAEEGL01 (sample SAMN16246548, study PRJNA631951) | gut metagenome | biome: gut microbiome; feature: rumen; material: fiber-attached | host: Bos | place: Iran: Karaj | collected 2018-10
ATGTCCGAGCTTCGGCAGGGGGATGAGCTGCTGGTGTCCGACGACGAGCCCGGCGGAGAAACCGAGCGGATCGTGCGCGCATTTGCGCAGACGGACGCGCGTGTGCGGTATCTGCGCGGCGAAGGCAAGGGCGTTGTGCGGAATTTTGAACGCGTGCTGACCGCTGCGGCGGGCGACGTCCTGTTTCTGAGCGATCAGGACGACGTGTGGCTGCCCGGCAAGGTCGAGGCGGTGCTGCGCGAAATCGAAAACGGCGCGTGTCTCGTGGTGCACGACGCGCGCGTCACGGACGAATCGCTGCAGGTAATCGAACCGTCGTTCTTCGCGCTGCGCGGCAGCCGGCCGGGCTTTCTGCACAACTTCCTGCGCAACGGCTATATGGGCTGCTGCATGGCGCTGACGCGACCCGTGCTCGAGCGCGCGCTGCCGTTCCCGCCGGATCTGCCGATGCACGACCAGTGGCTGGGTCTGACGGCGGAGAGGTGCGGCCGCGTCTGCTTCCTCCGGCAGCCGTATCTGCTGTACCGCCAGCACGGCGGCAACGTGACCGGCGGCAAGACGACGCTTTCGCAAAAGCTGCGCTGGCGACGGTCGCTGCTGCGGGCGTTCATCAGGAAATAATCAGGGGTGTATTATGGCGGACTGTTCCGTATCCGGATGCATCGTGACGTACAACAACATGCGCACGATCGACAAGACGGTTTCGACGCTGCTCGCGTGTACGCGCGGCGTGGATTTCAAATTATATATCGTAGACAACGCTTCCACCGACGGCACGCCGCAGTTTCTGCGTGAAAAGTACGGCGGCGACCCGCGCGTGGAGATCATCGAGCGGCAGACCAACGACGGCTTCGGCGCGGGGCACAATCTGGTGCTCGACCGCCTGACGTCCGAGTTTCACACGGTCATCAATCCCGACGTGATCGTGCGCGACGACGTGCTCGCACAGATGGCGTCCTACATGCGCGAGCATCCCGATATCGGGCTTCTGTCGCCGCGCATCCGCTTCCCGGACGGACGCGACCAGGTGCTCGGCAAGCGCAATCCGTCGATCCGCTATCTCGTCGCCAGCCGCCTGCGCGGCAAGGGCGCGCCGAACCGGATCCTGCGCGAATACGCGATGCTCGACGAGGACTTGTCCGTGCCGTGCGACATCGAGAACGCGACCGGCTGCTTTATGCTGCTGCGCACCGATCTGTTCCGGGAGATCGGCGGCTTCGATACGCATTATTTTCTGTACTTTGAGGACAGCGATCTGACGCGCATGGTGCGCCGGACGAGCCGCGCGGTCTACTATCCGGACGCGTGCGTCTATCACGTCTGGGGCCGGGAGAGCAAAAAGAACAGCCGCCTGCGCCGCATCCAGATCGAGTCCATGCTGTACTATTTCCGAAAGTGGAGACGCTGATGTTTAAGAATCTGTACAGGTACCGCTACCTTCTGGTCGAGATCGTCAAAAAGAACATCAAGCTCCAGTACCGCAATTCGGTGCTGGGCGTGTTTTGGACGTTCCTGCAGCCGCTTCTGACGACGCTCGTGCTGGTGCTGGTGTTTTCCAACATCTTCGGCCGCGACAACAAGGCGGTTCTGAACTATCCGGTCTACCTGCTTTGCGGCAGGCTTTTGTACGAGTTCTACTCCCAGTCCACCAAGCGCGCGATGCGTTCGGTGCGGCTGTCGGCCTCGGTCATCAAGAAGGTCTATATCCCGAAATATATCTATCCCATCTCCAACGTGATCTCCACCTTCATCACGTTCCTCATTTCGCTCCTGGTGCTGGTGGTGTTCATTCTCTACTTCCAGCTCTTTACCGACAAGCCCGTCCACATCACGTGGTACGCAGCGCTGGCGGTCGTGCCCGTGCTGATCCTGTTCCTTCTGTGCCTGGGCGTGGGACTGATCCTGTCGGTGCTGGAGGTTTTCTTCAAGGACATCGAGTATCTCTACGACGTGTTCTGCATGCTGCTGTTCTATCTGACGCCGATCTTCTACCACGTCGACCAGCTCAAGGCTGCGCCGGTCGTCAAGATGGCGCTGATGGCGAATCCGCTGTACTCGATCGTGTCGATGTTCCGCAGCTGCGTGCTGTTCGGCGAGATGTGGAACTGGCACTGGTTTTTCTACGCGCTGGGCTTTTCGCTGGCGATGCTGCTGATCGGCGCGTTCACATTCTACAAGAAGCAGGACGACTTCATTCTGCATATTTAAGGTAAGAGCGTATGAACGAACAAATGCCTGTGGTCAAGGTTGAAAACGTCAGCGTGCTGTTCAACCTGAACAAGGAAAAGATCGACAACCTCAAAGAGTATTTTATCAAGCTCATCACCCGCAAGCTGCACTACACGGAGTTCTGGGCGCTTACGGACGTGTCGTTCGAGATCGCCAAGGGCGAGCGTCTGGGCGTGCTGGGCTTCAACGGCGCGGGCAAATCGACGCTGCTGAAGGTCGTGGCGGGCGTGCTCAAGCCGACGAAGGGCTCGGTGCACGTCGAGGGCGTGATCGCGCCGATGCTCGAGCTGGGCGCGGGCTTCGATATGAACTATTCCGGCAAGGAAAACGTCTATCTCTACGGCGCGACGATGGGCTATTCGCGCAAATTCATCGCCGAGAAATACGACGAGATCGTCGCGTTCAGCGAGCTGGAGGAGTTCATGGACGTGCCGGTCAAAAACTATTCCTCCGGCATGCGCGCGCGTCTGGGCTTTGCGATCGCGACGGCGGTCTGCCCCGAGGTGCTCATTCTCGACGAGGTGCTGAGCGTGGGCGACGCAAAGTTCAAGAAAAAGAGCGAGGCGAAGATCCGCGAGATGTTCGACAAGGGCGTGACGGTGCTCTTCGTTTCGCACAACACCGATCAGGTGCGCCGCCTGTGCAACAAAGCGATCCTCATCGACAAGGGCAGGCTGATCGCCAGCGGCACGGCGGACGAGGTCTGCGATATTTACGACAAAAAAGTCAATCAGAGCAAAAAATAAGGCTGGTCTGTCCAGCCTTTTTGTGTGAAAGAAAACGGGAGCGTGGGAAATACTATGCTGTGGAAAAAGAATTCGGACGCACCGCGTCCGGCGAAAAAGAAGGATCTGGAACGCATCGGCGAGCTGCGCCGTCAGGCGCACGAGCTGCACCAAAAGGGCAGACCGGACGTGTTTCAGAAGCCGTTCGGCGACGCGCTGCAGGCGCAGACGCGGCAGATGCTTTACGATAAAAACGCGCGGCTGCTCGTCGTACAGTCGGAGGGCGACGTCGTCGGGTTCGTGTACGCGCGGTTCGTCACGGAGTCTGCGTCGCCCGTGTGGGACAGCCGCAGCTACTGCAAGATCGAGGAGATCGTCGTGGACAAGTCCTGCCGCGGGCAGGGCTACGGCACGCTTCTGATGCAGGCAGTGCGAAACGAAGCGGTCGCGTACGGCAGCCCGAAGATGGAGCTGAACGTGTGGGCGTTCAACGGCGGCGCCTGCGCCTTCTGGACGAAGATGGGCTTCACGCCGTACCTCTACTGCATGGAGTGCAGCACGCAGACGGCCGCCGATTTTCCCGCAGAGAATACGGGAGCGAACTGATCGGAATTTGTCGGAAACAAATTCCGAATGATGCGCGCCTGCGGCGCATGATGTATTCCTTCGGAATATGATGTTTTCTGCTTCGCAGAAAGTGATGTGTTTTGCTCCGCAAAACATTTCGGGCGGGCTTTTCCCGCACCCGTAATTAATTGCCGGCCGCAGGCCCCGAAATTTTCCGGCAGCGCCGGAATACATCATGTTTTCGCGCTGCGAAAACACATCATGTGCGACAGCACGCATCACTTTGCAAAGCAAAACATCATTCGGGCACAGCCCGACAAATCCCGCTTCCCCAACAAGGAGAGATCATTATGCCGCTTGTCACGGTCGTCATACCGGCCTATAACGCGGAAAAGTATATCGAAGAAACGCTGGAGAGCCTGCGCGCGCAGACGCTCACGGACTGGGAAGCGCTGATCGTGGACGACGGCTCGACCGACGCGACGGCACAGATCGCCGAAGAAGCGTCCGCGTCGGACGCGCGTTTTCGTCTGCTGCGGCAGGAAAACGCGGGCGTTTCGGCGGCGCGCAACCACGGCCTGCGCGAAGCGAAAGGGACGTATATCCTGTTCCTCGACAGCGACGACACGCTGACCGCGGATTCGCTGCGCAGCTTCTGCGCGGCGCTCGACAAAACGGGCGCGGACGCGGCGATCGGACGCCTGCAGGCGTTCGGCGCGGTAGAGGAGAAATACAACGGCTATGCCGAGGCGCTCTCGAAGCGCGAAACGATCGACAAATTCGACCGGGATCTTTTGTGGAATTTCCTCGTGGGCAACAAGTGCTACCGCCTCGAAACGCTGCGCCGTTCGGGCGTGGAGTTCCCGCAGATCGGCTATTCCGAGGAGGGCGCGTTCTTCATGGAGTTCGTGCTGTCCGACGCGGTGACGCGCCTTGCCGGCACGACGGGCGCGACGATGCGGTACCGCCGCCACGACGCGGCGACGGACGCGTCCGTTTCGCAGCGCGTGAGCGAAAAGCTGATCGCGGATTTCCTTGCGGCGATGGCGCGCATCCGCTCTGCGGCAGAGCGTGCGCTCGCGGGCGACGCGCGCCGCGACGGCTATATCCAGGAGATCCTGTACAAGGGCGACTACGTGCTGCTCTCGCAGTTCTACCGCCTGCTGTGGCAGACGGACGACGCGATGCTGCGCCGCATCGAGCGCGGACATGCGGACTTTCAGCGCGATATGACCGCGGCGACCGCGGCGCGCGTGCAGCGGCTCGACGCCGACATGCCGCAGCTTTACTTTGACCGGAAAGAGGCGGCGGCGCATCCGCGCGTCAGCATTGCGCTCCCGTGCGCGGACGGCGCGACGCTCGAAGCGCTGTACGTGCAGTCCATGCCGCTGTTCGAGCTGTTCGTGCCGCAGGGGACTGCCGTCCCGCCGCGCTGGAAAGACTGTGAAAACCTGTGCGTGCTGCCGCAAAAGCGCTTTCTGCACGCGTTCCGCAAGGCGCGCCGCGCAGACTATGCGCTGACGCTGCGCCGCCCGTGCAGAGCCGACAGCCGGACGCTGCGCTTTCTGCTGCGCGCGCCGATCCCGCCCGTTTTGAAAAAATGCGCGTTCGGACTGCTGTTCCGCGCCGTGCAGTTTGCCGTAAACAGGAGACCGTGATGAAACAGCTTGCGTATAAACTCTTTGCGTGCGCGTTCAACGCGTGCGCGCGTTTGCCGCAGCGTGACCGCGTCGCGCTGCTGAGTCCGCACATGGCGTCGTTCACCGACTCGCTCGGCGAGATGGAGCGCGAGATGCGCAGCCGCGGGTATGCCGTCGTGCGCGTGTCGGGTGCGGATATCCGCCCCAAACGGAAAAACGCGGCGGCTCTTGCGCGGATGCTGCGCTTCTTTACGAAGGGCGCATACGATCTGGCCACCGCGTCGATGGTGTTCCTCAACGACAATTTCATGCCGCTTGCCGATCTGCGCGTGCGCAAGAGCGCCGTCTGGACGCAGCTCTGGCACGCGGAGGGCGCGTTCAAGCGGTTCGGTCTGGACATCGCGGATCTGCCGCAGGACGTGCGCGAGCGCGTCATGCGCGGCAACGCGAAGCTGCGGTACGTGATCTGCTCGTCCGAGAGCGTCGCGCCGGTCTACGCGTCGGCGTTCGGCGTGCCGCAGGAAAAGGTGCTGCCGCTCGGCTCGCCCCGTGCCGACCGCTACATAGAAAAAAACAGCCGGACAGATACGCGCGCGCTGCGCGTAAAGCTGTTCGGCGAAACGGATAAAACGATCGTGCTGTACGCGCCGACGTTCCGCGACGATCCGGCGGAGAACCGTGCGCTGCTGGAGCACTTTGACTTTCCGAGGTTTCAGCGTGAGCTGGGCGACCGGTTCCTGCTCGTGCTGCGGCTGCATCCGCAGTTTCACGACGTGCCCGTGCCCGAAGGCGTGACGAACCTGACGGACTATCCCGACGCGGGCGATCTGATCGCGGCGAGCGACCTGCTCATTACGGACTATTCGTCGCTGTGCCTCGACTTCGCGCTGGTCGGAAAGCCCAGCGTGTTCTATGCGTTCGACCTAGAGAGCTACGCCGCGGGGCGCAGCTTTTACCGCGACTACAAAGCGAACGTCCCCGGCGCGGTGGCGCGGACGTTTGACGAATTGATCGCCGCAGTCCGAAACGCCGAAGCGGACGGGGACGCGATGGTTCGTTTTTCACAGTATCATTTCGGCACGCCGGACGGCAAAGCGGCCTCCCGCATTGCCGACGCCGTCATTCGCGCAGCCAATCTTCAATAACTTTTACCACGCGTTCCGTGGCATGTCCGTCGCACGCAGACGTCTGCGCGCGGCGGTATTCTTTTTCCCGTTCGACGCTGCGGTTTGCGATCGCATCGCGCAGCCGGCTGACGAACTGCGTGCCGTCCGTGAACATTTCACCCGGCAGATCGTCCGGATAGTTCAGATAGAACCCGCGCTCGTACACGTCGAAATCGGGACTGTAAAACAGCATCGGCTTTCCCAGCACCGAGCCCTCGACGATCACGGAGGAGTAGTCCGTGACGATCAGATCCGAGACGCACTCAAGCGTCAGCGTATCTTCTTCTTTCGTCAGATCGAAGACGTGCGCGTACGGCTTTTCGACGAAGGAGTAGTCCACCGTCGGGTGCATGTGCAAAAGCAGCGCCTCGTCGTCCGACAGCTCCCGGTCGATGCGGTCAAAGTCGAGCTGCGGATCGAAGCGCACGCGCTTTTTGCCTTCTTCGCGGAAGGTGGGGCAGTAGAGGTAGAGCGTCTTGTTTTGCAGCTGCGGATGGCGTGAAAAGAAGTCCCCGCGCGTTTTCGAGAGCCACGCGTCGTCGAGCAGCTTGTCCGTGCGCGGCAGGCCGTAGGCGTGGATCTTCTCGATCGGCAGACGGAACGCCGTGACGAAATACTTGCGGCAGTCCTCCGCCGTCACGATCACGTCGTCGTACTGCGCGTGGATGGTGTCGGGCTCGGGAAACACGTCGAAGCCCATCTTTTTGAAGCCGCCGCCCGCGTGCCAGATCTGGAACACGCGCTGCGCGGGACGCAGTTCCACCTCGCGCAGATACGGCAGGTAGTCGTCCGTGACGACGACCTTGTGCGTCAGCAGCAGATAGAAGACGTACGGCTTCCATTTGTCCGGCATGGGATATTTATGCGCGAAGACGGTCTTTTTCGCGTTCAGCGCGTCGTAGACGCACTGCGCGTTTTCAAGCAGCCGCCCCTCGGCGCGGATGGAAAAAAACAGCACGCGCCGCCGCAGCGGCAGCCTGCGGCAGACCGCGACGAGCACGCGCAGGAAAACGTGATAGCATTTTTTCAAAAAACGTTTCAAAAAAACACACCTCTTTGGACATAGTATATCCAAAAAGGTGTGCTTTGTCAACGAAGGTCTTATTCCACCGCCGATGCGTCGATCCAGCCGGAGACGAACCACGCCGCGGGCTTGCGGCCGACGAGCGACAGCTTGTTCGTGACGCGGTACCGCCCGTCCACGGCTTCGGCGTCGTAGAGATAGTACGTGCCGTTCACTCTTCCGGAGGGATAGCGCGTGCGCGCGGACGCGTACAGCGGCGCGTCGGTGAGCGTCACCGGATCGCCGGCATGCGGCGTCTGACGGTCGTGCGCTTCGGCGGGGAAGCCGTTCAGGCCGTTGCGGCGCATGATGAGCGGATAGTTTTTATACGCGACGTCGAGATCGACCGCGCCGCGGATGCCGCTGACCGTGCCGGTCGCGCTGTACTGCCACATTCCGTACGCGCCCGTATACGTCGGTTTCGACGCCCACTGCGCGAGCCAGACGTCAAAGCGGCTCGTGACCTCGGTCGTCAGAGCGCTGCGCAGGAAATCCAGATTCGCGTAGACGCCCGCGTAGTATCCGTGCTTTTCCAGCGTCTCGCAGAACGTCCGCACGATCGCGGACAGCTTTTCTTTGCCGAGCTTTCTCTGCGCAGCCGTCTCCACGTCGTAGATGACGGGATATTCAAACGTCTTGCCGCGGATCAGCCGCAGGCAGTTTTCGGCTTCCTCGCGCGCCTGTGCGGTCGTCGTCGCGTAGCTGAACAGATACGCGCCCACGTGTACGCCGGCAGCCCTGGCGTTTTTGTAATTTTTCTCGAAGCGGCGGTCGATCTGGTCGGCGTAGCGGCCGTATCCGCAGCGCAGGATCGCAAAGCTCCTGCCGGCTGCCTTGACCTTCTGCCAGTCGATCTCGCCCTGATACTCCGAGACGTCGATTCCGAAATACTCTGTCATGCAAGCACCTCCGTTTTATTGTATGCACGCGTCGTCTTTGTTGTAATAGTTTTTCAGGAAAACCGCGATCTGCCGCAGATGCGTGCGCTGGTCGTACAGATCGTACAGGCTTGCGCGCAGGCGGTACGCCAGCTCCGTGTCGCCGCTGCGCACGGCGCGGTGCAGCTTCTCGTTGCAGGAGGCGATCATGCAGGTGAGATTGCCCGCGCTCGTCGCGTATTCCTCAGCCAGTTCTGTCAGTGTTGATTGCATGTGCGTTCTCCTTTCAGGATGGAATCGGCGCACACGCCGTAAAACGCAGCCAGACGCAGCAGCTCCTGCGCGTCCGGAACGGCTTGTCCGTCCTCGATCGCGCGCAGACGCTTGGCCGGAATATCGACGGCTTGGGCGACCTTGTCCGCCGACAGATGCTCGCCCGTGCGCAATCGCCGCAGCCGGTGCGCGGCGTCGGCGTTCCCGTACCGCGCGGCGGAGACGACCATCGCCTCGCGCACGGCCAGCGGCAGAAACGGCACGTGCAGCATGTCATACTGGTACTGCACGACGTACCGGAGAAACCGCCGGATGCGTTCCTCGGCGCGTTCGAGCGTATGCGCGGCAGAAGATTTGCCGATGCGCATGTACCGCGCGATCTCGATCGGCGTCCGGTTCTCGTCGTACCGCATGCAGATCGCGGTCCGTTCCGCGTCTGTCAGCTCCTCCTCTATGACCTGCCGCACGAGCGACGCGAGATCGACCGTCCGGCGGCGGCTGATATACTCCGCCATCGTTTCCGCCTCGGCGCTTTCCCACCGCGAATACGCAAGCTGCGCCATTGCCGCCTCGTCGGGCAGCGGGGAAAAACCCGAATCCGATTTTTTCTGCATGTCTGTCCCTTCCTTCCTGTGTACATATTGGTCGAACATTTGTTCTACACTTCTATAATACAGAACAAATGTTCTTGTGTCAAGAGATTTGTCGTAAAGTTTTACGATCCGGACAAAAAGGACGCTTCGGGACAGCCCGTACGACAAAAAAATACCGCAGCTCGAATCGAACTGCGGTATCGGGGAACCAGGCGGTTACACGGTCATACGTTGAAGCGGAACAGGACGACGTCGCCGTCGCGCATGACGTATTCCTTGCCCTCGCTGCGGACGAGACCCTTTTCTTTGGCGGCGGCCATGGAGCCGCACGCGATCAGGTCGTCGAAGGCGATGACCTCGGCGCGGATGAAGCCGCGCTCAAAGTCGGAGTGGATCTTGCCGGCGGCCTGCGGGGCCTTGGTGCCCTTTTTGATCGTCCAGGCACGCACCTCCGGCTGGCCGGCGGTGAGATACGAGATCAGGCCCAGCAGGGCGTAGCTGCGCTGAATGAGAATGTCGAGACCGCCCTGCGCAACGCCGAGCTCGGAGAGGAACATTTCCTTTTCGTCCGGCTCGAGCGACGCGATCTGCGCCTCCAGCTCCGCGCAGATCGGCAGCACCTCGCTGCCCTCTGCGGCGGCGATCTGCTGCACGGTCTTGTAGCCGGGGTTGTTGTCGATGCCGTTTGCGAAGTCGTCCTCGCTCATGTTGCACGCGTAGATCACGGGCTTGGCGGTCAGCAGGCACAGCTCGGCGAGCTTGGCTCTTTCATCGTCGTCCATTTCCACGCTGCGCGCGGGGACGCCGGATTCCAGCTCCGCCTTGAGCCGCTTGAGGAATTCAATCTCACCGGCGAGCGACTTGTCGCCCTTCATGGCCTTGACGCCGCGGTCGATGCGGCGGTCGAGCACCTCGAGATCGGCAAAGATCAGCTCGAAATTGATCGTCTCGATGTCGCGGGCAGGGTCGATGCTGCCGTCGACGTGGATGATGTCGTCGTTTTCAAAGCAGCGCACGACGTGGATGATCGCGTCCATCTCGCGGATGTGGGAAAGGAACTTGTTGCCCAGACCTTCGCCGCGGGACGCGCCCTTGACGAGACCGGCAATATCGACGAATTCGATCACGGCGGGCGTGATCTTGGCGGGGTGATACATTTCGGCGAGCTTGTCGATGCGCGCGTCCGGCACGGACACGACGCCGACGTTCGGCTCGATGGTGCAGAACGCGTAGTTG